>FLNY01000003.1_pt1 | contig 152408 bp, 114 predicted proteins | sample 1140381 | NCBI WGS metagenome assembly FLNY01 (sample SAMEA3878172, study PRJEB12797) | bioreactor metagenome | biome: Moose rumen | place: Sweden | collected 2011-10 | reverse complement strand
GAAGAGGAGTATTCATCTCTTCTTTCAGTAAATGTAGAGGATATAGCGTCTATTACAGTACTTAAGGATGCTGCTGCTACAGCTGTATGGGGTTCAAAGGGCGCTAATGGTGTTATCCAGATAACAACCAAGCGTGGTTCGCGTGGTAAACCAAGAGTCAATTTCTCTTACAAGTTCACTGGCACTTGGCAGCCGGAAGGATATAAGCTTCTTAATGGTGATGAATACACCATGCTGATTAAGGAGGAGTATTATAATCCTAATCAGTCGAACACTGCAACCTCAAATATACGTGAGGTGAACTATGATCGTTCATGGGCTGATTTTGAGAATTGGAATAACAATACAGACTGGGTGAAGGCAGTTCAGCAGTTTGGTGCCATGCACTCCTGGAATCTTAATTTAACTGGTGGCGGTAAGAAAGCGCAGTTCCGTATTTCTGCAGGTTATGACCGTCAGTCTGGTTCTATTATAAAGCAGAACCTTGATCGTTTGTCAACTCGTCTGGTGCTTGATTACAACGTGAGTGACCGTATCAGGTTCTCTACGAATTTTGCGTTGACATATACTGATAATATGCAGAACTATACAGGCTTGTTGAATATAGCCCAGAAGATAGCTCCGAATATGTCAATATATCGTCAGAATTCATTGGGACAGGATACGAATGACTATTACATTATGAGTCCTCAGGGTACACTGAATGTTTTGACTCCGTACGTAGGTAACTATTCTTCTTATGAATTGCGTGCAATACGTGACTTAGGTAACCCTATTGCCTATGCAAACTTGTCGTGGAAAGAGGATGAGACTTATCGTATCACTCCAGACTTTAATATCAAGTATGAGTTATTGGGTATAGGTTCTGATCAGCATCGTTTGACATTCAATGGACGCGTAGATTTTGATATATATGCACGCTCTGTACCATCGTATCGTTCTGCGGGACTGTCAACGGATTCTTGGAACAATATGGATACCTATAATACTGCAGAAAATTCTGAATCTAATCGTTTAAAGATAGGCGCTCGTGCAGAACTCATCTTTACTCCATATTTCAAAAATCAGGATTTGAGTCTGACAATGCTCGCCCGTTATGAGATGAATACTACGAGAAGTAATTCTCAGTATATCAGAAAGTACTCTTTGCCTAATGGTATTACAGACCCTACTGCAGAAGCACCTAATTACTACAAGGTGGACTCAAACGGAAAAGTTACAGATGGTTTGACGAGTGGTAGCAGTCGTTCAAACTCGCAAAACTGGATATATAATGCACACTTCTCATATAAGGGACGTTACAATGCAGGTTTCTCACTGCGTGCGGACGGAGACTCAAAGTTCGGACCTAAACAAAAGTGGGCTTATTTCCCAGGCGTTTCTTTGCGATATAATATAAGTGATGAGAAATTCTTTGAACCAATACGTACATACGTGTCAATGCTAGGTCTTCGTGCTTCATGGGGTATAGTAGGTAAGGCACCAGATGCAGACTATTTGTTCTACAATACGTATAATACTAGTGGAAATGGTGCGTATGGTAACTATTCTTTCATGGATGGACTGAAACTTGATGACCTGCGCTGGGAGAAGACTACGTCATACAACCTTGGTTTCAACCTTGCATTTCTCAATGATATTATCGAAGTAGATTTCGATTTCTATCACAAGGATACAAAAGACCTTCTTATGAAAACCGTTGGTATCCCGACGACAACAGGTTATGGATCACTTGCATATCTTAATGTAGGTGGCATGAAGAATGATGGTTGGGAGTTAAATGTAAATGCAAAGAAATTCTTGAAGATTGGAAAATTCTCGGTATCTGCAGGTTTTAATATTGCACAGAACTACAATGAGATTACAGAGATGGATCAGCGTGTGCTTGATGCAATCAACACAGAATGGTCAGCAACGGTTCGTGGATATACGAAGAATGAGACTGGTTACACGTCTTATTTGAATCGTGTACAGGTAGGTAACCCTCTCGGTTCTATATATGGTTTCCGTTATAAGGGTGTATATCAGTACACGTATGATTACCTTAAGAATTACAAGAGTGAGCATGCTATGTCTGATGCTGCTTTTGAAACATGGTTGAATAACGAAATTGCAGCAGGTAAGACTTTCCCTGTTGTTATAGGTTCTGATGGTAAGATAATAATGCAGGCTAATGGATTGCCGCAGCGTATGGTATATAACTATGTGGATCCTTCTGCTACCTATGAATTCCAGGGTGGTGATGCTATCTATGAGGATATCAACCATGATGGTCAGATAAATGCACTGGATGTGGTGTATTTGGGTAACTCCATGCCAAAACTGCAAGGTGGTTTCAACTTCAGCTTTAATTATGGAAACTGGAGTCTCAAGACTCGTTTCATGTTCCGTTGGGGCAATAAGGTTATTAATGCTGCGCGTATGAATCTTGAGTCAATGTCAAGTGCATATAACCAGACATCAACAGTAAACTGGAGATGGCGTAAGGATGGTGATATTACGATGATACCACGTGCTATTTATGTGTATGGTAATAGTTCTGCATATAATTATCAAGGTTCAGATCGCTTCGTGGAGGATGGTTCATTCTTGCGTTTCCAAAATCTTCAGATTTCTTACAACTTCCCCAAGAAGCAAATTAAGAAATGGGGATTGAATCAGTTACAGGTGTATGGTTCTGTAAACAATCTCTTCTGTTGGACAAAATATACAGGCGTGGATCCAGAGATTGCCACAGGTGGATGGGGACTCGCAATTGATAACTCATCTACTCCAAGATCAAAATCTTTCACGGCAACAATAACTGTTGGTTTCTAACAAATAATATAGAAGAAAAATGAAAAAATATATATCGATTTTATTTGCAGGACTAACTTTGTCTTCATGTGTGGATACAATAATCCTTCCTGATGATAAAACTGTAGAAGAGGATTATTGGAAAACAGAGGAGCAAGTAGAGAGTCTTGTCAAAGGTGCATACACATCCTTTGCCAGTGGAGATATAATGAGTCGTTTGATTGTCTGGAACTCTCGCTCTGATGAGTTTACTACAAACACATCGTTGAGTAACAGTGATTTGAATCAGTTGTATATGGCTGATATCCAAACAACGAATGGCTATTCTAACTGGGGTGCATTTTATACATGTATAAACAGATGTAATCAGATAATAGCAAAATCAGCGTCTGTTATGGACCTTGACCCTAATTACTTGGAGGGCGACCACAACAACAATGTAGGTCAGATGCTAGCTTTACGTTCGTTGTGCTATTTTTATTTGATAAGAGCATTCCATGACGTACCTCTCGTGCTTGAGCCTTATACTATGAGTTCTCAGGATATGTCGGTAGCACAAGTTGCGCCAGGAGTAGTTCTTAATCAGATAATATCAGACTTGGAGAAGGCAAGAACTATGGTGCTTTCATCACAAGACGCTTCGTTGTCTTTATCATATATAAAGCATTATGGCTTCTTTACTCAAGATGCTGTGTCTGCGCTCTTGGCTGATGTATATCTGTGGAAAGGCTCTATTTATCGCGACAAGGCTTCATATACTAGATGTATTGAACTGTGTGATATTATCCATAATAATAGAAAGGCGATGTTTACTGAGAGGATAGGTGATTTCTATGCGTCATTTGATGATGACGATTATTTCCTCAATGCATGTAAGTACTATTACTATGCCTTTACAGGAATAGATACAGAGGATATATTCTCTATCTTGTTTACTGATAATACAAGTCTGTGTAACATGTATTTCAAGTCAAAGAATCAGACTTCTGCGCAACCTAATTTCTATACCAATTCCGTGTATTCGGCAAGTGGTACCAGTCCTTTGGGGGCATCCGTGTTTATTACGGATAAGAGCGGTACATTGACAGATATTCGCGCGTACGAGAGTGTTTTCTCTTTTGGTAATGCTGCAGAGTCAGGTGCAACAATAAGAAAGTATGTAGCACTTGATGGACGTAAGGCAGATCTTAAGGCAGAACCTGGTTCTTCTCGTGACTATACGCCTTACAACACTAATTTTGTGATATATCGTATTACTGATGTAATGTTGATGAAGGCAGAGGCTCTAGTTCAGAAGGCTCGTCTGACGTTGGAAGAAAATAAGGAAGAGTTGACGCTTCTGGAATCTGCGCAGACATTGGAAGACTCTGTTGCTATAGCAGAGAGAATTCAGGAAGTTAATGAGCATGTGTCGGCAATGTATGTCAGTGCAGCTCGTTTAGCTCAGATAGTTAATACTCGTGCAAGTACTACGAGTACGCCGATACAAGCCTTAAGTGACTCTACAAAGTTTGCTGCAAAGACAGGTAATGTTGATGGTACGACAGATTACGTGAAAAGAATGGTTTCAAATTTCACCACATTACAGTCTCCTGCACCAGCGAGTGATCTGGAAATTCTTATTATGGGTGAAAGAGCTCGTGAGTTCTGTTTTGAATCAAAAAGATGGTATGATATGCTGCGTTTCAACTATAGGCATACAAGTACTCCTGCAAACTATGATCAGTTGTTGGCAGATCAAACACCACTGCAGAATTATTCAGAGTTCTTAACTTTAATGGGCAGGAAGTATGCTTCAAGTGCTGTAATAACTTCAAGACTTTTAACAGAACCATATCTGTATATGCCAATAAGAAAGGCAGAAATGGATGTTAACCCATTATTGATTCAAAATCCTGTTTATAAGGATTCGGAAACTACATCTAAGAATTAATAAATGTCGGATTCATAAATTATCTAACAGTTATGAATAAAAATAGATATAAAATAGTTATTGGCATGATTGTAGCCTCTTTGGTGGCTGTGACATCATGTAACAAGGAACCCGATGAGTCAAATCTGTACACTTTTACGGGACAGACGATACAAGACTATCTTGAAGATAATGATGAGGAGTATCATAATTTTAATGTTATACTCAAGCGTTCGGGTTATGATAGAATGTTGGATACGTATGGTCAATATACATGCTATGCTCCGACAAATGAAGGTGTGGAACGTTATATAGATTCATTGTATAATGATGAGACAGCGTTGATACCTCATAATGGTTTGACCTCTAATTCTCTTGATGGTCTGACTGACTCTATGTGTGTAAGCATTGCTAAATATCATATATCAGGTATTAAGTACACATATCTGGAGACATTCTCAGTTGCTTCTTCAACACCGATAACGACAATACTTAATACATCGTTTCTTGCTACGGCAGGCAAGGACGGATTGGTTCGTCTTAACAATGTTGCTGCAATAGATACATATAAGCATGATCTTGAAATGACCAATGGCTATGTGCAGGTTATTGATAACGTGATACCTTTGGAATCAAAAACAGTATATGATAAACTGCAGACAATGGACGAATTCAGTATATTCTTTGATGCCTTGAAACTTTGTCAGTTAGGCGATATACTGTCAATTAAGCAGAAATCTGGTACTTATACCGTAAGTTCTTTGGCTGGTCGTCCTGGAGGCTCATGGAATGGTCCTTACTATTATCCTACGGAGTGTAAGGTGAAATATACAATTTTTGCGGAGCCTGATACAGTGTTCCAGAAAATGGGAATTAACTCAGTTGAGGACTTAAAGGCAAAGTGTGACGAATGGTATGCTGGTGCAGATGATCCTGCGTCAGGATGGTATGAGCATCCAGGAACAGAAAAAGTAAGTACAGGAAATGATTATGCAAATACGTATAATACACTCAATATGTTTGTACGCTATCATATCCTGGCTGCTGGCATGCCTGTGTCAAAGTTGTTGTATGACAAGGAGGGACAAGGTATCGAAGCTGGAAATGAAAACTGGAACTATTCTTTCGGTGGAGAACCATACGATTACTATGAGACATTGTTGCCTCATACTCTTATGAAAATATGGCAGCCTTTGTATAGCCATCCTAACAATGGTAATAATATTTATATCAACCAGTATCATCCGCTAAATACATTAACGGATGAAATAGGTACGTTTGGCAAAGATTTTCCATACGGAATTCATAGTATGGATAATGGAGGCTTTGAAGGAGTGTTGATTGATCGTAAGAATTCTGACATTAATACCGTAAATGGATATGTCCATAGGATATGTTCCCCGTTGATATATACACGTGATGTTAATGAGAAAGTGCTTAATGAGCGTTTACGTATTGATATGTCAACAATCCTCTATGAAATGATTAATAATGATATTCGTTTTGCGAAGGGTACAGAAATTGGTGCACGTAACCAGAATGGTAATGATGGTAATATGGTATTGATTCCTTCAAACTATTGTGACAATATCAAGGTTTATAATACAAAAACTAAGATGTCGTTCTATGTTCAGGGAGCATGGCGCGCATGGGAGTCTGATCAGATTTCTATTTGGGATGAATATGATTTCGCATTCCGTCTTCCACCAGTACCATCTGGAACTTATGAGATTCGTATAATTTACCCTGCAACAACCTTTGGAGGATATATGCAGTATTATATAGGAACTTCAAGTTCTACGAGTACGATGCAGCCATTGGGCATTCCGATTGATGCAAGTTATCCTGACGTCTCAAATGAGGCTGAACGTAATGATGTGGGTTATTATCTATCTACAGATATTACAGACTATGGAGTGTCAAGTGATCTTATCATGCGTAATAAGGGATATATGCGTGCTCCTGCAAGTTTCTCACGTGGTACTTGGAATGGACAGCAGGCTCCTGCATCTTCTGCTCAGGAGTTAGTAGATAATATCAACTATAGCTGTCGTTACTCTAACGATGGTGGAACATTGTTCAGAAAGATTCTTGGAACAGTCAACATCAAACAGGGAGAGGAACGTTGGATTCGTATGAAGAACCAACTCACAGGCTATGACGCACTGGGTGCTTCTATTGATTTTATAGAACTCGTTCCTATAAATATTGTTAATAGTCAAGATTATAGTGAAGATTGGTATTGATATGTTGACGTTTAATAAAAGAAAATAATATTTTGTATGAAATATATAATTAAAAAAGGAACATTAATGATAGGTGTTTTAGCACTCGCTATCACGTCATGTTCAGATTTTAGTGATTACAATTCAGAGGTTTCATTTAATGATTCTTCTGCAAAGAATACTTTGTGGGAGAATATTTCGAGTGAGTCTCAGTTAACAGATTTTGCTTCAGTTCTTCGTAGAGTCGGTTATGATGAGGTTTTGAATGCACCAAATTCATATACCGTATGGGCTCCTTTGAATGGTACATTTAACATGGATTCACTTGCAGAAGTAAAGGATGAAAAGGTTCTGAAGGAGTTCGTAAAGAATCACGTTGCGAACTATGCTCATCTGGAGACAGACGTGAATGATACAACTATCTTTATGTTGAATGGCAAACTGTTGAGTTTTGCAAATAAGAATACTTCAAATCTTACATTTGACGGAAATGAGGTTTTGAAGAATCAGAACTTTGCATCATCCTTGATACACAACTATCCAAGTACCAATGGCACATTGTATCTGCTGAGTAACCCAGCTAAATTCCGTATGAATTTATATGATTTTATGTATGAGTTAACTGGTTTTGCAGATTCCTTAAAAAATGTTGTTGAGAAATATGACGTTAAGCTTTTAGATGAGGTGAATTCTGTAAAGGGTTCAATTGTTGATGGTGTACAGCAGTATGATCAGGAAGTGTATATATATGGTAATGAATTGTTCTGCGATTATAAAGTCAATGGTGTGAAATTTGGTAGTAGATACCATTGCTCACTGAATGATGAGGATAGCTTGTATGCAATGATTGTTCCTACGAATGAGGCTTGGAAAAACACCAAGGAAAAAATGGAAGGATATTTCAACTATGTTCAAAATGTGAATTATCAGAAGCTGTCTGCTATTACTACTGAAAAAGGCGGAACATTTGGTACAAGAGGTTCTATGATGTCTGCTACTAAGGAAAAGAATACTTATACTTTAACGGCAAATGCTGCAGATATTGTCGGATATTGGAAAGATTCTTTAACAAACATGTACTTGACTCGTGACTTGGTGTATAGTCTCACAAACAAGAGATATAACGAGAAAATGTTGCCTAATTCTACAGAAATAGGCAATGATTCGGTATATGCTTCTTCTAGAAATTTTCATACAGACATAGATAGTATTAGAAAAGCTGCAGAAAGGATAGAGCATTTAAGTAATGGATATGCTTATGTAGTAAATGAGTATCCTTTCAAATCTTGGGAAAGTACGTCATTTGCTCCAGAGATTAAGACTCTAAACTTAGGTCGTACGTATCCATTAAATTGTAGTGAAAAGGTTACATTCAGACAAAAGCAGTTGAATCCGTCAATATGTACACTTGATGAGGGTGAAACATCCTTGACATATCTTAAGGCTCGTGTAAGAAATGGAGCCTATACTACACCGATAGAAATGGATTTCTATCTTGATGATGTATTGTCAACAACATACAATGTATATGTTGTTACGGTGCCAGCTTGTATAGAACCAGAAAATGCGGATGCACCAAAGAAAGAGTATAGTTTGTTCGCTGATATAAACTATTCTGATGAGAAGGGAAATATGGTTGTAGGACGTATGGATCCTATTAATCGTACTGTTCAGACTACAACAAATAAGATGAGACAAGTCAAAGCAATTTATGCATCTGCAGAAAAGGTGGATACAGTTTATCTTGGTACGGTAACATTCCCTATCTGTTATAAGGGTGTCAGGACTGGAAATGGGGAAGTCGTTGCCCCAAATTTAAAGATTATGCATACACCTTTAACATTTGCAGATGACCCATCTAATAATACGTACGAGTACCTGCTGAGAGTTGCAAATGTTATTTTGCGCCCAGTGGAATATGATGAATACAAATCTTCTAAATAGATTGATAGGTGATGAAGAAAAAAGTATATAATATATTTCAGAGAAATTGTCTGAGACTTTCTCTATGCGCTATGGCATTTGCTGTTACTACAGTTTCATATGCTCAAGATGAGATTGAAGAAATCGAAGAAAACCAAGAGGAAACAGCGATAGCTGCGCCAAAACGTACTACGATAAAAGATACTAATCCAATAATGACTGTATCTGGTATTGTATTGGATTATGTCACGAAGCAACCTGTTGCGGGTGTAAGAGTTTCCGTTTTGGGTGATGCACGTTACACTTCAATGACAGATGCAGAAGGTCGATTTAATCTAAATGCTCCGACTTTTACAACGTCACTGTATATTACTGCTCCACGTTATTCTGCACAGCAAGTATCAATCAAACAGAATGATACACAGCAGCAGATTAAAATACAGTTGTTGAGTAGTAAGTTCAAGGATATGTATTTTGATGGAACTGATTATACAGCAAAGCGTAGTATAGAACCCAAAAGTGGTGCAGCAGTCATTGATGATAATATCCAAGAAGGATTGTATGCAGATGTACGTTCTATTGCTCGCTCTGGAGCTATAGATGGTGGCAATGCTATGTTTATACGTGGTATCAATTCCGTAAATGCAAATTCACAACCCATGATAATCGTTGATGGGGTGGAGTATGATATGCAGTATAGTAGGAGCGTATTGCATTTAGGACATAACATGAATATGTTGGCTAATATATCGCCAGAGGATATTGCAAAGGTGACGGTCTTGAAGAATGCTACGGCACTTTATGGCGCGCGTGGTGCCAATGGTGTAGTCTTGATTGAGACAAAACGTGGACATTCCATGGCTACTCGCATTGATGCTAATATCTCTGCGGGAGTGACACTCAAACCAACTATGCAAACGTTGATGAATGCCAACCAGTATAGAAACTATGCTACACAGATGATTGGAACGATTTCAGATGTATTTAAGTCTGAAAATAGAGATTTAACATTCAATTTCTTGAATGATGATAAGTCGTATGTGTATTATCAGACTTATCATAATGATACAGATTGGTCAAAAGAGGTTTATCGTACAGCAATTACGCAAAATTATAATATCAATGTGCAGGGTGGTGACGATATTGGCATGTATAATTTATCTGTTGGCTATTTTGATTCAGATAGTCCAATTAAAGAAACAAATTATAATCGTCTGAATGTGAGATTTAATACTGATATTCAGTTGCTTTGGAACTTGAAGACGAAGTTTGATATGTCGTTTGCACGTACGAACAATACTTTGTTTGATGATGGCTTTGCTCCAAATGTATCTTCGCAGGTTGTATTGTCACCAACAAATCTTGCACAGATAAAGTCACCGCTGCTAGCTCCATATCAGTATAATCAACATATAAATGGATTTACATCGTTGTTGTCAAGTTATGATGATTTGTTTAGTGCTTTAAGTGTCGCAAAGTATAATAATAATTATTATTATTCATTAGCTAATCCTACTGCGATAATAAAGAATGGAACGGGTGATAACAAAAATAAACTCGAGAATACGTTCTTCAATATTCATGTACAGCCTACGTATGAGTTTAACTCTCATTTGAAACTGACAACATTGTTTAGTTATGTATTGAATCGTAATTCTCAAAGATATTATCGTCCAGCAGAGGGCGTTCCTCCTTTCCTTATTGAGAATTTAGGAACAGTTTATAATAAGACAGTGTCTCTGTTTTCAAAAGAGAATAATATCTTGAGTAATACTCATTTGGATTGGTCAAATGTGTATGGTGCCAATGTGCTTGCTGCTACAGTTGGCTTCCGTTATAACTATTTCTCATTTAAATATACTGATGTTAGTTCGCAGTATAAGAGTGCACAGAACGATAAGAATCCAGTTGTAACTGCAAATTCTTCTGCAGCATTTTCTGATGTACAGGGCACAAATGATACTTGGAAGAATATGCAGTGGTATGCTAATGTTGACTATAGTTATAATAATAGATTCTTTGCTACGGTGTCGCTTTCTGCAGAAGCAAACAGCAGGTTTGGTAGGAGCTTGAGTGAAAAGACGGGAATTAAGTTGGCAGGTGTTCGTTGGGTTTTATATCCAAGTATTCAGCTTGGATGGGTGATGTCTAATGAGAATTGGTTCCCTAAGAACACTGTAGTTAATTACCTCAAAGTATATGGCGGATTTGATGTAAGCGGAAATGATGACATAAATAACTATGCCGCATATTCTGCGTTTACTCCAGTGAAATATAATAATACGGCAAATGGTTTACAGCTTACAAACATCGGTAATGATGAGATAAAGGCGGAAACTACTACGAAATGGAATGTTGGTTTCGTAACAAATTTGTTCGCAAACCGTTTGTCTTTAGGAGCCGATTTCTATGTTCATAACACGAGTGACTTGCTGACGTTGGCAGATTTTAATAGTCCAATAGGAGGTATAAAAACATACTGGACAAACGATGGTAGGATTAGAAATTCAGGTTTGGAACTTGCTTTGTCTGGAAAGCCTGTTGTATCTAAAGATTTGACACTGGAGGTTGGTGCTACGTTAGGACACTACAAAAATGAGGTTAAAAACCTTGTACAACGTACATTTGTAGATGGTTCAAAGACATTTACTGATGGTTCTTACTGCGAGTCTGTTTATGGAGATAATAATATACTTGTTTCTTCAGATAACCCAGTAGGTTTGTTCTATGGCTATCAGACTGCTTCAAGCGTTTTTGCAACAGAGGCGGAAGCTTCAACGGCATACAATGGTTCTGATTATCTGAAATTTAGGGATGCTACAGGTTCAGATCAGACTTTTAATGCAGGTGACGTGCATTTCATAGATCAGAATGGAGATGGTTATATAGATGAGCAGGACAAGGTCGTAATTGGTAATCCAAACCCAGACATCTATGGTAACATCTTTGCAACTCTGAATTGGAAACGTTTTACACTTAGCATGAACTTTAACTATTGTCTTGGCAATGATGTGTATAACTACCAACGTTCAATTCTTAATTCAGGTTCGACATTCTATAACCAGCAGATACATGAGTTAGCATACTGGCATTATGAAGGACAGGTGACGGATATTCCTCGTTTGGCTTATGGTGATCCAAAGGGAAATAATCGTTTCTCGGATCGATGGATAGAAGATGGTTCGTATCTGCGTTTGAAAAATGTACGTTTGACATACAATATTCCGATTCCAGAGTCATGGGAGTCCTGGTTACAGGGTCTTTCTGTATGGGGAGAAGCTCAGAATATATTTACGATAAGTAAATATACAGGAGTGGATCCAGAGTTTAGTGCAGGAAATAGTGTTTTGTATCAAGGAATAGATACAGGTGCTATTGCGCAGAGCAGAACCTTTGTTCTTGGTTTGAAGATTAACTTGTAAAAACAGAGGGTCTAATAGATAAATGACTTTATTAAAAAATATAGAAGAATGAAAAAGATATTATATATAGTCATGACGATTTGTTGCGTTTTGTCAACGATATCATGTGATGATATGCTTGATGTTGAAAATAACGCAATGGTTCAGAACCTGGATTTAAATGAAAAAACAGACTCAGTGTTCTTTGCTCTTGGTATCGCACAGGCAATACAAGAGTTGGCAGATCAATATTATTATATAGGAGAGTTACGAGGTGAACTTGTAAAGACAAACGGAAATACCGTTGTTGATCTTAAAGAGTTGAATTCCTATTCTTCGACTTCAACAAACAAATACGTGTCAGCAAGTCCTTATTACAAGATAATTAATAACTGCAACTATTATCTTGCAAATCGTGATACTACCCTATATACAGGAGCAACGAATGTAACGATAAATGAGTATGCTGCAGTTGCAGCCTGGCGAGCATGGGCTTATCTGACATTGGCAAAGACTTATGGAAAGGTTCCTTTTGTTACCCAGCCTCTGACGACCATTACAAGTATATCGGGAGGTGATTTTCCAGTGCTAGGTATAGAAGAAATAGTAGCACGTTTAGCTCCAGAATTGGAGAAATATTCTTTGATGGAAGTAGAAGTCCCTAATTTCTCCACGACAAGCTATCTCATTGGAAGTACTAACTGGGGAGCTTCAAAGACGATGAATCCAGCAAAGTTGTTTGTACCTGTTGATATAATATTGGGAGAGATGTATCTTGAAGTAGGAAACTACTTAGCTGCAGCTCAAAAGTATTGTAAATATTTGGGAGAACATACTATATACCCACTTGAATATACCTCATATTCTTATGATTTCAAGACAAATAATGCAAATAACGATTTGTATGATGTCTCTAATACTTTAACAAGAACATGGAATGAGATTTTTGCAACGACTACGAATAGTGAAATTATTACGTACATTCCTATGGCGGTAAGTTCACAGACAGGAACGACAACGTCTATTCCATTGTCTTTTGGCTACAATTATTATGAGATAGGAAGAAGTTCATATTGTCCACGTGTGGATGAGATTCAGATAGAGGCTTCAGAAGCGTACAAGGCTATATCAGATAGTACTCGTTACTATTACTTCACAGAGACAGCTGCAACTGCATCTAATGAGGCTAACACTTATCCTGATTCTATTGCATATGTACATGGAGACGGACGATCCAATTATGGTGTAAGTACGCGTGATGAATATATATTCAATCGTTTGACTAACGATACAACAAAGAATTATATAAAGAAATGTTCTTATGCAAATATATATATATATAGAGTTTCTACAATATATCTCCATTTAGCTGAGGCATTCAGCGGAATGGGCTACAATGATGCTGCATTTGCAATATTGAGAAACGGAATATCTACTTCATTGGAGATTCTGTTGGAAGAAGGTATGAGAGAGGCTGCTTATATGTCAAAAGAGGCATTGGATATGCTGAATAGTGATGTTCCATTCTTGTCTAAGTATAGAACTGTATTTGATAAAGTTACTCCAATAGGAATTCATTGTCATGGTGGAGGTAGTAAGAATGGTGAGTATTTTGAGAAGTCTCAAGGAGCAGGTGCTTTCCAATGGAATCTATATGGTTATTCCTTCGGTTCTGCTGTAGGCTCTATATTGAATACTGATTACTTGCCAAAACCTGAAATATCTAGAAGAATCAATAAGATAGAAAGAGAATATGGTGTGGTATCTACTGAATGTAAGGAAGATTCTATAGTAGCCATGATGGATATTTTATGTGACGAATATGCAATGGAGTTCGCTTTTGAGGGTACACGTTTCTATGACCTGCAACGTCTTGCACGCCACTTTAATGAAATTGGTGCATTTGGCGGTGGATTCGGAGATTTGTGGTTAAGTAGAAAACTCGCTAAACAAGCTTCAGGTATAACAACAAATAATTGTTATTTGCCATTTAGATAAATTATTTTGAGATATGATGAAAGGATGGGGAGGTATATTGGATACCTTTTCATCCTTTTATTTTCCGTATTCTAAGGATAGATGTATAGTAGAATTTTATCGATAATCGTTTTTTTATGTTGTACATCTGTGGGTGTTGTAGATGCTTCTCCTCTCGAAACGCTTGAGAAATTACTTAAAGACAGTCCGCAGATACAGGAGAAAGTGTATGTGCATACCGACAATAGTACTTACTTCGTCGGCGATACGTTGTGGTATAAGGCTTATGTGTCAAGGGCTGACAACTTGAAGCCCACTAACTACAGTAAACTGTTGTATGTGGAATTGCTTACACCTGATGGCTATCTTGTTGAGCGACAGCGTGTCGTAGTAAACCAGACGGGACAGGCCACAGGACAGTTTGTGTTGGTTGATTCTCTGTATTCAGGCTTCTATGAGGTACGTGCCTATACGCGTTGGCAGTTGAATTTCAATGTTACCGAAAAAGACTATACGCGCGATGATGCCCTGAAATTCTACGGAAAAGATAATGCACGCGATTTCTTCCGCAACTGGGAGGGATTGTATTCGCGCGTCATTCCTGTGTATCAGAAGCCGCGTGAGAAGGGTGATTACGTAGAGCGATATATGGCTCATCGTCCGAAAACGCGCGTGCTGAAGGATAAGGAATTCCTCACGATGTCGTTTTATCCCGAGGGCGGACAGCTCATTGAGGGCGTGCCATGTAATCTCGCGTTTGAACTTATGGATAATCACGGCGAGTGCTTTGACCTTGAGGGAACGCTCAGCAATGGCACCAAGATAAAGACACAGCATCTCGGTATGGGACAAGTTATGATAACGCCAACGGCAGCTCCGTTGAAGGCTACGTTTGCGTGGAAAGGAAAAGACTATACCTTTACCCTGCCAAAGGCACAGCAACAGGGAGTGGCACTGAAGTATGATGCAGAGAAGAAAACGGGGACGGTTTCAGCCAAGGGCATTAAGCCGGCGGCTTATGCCGTGTTGTGTCGTGGGCAACTTCAGTGTTTTGAGCGTATGACAACTCAGACTGTGGATTTGTCGGCAAAAGAGTTGGCAACGGGTGTGAACGAGATAATCATCTATGATGACAATGCCCAGCCATTAGCCTCGCGCCTGTTCTTCGTGAATAACCACGATTTCGGAAAAACGATAGATATACAACTGACATCCAAAGGCTCGGAGATTGCGCGGAATACCACGATAGAGCCTTATGCACCTATAGACATAGAAGTGCGTGGAGTTAATGATACAGCCTTGGCAGAGGGTAGAGTGGGGCTTTCGCTCGCTATCCGCGATGCGCAGACTGATGAACGCGGATATGATAATGGCAACATTATGACTGATATGTTGCTGTCTTCAGAACTGCGAGGCTTCATAGCCTATCCGGCATACTACTTCGAGAGCGACGATGCGCAGCACAAGTCAGACCTTGATTTGCTGATGAAAGTGCAGGGATGGCGCAGGTATAAGCGCGTGGAAAAGCTGCGCTACTTGCCCGAGCGCATGCTTACCTTTGAGGGCTGCGTATATAAAGTGCCAGAAGAGGCAGGAATAATGGAGTATGATGACCTGGACGGCGTAGGCAAACCTGTAATGAATATGGCTGATGTTATGCGTCGCGACATGGGTATTGACGACTTTGATACTGATATTTCAACCTCTACAACCACTCTTGAAGACTCAGAGTCGGAGGATGCGAGCAAGAATACATCGGCTGAAGAAGTGATAGAATGGGCAGACAATGATGATACACGCCTTGGCAGCGGTCGCCTGCGCAAGTCAGTACTTGTAGAGGCCGAGATAAATAAAAATGGCGAGATGGCAGGTGCCATTGCACGAACAGACCGTTACGGACACTTCAAGATTAATATGCCTCCATACTACGGATGGGCTTACCTCTTTGCCAAGGCCTACAACCGTAGCGACTCCTTGACAAAGAATATGCAGACAGGCAAGGTAGACTCCCACTTCATGGACGAACGCGCATTCCCCGATTTCTTCGTAAAGCAAGACCGTTTCTTCCCTATCTACTCACAACCTTATTCTTGGTATCAGACCAACTCGCCGCAGTTGACGTTTGTTGACGAGGAAGATGAGAATATCCCTAAAACTAGTCGTCTTGCAGGCGACCATCAGTTGCAGACGGTCATAGTAAAGGCTCGTCGTCGTGGGCGTAGGGCTATAGATATGTCAAAGCCGGCGATAGTGATGGATGCCTATGATTTGTATAATGAACTGTCAGACCGTGGATTGATGTATGGTGTTTGCGACTTCCGCGCCTTTCCATTGAAGGCTGCCACATACTCGTTTGGCAACATGGGGCGCAGAAATCAGTTTAAGATACGCGCTTTACTTAATGGCACTTCATTCTATCGCAATTATGTACCTTCAGCTTCAGAATATGACAAACCACGCTCGCAGGCTGACGTGTTTAAGAACCTGCGACTTGAGCGTATGATGTATGTAAAGGCTTATACGGACTATGAACTGCGCACAGATTCGGGAGATGTCGTAAACTCAAACGTGGCCGATGTCACGCTCGACTTCGTCACGATTGACAACGATGGACGTCGTCCGACCTATCGTGACCGACGTTACGTGATTGACGGCATTGCCCAGCCTGAGGAATTCTATTCTCCAAATTATGCAGAAGTTGTACCAGAGAAGCCGACTGACTACCGACGCACGCTTTATTGGAATCCAAACGTGAAACTTGATACAGAAGGCCGTTTCACGACTACAATCTACAACAACTGCCGTGAAACCCGCGTAACAGTCAGTGCCGCAGGCTTGGATGACAAAGGACAGATGTATTATAAGTGATACCCTTACTAATCATTATTCCTCATGTCAGCAGAGTAAAAGGAAGATAAATATACAACGTGTTAATTAGCGGAAAAGTCATGAAAAGACTGCAAACACAAATTTCAGAAAGATAGGTAAATTATTCTGTTTGTGATACTGTGTACGTAAACAATCGTTGATATTTGTCAATTATAGAATAAATTGAAGACAAAAAAAAAGTTAAACACTTGCAGTTGCCTCAGAAAGGTAGTAACTTTGCATCAGCATAGACAAAAAACAATCTCAATAGATATAGTGTATTTTGTTAAGGCTAAAAAAGATTGCATGAAGGATTGACACATGAAGGTTTGAAACTTTGTAGCAATTTTGCATAATAGAGCAAGGAAGATATTGTTTAGGTTAGTAGATATATAATAGATTTAGGTTTTAGTTATTAGGTTAGAAAAAGATTGTTTAACTCTTGGATGATGAAAGAAGACCGTGAGGTCACAATTTCAGTTTGAAAAGGCTTTAAGTTAAACATACTTTAAAACGCACTACCGCTCGTGAAGAGTAGTAGTGCGTTTTTTCAAATAAAGCTCTGCTGTACGGGTGCGAGAAATTTTTTTTTATTGTAGAGAAAAAAACAGAGTGACATACTTGTGTGTTTCAAAAGAAAATATTAACTTTGCAAGGAAAAATGCAGACTAAGTCTGCATGTACCCCATACATTCTGACTACCCATGAACAAAAATAAATACAATCACCCTGTACTCAAGGCTGGTTACTTGTCTTGTGTAACAGCATTCTTGCTGAATATGATGCTGGCATATATCGTCTATTTCTTGTGTCGCATCGTTTTTATACTTGCAAACTACCATATCTATAAAGAAGGATGGAGCGAACTCTCTATTGCTGAGTTGTTGCGAGGAGGGACTCTCTTTGATACTTCTGCCATACTTTATACGAATGCACCGTATGCATTGATGATGCTTGTGCCACTGTTGATAAAAGAGCGTAGGCTATGGCAATCAATAGCACGTAATCTGTATATTACTGTGAATAGTATAGCAGTTGTGATGAATCTGGCAGATGCCGTTTATTTTACCTATACAGGGAAGAGAACGACGGCAAGCGTGTTCAGCGAATTTTCAAATGAAGGAAATCTGTTGCAGATAATAGGGACAGAATTGTTGCATCATTGGTACCTTGTTATCATAGGAGTGCTGTTTATTGTAGCACTTGTTCGGTTTTCCGTGAGTGTGGAAGAGATGCGTTTCTATAGTCATGGTAAGACAAGTAAAAAGACTTATTACCTAATGCAGGCGGTATTGCTGCTGATATATGTGCCACTTTGCGTGGCAGGTATGCGCGGAGGCTTTACAACTGCTGTGAGGCCGATTACCATAAGCAATGCCAATCAATATGTAAACCATCCTAATGAAGCTGCAATAGTATTGAACACTCCCTTCTCCATCATCCGTACATTAGGGAAAAAGACATTTCATGATCCAGGATATTACCCACAGAGTGTGCTTGACAAAATGTATTCGCCAGTACATAATGCCGCAGCCGATACAACAACACAGGCAGAGGTGAGACGGAAGAAAAATGTTGTGGTGTTGATAGTGGAGAGCTTCGGCAGGGAATATATCGGCGGTTACAATCGCGACCTTGACGGAGGCAAATATAAAGGCTATGCGCCCTTCGTTGATAAACTACTGGAACAGTCGCTGTCGTTTGAGAATACCTTTGCCAACGGACGTAAGAGTATTGACGGTATGCCGTCAGTATTGTCGAGTATTCCGCATTTTGTAGAACCATTCTTCCTGACCTCGTCATCACTGAATGACGTCAGCGGATTAGCAGGTGAACTGGCACGCTGTGGTTACGAGGCAGCATTCTTCCATGGTGCTCAGAACGGAAGTATGGGTTTTGAGGCGTTTTCGCGCACTACGGGATACAAGAAATACTATGGCAGAACAGAATTTTGTGAAGATAAGCGTTTCCGTGGGGATGCTGACTTCGACGGCACATGGGCGATATGGGATGAACCCTTCATGCAGTTCTATGCCCTGAAGATGTCAGAGATGAAAGAACCATTCGTCACTTCCATATTCACTGCATCAAGTCATTCGCCATATCACGTGCCAGAAGACTATGCAGCGAAATTCCCTGAAGAAGGTAACAATCCAATACACAAGTGCATACGTTATACTGACATGGCAATACAGCGTTTCTTTGAGACTGCACAGAAGCAACCATGGTACAAGAATACAATCTTTGTAATGACATCGGATCATACCAATATAGCAGACCATAAAGAGTTTATGACTGACCTCGGCGTGTATTGCTCACCTATTATCTTTTTCGATCCATCAGGTGAAATGCCTCGGGGCATTAGGCAAGGGATTGCACAGCAGATAGATATCATGCCAACAGTACTTCAGTATCTGGGGTATAACCAGCCCTATGTGGCGTTTGGCATAGATTTACTTAGTACACCAGCAGATAAGACATGGGCTGTGAACTACTCTGGTGGCATATATCAGTATGTCAAGGGAAACTATGTGATACAGTTTGATGGCTCTGTCACGAAAGCTGTGTATGACTATAAGAAAGATCGTTTGATGCAGCATAATCTTATAGGCGATGCTGCGGCGAAGAAAGAGGCTGCAAAGATGGAAGCAGAATTAAAGGCCGTGGTACAGAGCTATATGCAAAGAATGGAAAATAATAAATTAGTTCGTAAATGAACTATCTTGATGTCATACTTCCTCTGCCTCTCGAAGGAATGTTTACCTATTCTGTACCAGAAGAAATGGTTGGTAAACTCAAACCTTACATGAGAGTGAAGGTGCCTTTTGGGATAACGAAGACACATACGGCTCTTGCTGTTAGACTTCATGAAGATAAACCAAACGGTGACTATGAGATAAAAAATATAATCTCAGTAATAGACGATGAGCCGGTATTGTTACCAGAACAATTCCGCTTATGGCAGTGGATAAGTGATTACTATATGTCACCGCTTGGTGATATCATGCAGGCGGCATTGCCTCATGGTATGAAGAAGGAAGGTGTGTTTCGCCCGAAAACAGAGGTCTATATACGTCTTGCAGATGAATGTCAGAATGAACGCTCCATACGTAATGCCATTGACCTGCTGCATCGTTCGCCAAAGCAGCAAGAGGTACTAAATACTTATCTTGAGTTGAGTGGATGGAGTGAGATGAAACCAGACAAACTGGTGACGCGTGAGGAACTGATCAACGTGTCGCATTGCAATACCACACACGTAAAGGCGTTGGTGGATAAAGGAATTCTGCGTCCTTATGATGTAGAAGTCGGACGACTTAATTGCGACATAGTGACGCAACCCGAAAACATCAAACCGCTTAGTGATGCTCAGCAAAAGGCTTTCGATGATATAAAAGCTGCAGGAAAGATACCCGTGTTGTTTCATGGCGTGACGTCATCGGGCAAAACGGAGGTGTATATACATCTGATACAAGAAGCTATAGACCGTGGGGAGCAAGTGCTATATCTATTACCAGAGATAGCACTTACGGTTCAGATAATGTATAGGTTGCAATGCGTGTTTGGCAGTAAGCTCGGAATCTATCATTCGCGATATTCTGATGCGGAGCGTGTGGAGATATGGCAGAAACAGCTGTCGGATAAACCATACGATGTTATATTAGGAGCACGGTCGGCGGTATTCCTGCCATACAAACGCCTGGGGCTTGTGATAATAGATGAGGAACACGAGACTTCCTTCAAACAGCAAGACCCTTCGCCACGCTATCATGCACGTTCCGTAGCAATGATGATGGCACACTGGATGAGTGCACGAGTGGTGCTCGGTACAGCTACACCGTCTGTAGAGAGTTACTATAACGCGCAGGGTGGGAAATATAAGTTGGTTGAATTAAAGACACGTTATCGTGACCTTCAGTTACCTCATATAGAAGTCGTCAATGTGAAGGATCTGCGTCATCGAAAGATAATGCGTGGTATGCTGTCGCCAATGTTGAAGAAAGCTGTTGCTGGTGCGCTTTCGCGTGGTGAGCAAGCTATTATTTTCCATAATCGCAGAGGATTCTCGCCAGTGATAGAGTGTCGGCAGTGTGGATGGAGTCCGAAATGCCCCAACTGCGACGTGTCGCTGACGTATCATAAGACCAGTACTGCGCTTACCTGTCATTACTGCGGTCATACGATGACGATGCCAGCGGAATGTCCGGATTGTAAAAACAAAGATTTACGTGACCGCGGTGCTGGTACGGAGAAGATAGAAGAGATGATAATAGACGAGCTACGAGAGGAAGGAAATGGAGAACTATTGCGTATAGCACGCATGGATCTCGATACGACTCGAACTCGAAATGCGTATGAACGTATCATAGCTGAATTCTCATCAAGAAAGAAAAACCTGCTTATTGGTACTCAAATGGTAACCAAGGGACTGGACTTCGGTGGCGTCAGCGTCGTAGGAATATTGTCTGCAGACACAATGCTTAATCAGCCAGACTTCAGAGCCTATGAATATGCCTTTTCAATGATGACGCAGGTAGCAGGACGTGCAGGCAGACAAGGACGTAGAGGACAGGTGATATTACAGACTTCACGTCCCGAATTGCCAGTGATACAGCAAATAGTGGATAATAACTATGCAAGTTTCTTTCACAGTATGCTTGAGGAAAGACGAGTATTCCACTATCCTCCGTTTACTCGGTTAGTATATGTGTATTTAAAACATAGGGATGATAATACAGTAAATACAGCCGCCATAGAACTTGGTAGTCGTTTACGCTATGTGTTCCGTGAGCGTGTACTTGGTCCTGATCGACCTGCCGTAGCAAGAGTGAAGCAACTGCATATTCGGAAGATTGTGTTGAAACTTGAAACAGCATTGCCTGTTATGCAGACACGTCAGCAGATACGCCAATGTACGATGACAATGATGCAGGACGAACGTTATAAATCACTTATGGTGTCGTATGATGTTGATCCAATGTAGTCTTTTATGTGATTATACAGATAAAAAATAGTATGAAATCGATTATTTTACGATTAAAAGATATGTAATTCAAAATAAAATATTAATTTTGTAGGCAAGGATAATGAAAAGTCTATCATGAAAACAAAAATTACTATTATGAAGAAGAATATTTATTTAGCTGCACTTATGCTGATGACAGCAGTGAGTGTACAGGCACAGATTACTCCCACAAGCCAGATGGAAAAGCTCGGTCGTGGCGTGGTGGCTGTGCCGTCAACTAATGGTGGCACTGGGCGTCTTGTCACTTGGCGTCTGCTCGGAACTGACGACCCTTACAATACCACGTTTGACGTATTGCGCGATAATGTAAGGCTGGCATCAAACCTGAAAGTGACGAACTACATGGATACCAGTGGTAATGCAAGTTCTACGTATCGTGTGGTGACTAAGGTGAATGGTGAGGTTGTTGACACTACGGATGCTGTGAAGGCATGGACCAACGTGTATATGAAACTGCCTCTTGACCGCCCTGCTGCAGGTGCGGCAAACGGTGGGACATACACGCCTAACGATTGTTCCGTAGGCGATGTTGACGGCGACGGTGAGTACGAGATATTCGTAAAGTGGGACCCTTCTACAAGCAAGGATAACTCGAATAGCGGCATTACGGATAACGTGTATATAGACTGTTACAAGCTTGACGGCACAAAGCTGTGGCGCATAGACCTCGGCAGGAACATCCGTGCCGGTGCACACTATACACAGTTCCAAGTGTATGACTATGACGGCGATGGCAAGGCGGAGATGATATGTAAGACCGCTCCAGGCAGTAAGGACGGCGCAGGTGTATATGTAAACCAAGCTACGGACGACGCTGCTATTAAGGCAGGTGACAATACAAAGGACTGGGCTGCCGCAGGCAGTGGACGTATAAACGGTGGTCATGAGTATCTCACCGTTTTTGATGGTCTGACAGGTAAGGCCATCAACACCATTGCCTATTATCCAAACCGCAATGGCACTGCAGCGCTGAGCACTGCCTCAGGTACTAAGAACTGGGATACACGTTCCGGTAAAAGTGACACAGGCAGCTATGGCAATCGCGGTGAGCGTTACCTTGCCGCTACAGCATACATTGACGGCACTGACAAGAATGCGAGTGCAATATTCTCTCGCGGATATTACACCTACGCTTATATATGGGCGGTAAGCTTTGACGGTGAGAAACTGATACCACGCTGGCTGAGCTCGCACGAGTCAGGAACAGCCTATAAACTCACTACATGGGATGCGGAAGGTAATGCCACGAGCAAGAGCTTCAGTAACCTGAAGCCAACCAGCGGCAACGGCAGCGGCACGATGTTTGGCAATGGCAACCATAACCTGTCTGTCGTTGATGTTGACTTTGACGGAAATGATGAGATATTGTGGGGGTCTGCCGCACTGAATCATGACGGCACACTGCGATTCGCCACAGGCTTCGGTCATGGCGACGCTATACACGTAGGTCAGATGATAGCAGGTGTCAAGGGCTATCAGCAGTTGCAGGTGCACGAGGAAGGAAATGAGGATAATCCAGAATCTACATTCCCTTATTACGGTTGGGACTTGCATGATGCTTCTACGGGTGAGATACTCTATTCTGCTCATGGTGGCAGCGACAACGGACGTGGTTTTGCTGCACAGTTGTCTGCGGATACCAAAGATTGGTGGTTCAGTTCTTCAAATGATCGCCAGCAGCGCAGTGCAGCTACTGGCGAGGTGGCGTCCACAGCCAATGGAAACGTGAACTTCCGTATATATTGGGACGGCGATGTGCAGGATGAACTGCTGGACGGTCAGAAAGGTAGTACAGAGTTGTTTGCGCATGGCAGAATCTTCAAATACAGTGATTCTGAAAAAAAGTTCAATATGATATTGAATGCTGCTAACTACGGTCCTAACCTTATGTGTAACTATACTAAGAGTTCTCCTAACATACAGTGTGACCTGTTTGGCGACTGGCGTGAGGAGGTGGTGTTCCACTATGAGGACGACAACGAAACCTATCTCGGCATATATTCTACCAGCACAGCTACGAACTATGCCGTGCCTACACTGATGCACGACCATACATACCGTATGGGTATATGCTGGCAGAACACTGCATACAACCAGCCTCCACACCTCGGCTATAACCTTGCTGTTGAGACATTGCCGTCGTTGGAGAACAAGGAGCTTGAATATACCGTGAAGGTGGGCGAGGAGTTCTCTTATTTCTCAAATACTCGCTATGCCAAGAGCATAACGCAGACGCGTACTTATAATAGTGACGACACTTATATCGTGGGACTGCCTGCGGGACTGAATAAGACTATTTCAACTGTTGACAAGACAATACAGATTAGTGGCGTGCCAACAGCGGTGGGCGATTACAGAATACCTATCAAGATAACGAGCCTTAACGGTAAGAACCTGGATGCAGCAAATGATACCCTCATAATACATGTTACGGCGGCTGATGCTATCAGTCAGGTGGATATGCAGTCTGAGATAGTGCGCACTGTTATCTACGATGTATATGGACGTGAGTTGCCAACAAATGATGTTGCAAACCTGCCACGTGGAATATACATCATACGTCAGGAAACTGCAGAAGGCGTGGTGTCACGAACTATTACAAAGGAGTAATAACCTACTTATGACTATGAGTGAATGTTCACTCGGTAGTCAAATATAAAAAGAAGTCCGACAAGTAAAAACCTGTCGGACTTTTTTTTGATTGTTTTAGAAATCCATAGACAAACGGAAGTTCAGTTGACGCCCGGTTAAGTAGTTAGGTACAGCATACTGGTAATTCTGTACATCGGTTACCCAGTAGTATGAGTTGACGTTGTTATGGCCGAGCAGGTTCAGACAGTCAATGCCCAGCCAGATGTTGCGCAGGCAGAACTTACCATTTTGTCTGCGTTTCTTTTCTGCCTCTTTCTTTGCAGTAGCGTCGTTTTCATCATACACAGGAATGGTCATGTCACGCTTGTAAGCACGATAACTCATACCGATGTCCACTCGTTGGTAGGCAGGCGCACGGAAGTGCTGACGTGCATTGTCAGTATGTGGAGGTCCGAATGGCAGTCCGTCGGCATACGCCAACTTCAGCGTCATGCGCCAGCGGTCGGTGCCAGGGAAGTAATCTGTAAAAAAGAGATTGATAGCGTAGCGCTGATCAGTAGGCAGAGGAATGCTCTCTCCACGATATTTCATGCCTGTTGACATGAGTGAGAACGTAAGCCATGAGTCAGTACTTGGAACAAACTCTCCGTATAGTTTGAAGTCTATGCCGGCAATGTGGCCTTTGGCTTCGTTTACACCGTTGTAGGTTACCTTAACGTTGTTTACGCTATATGGTATCAGATTAGATAGTATCTTGTAATAAGCCTCTGCTGAGAATTTATAAGGCCTGCCACCTGCTTTGAAACGGTAATCAAGGGCTGCTATGAGGTGTATGCTCTGTTGTGATTTTATTTTCTTGTTAAGAGTGGCATAGGTTACACCGCCGATGGTCGTAGTGTCACGCAGTTCTTTGAAGAAAGGTGCCTGATAGTACATACCTGCGGCAAAACGCAGCGTGACATCGTTATTCCAGTATGGCACAGCAGACAAGGATACGCGTGGTGAAACGATACTTTCTTCGTTAAATGACCAGTTGGCAAACCTTATACCATAGTTCAGCGTATAGAAATTCGTCTCCAATGGAGAAGGAAACTTCCATGTATCCTGTATGTAAGCCTCTATGCGTCGTGCACGTAGCGAGTTGCGCGCGGCAAGCGTGTATATCATATTCAGGTCAGTGCCAGTGTGTGGCATGACATAACCAGATGAGTCGCGCATCTCGTATTCACGTGTATTTTCCGTAATATGCTCCCATTTCATGGCTATTGCTGCCTGTATTGCGTGATGTCGTGTCTTGCGGTCAAGCATGAGCTTCAGGCTTGCCACGTTTGCCGTGAGGTAGTTGCGTGCGTACTCCATGTACGTGCCTACTCCCATATTCTCCTGCGTCTCTGTTTGCGAGAGCCAATACTGTCCTTGTATGTCGTATGTCTCCTGCTCTTTGGTGTGGAAAGCCGAACCAATGAGTGACACTACGGCTTTGTCGGAAATGGTGCGACGTAGGGTCAGCGTGCCGAAATAGGTACGGAAGAGGTCTTTCTCTTGTCCGTCGAAGTAAACTCTGAAAGCCTTCAGGTTATCCTGCGTACCGAATGTAGTCTCGCGGTCTTTGGGGTAGAAATTGTATTTTGATTGTGAGATGTCACCAATAAACTCCACCTGCCAGCGTTTGTTTGGGGTAAATGTCAGGTATGTCTGGTAGTCAATGAATTGTGGGTCATACTCGCCTGTGGTGTCAAAACTCTTCAGCAATGCTTTCGTCTGCTTGTATCTGAAACCGTTAGCCCAGCTGAATTTCTTTCCGCCCAGGCCTAAATATGCCGATGCTCCCAGCAGACTTGCAGACAGCGAAGCCTCCGTGCGGGTAGGACGATGGTAGGTAATGTCGAGTGCTGACGACATCTTGTCGCCATATTTTGCTTCATAGCCGCCAGTAGAAAAGGCTATCTTCTCCACCATGTCGGGATTGATTATTGACAGTCCCTCTTGCTGACCCGAGCGCACAAGGAAAGGACGATATACCTCAACATTGTTTATATATACAGAATTCTCGTCAAATGAGCCTCCACGCACGTTGTATTGCGACGATAATTCGCTGTGTGTGCTTACTCCGGCCTGCTGTTGTATGAGTTCTTCTACGGCGTTGCCACTGGCAGAAGGCGCCTGTTTAGCATCGGCAATGTCGAGTTCCTGAGCAGTTCCGCTCTGTCGTTTTTTCTCCGTTATGGTAACCTCCTGTAGTTCCTGACGGTCTTCATAGAGCGTGATTTGCAGGTTTTGCCTGCCACGTGGACGCCGTAGCACGCGTGTCTTAGCCTTGTATCCAATCATGGAGAAACGCACTACGACAGAGTCTGCCGATGAAAGTGACATGGAGAACTCGCCCTTCAGGTTGGTCATGACAACCTTTGCCTGTTTCAGGCATGACACGGTGCATAGTTCCACGGGATTGCCCTGCTCGTCCATTACGCGGCCAGTGAGTACGAAATCCTGCGCTACAGCGTGTAGGGCCAACAGAGAGAAATGAGCAAAGAGGACGACAGCGAGTAATGCTAATCTCGCACTTGTGCTGCTGTTCGTATGTTGTTTAATTACGGTATTCATCAGAATAATAACGCACTCTGGTTGGAAATATTGTATGGATTGCATGGTAAGTGGTGAAATTTTAGTTTGTCAGCGGTGCGTGTGATGAGCGTAAAAAACTATTAAAGCAGGGCATGAAAACATAAACGCACGTTAACACAAGCGCGGAAAAAATTAAAAAATATCAAAAGTAAGGGCTTAAATTCGTGTTTATGATATATTCTGTTTAACTTTGCAGTCGGAAATAAGTTAAAAAGGAGGGTGTGAACCAAACCCGCCTATAATGAATTTCCATTGATAAAGTAACAGAATAATATAACTCTTTAAGCAATGAAGAAGATAATGAAGAAAATCACGAAAAGCATTTTGTCAGCAGCAGGGGTAGTAACCCTTGCGCTTGGTACATCGTTTGCATTCTGCACCATTGACAAGGCTATGGCGGCATCGCCAGCAGCTATAGCTGGGCAGCCCGTTGACCTCACGGTAGCTGCTGAGAAAGCATTGCCATGTGTGGTACATATAAAATACGTGCAGAACTCGAAGGTGCGTGAGGTAGAGGTGCAGAGCGATCCGTTCGGCGATATGTTTGACCCATTCGGCTTCTTTGGTCAGCGTCAGCAGACACCGCAGAAACGCAAGGTGCAGACACCAAAGAAGGAGGCTACAGGCTCAGGCGTTATCATTAGCGAGGACGGCTATATCGTAACCAATAACCACGTTGTCGAGGGAGCAGACGAACTTACCGTGACGCTCAACGATAACCGCGAGTTCTCTGCGCGCATCATCGGTACTGACAAGAATACAGACCTGGCACTCATCAAGGTGACAGCCAGCGGACTACCTGCCATAAAAGTAATCTCAAGTGACGACATCAAGGTAGGCGAGTGGGTCCTCGCCATCGGTCATCCGCTCAACCTGCGTGCCACGGTAACCGCAGGTATCGTCAGTGCCAAGGCTCGTTCGCTTGGTGCCAATGGCGTTGAGGCTTTCATACAGACCGATGCTGCCATCAATCAGGGTAACTCCGGCGGTGCGCTTGTCAATGCACGCGGTGAACTGATAGGCATCAATGCCATGCTGACATCGCCTACGGGCAGCAACATCGGTTACGGATTTGCCATACCTACCACTATAATGAACAAGGTAGTGGCTGACCTTAAGGAGTACGGCACCGTACAGCGTGGCCTCATCGGCATACAGGGACAGGACGCACGCTCATACATTGACTCGCAGAAAGACCAGGGCAATGAGATAGACCTCGGCACCAACGAGGGTATCTACGTAGCAAAGGTGATTGATGATGGTGCGGCAGCAGACGCAGGTCTTGAAGAAGGCGACGTAATCACGGCCGTTGACGGACAGAAGGTTACGAAGATGGCAGAACTGCAAGAGATACTTGCCACAAAGCGCCCTGGCGATAAGGTGACACTGTCATATCTGCATAAGAAATCGAAGAAGACCGCTACCGTTACGCTGAAGAACGAACAAGGCAATACCAAGGTAGTGAAAGATGCTGACCTCGACGTGCTTGGAGCCGTGCTTCGTGAGGTTAACGATAAGGAAAAGGCAGAACTCGACATCAAGTATGGACTGAAAGTAACCAAAGTCAACAGCGGACGTTTCCGTGAGCGCGGCATACCTGTGGGCTTCGTGATACAGACCGTCAACGAGCAGCCTATGAAGGAACTCTCTGACCTCAACGAGGCTGTCAAGAGCGCCAACAAGAGCAAAGACCCTGTGCTCTACATCAAGGGCCTCTATCCATCAGGCAAGAAGGAATACTTCACCGTACCACTGGAGGAAGCGAAGTAAAGAACTCTGTATGAGGAAAAGATTGAAATTCAGGTAAATAACGCAGTAAAAACAAATCAGCATCTGATTGCCTTGGTAATCAGATGCTGATTGCTTTGTAATCACGTAGCAATTACATGGTAATCGCATAGCTTTTACTGTATAATCAGATAGCTATTACACGGTAATTGCATAGCTTTTACAGAAGAGATGTGAAAACAATGCGTGGGAAACAAATGCAAAGCCTTGAAATACAGGCGGTAAATCCGTCAGAAGGCCGTCTTCACCAGTATCTCCTTGGGGCTACTCTCAGAACGGCACAGATAGATGAAATGGAACCCAGCCTCTACGTATGGCTTCATCGAAGTAGAGCCACGCACCGATGAGCGCAGCATGTCCTCAATCTTGGAACGATGGGTCTCTATGGCCTCTGCATTGTCAAGCACGCCGCTGAAGGTGCAGTGGTAAGTATAGGTGCGTGTGCGAGTGTCAAAGGTCACACTGTCCGTGCGCACGTAATTGACAAAGGGCGTAGGACAATATTTCCGTGTGTAGTTCTTAGCCTCACGCGCAGCGCGCTCCTCCATCGTCTCTTGGCATGACGAAAGAAACAAGGCTGAAAAGGCAAGAATTGATATAAGATAGTTTTTTTTGGTCATAATGATACCCGAATTATGAAATTTTGATGCAAAATTAAGCTTTTTCCGTCAGAAATACAATAAAAAAAGAAAAAAAACATCCGTTTTGCTTGTATAATTGAAAAAAACAAATTATCTTTGCATTTATGAATCATATAAGAAACTTCTGTATCATCGCACACATCGACCATGGTAAGAGCACAATAGCCGACCGATTGCTTGAATATACCAATACCATTCAGATAACCGAGGGGCAGATGCTTGATGACATGGATTTGGAGAAGGAACGTGGCATCACCATCAAGAGCCATGCCATCCAGATGGAGTACGAAAAAGACGGAACGAAATATATACTTAATCTCATTGACACTCCAGGACACGTAGATTTCTCATATGAAGTCAGCCGAAGCATTGCCGCTTGTGAGGGCGCAATACTCGTGGTAGATGCCACGCAGGGCGTGCAGGCGCAGACCATCTCTAACCTTTACATGGCCATTGACCATGATCTGGAGATAATTCCCGTAATCAATAAGATAGATATGCCGGCCGCACATCCCGATGAAGTGGAAGATGAGATTGTAGAGCTCATAGGCTGTAAGCCAGAGGAAATTATCCGCGCCAGCGGTCGTACGGGTGAGGGAATATCGGAAATACTCGATGCTGTGGTAGAGCGCATACCCGCCCCGAAAGGTGATGCTGAAGCTCCGTTGCAGGCGTTGATATTCGATTCCGTGTTCAACAGTTTCCGCGGTATCATAGCTTACTTCAAGATACAGAACGGTTCGATACGCAAGGGCGATAAGGTGAAGTTCTTCAATACCGGCATGGAGTATGATGCTGATGAAATCGGCATACTCAAGATGGATATGGTGCCGCGTAAGGAACTGTGTACGGGCGAGGTAGGCTACATCATTTCAGGCATCAAGGATGCCAAGGAGGTGAAGGTAGGCGACACAATAACTCACATAGAGCGCCCATGCAGCGAGGCCATCTCTGGCTTCCAGGAGGTAAAGCCTATGGTGTTTGCCGGTGTCTATCCGATAGACCCTGCTGACTATGAGAACCTGCGCGCCTCGCTTGAGAAACTGCAGCTTAACGATGCTTCGCTGACGTTTATGCCAGAGTCTTCCGTAGCGCTCGGCTTCGGATTCCGTTGCGGATTTCTCGGACTGCTCCACATGGAGATAGTACAGGAGCGTCTTGACCGCGAATTCAATATGGATGTAATCACTACCGTGCCTAACGTGTCGTATATGGTTTATGACAAACAGGGTGGGGTGAAGGAAGTACATAACCCTTCTGGCTTGCCAGAGGTGACAATGATAGACCATATCGAGGAGCCTTACATCAAGGCAACGATAATAACCGATGCCAACTATATAGGAGGTATCATGAAATTGTGTATGGACAAGCGTGGAGAACTTATCAATCAGGAGTATGTGAGCGGCAACCGCGTGGAACTTCACTTCTATATCCCGCTGGGTGAGATAGTGATAGATTTCTATGACAAGTTGAAGTCGATTTCAAAGGGCTACGCATCGTTTGACTATCATATTGATTCGTTCCGTCCGTCGAAACTGGCTAAACTCGACATACTGCTCAATGGCGAACCTGTTGATGCCTTGTCAACGCTTACTCACAACGACAATGCAGTGACATTCGGTCGCCGTATGTGTGAGAAACTCAAGGAACTCATACCGCGCCAGCAGTTTGATATAGCCATACAGGCTGCCATAGGTGCTAAGATTATAGCACGAGAGACCATCAAGTGTGTGCGTAAGGATGTGACGGCAAAGTGTTATGGCGGTGACGTCAGTCGTAAGCGCAAGTTGCTTGAAAAGCAGAAAAAGGGTAAGAAACGCATGAAGCAGATTGGCAACGTGGAAGTACCACAGAAGGCTTTCCTCGCAGTGCTGAAGCTTGATTGATACGGTTACAACTTATCTATATGCTGTTTAAACAGTATGAATTGAAAAAAATAATCCTACCTTAAATAATAATAGACAGAGATGAAAGACCTGACAATTCCTATTAGAGACGTGGCGCGCGAATTAGCACGTCGTTTCAGTACTATGACCTATGAGGAACTCGATGTTCTGGAGGGCATTATCATGCCGATGAAGTTCGTAAAGGGAGAGAAAATACTCAAGGACGGAGAAGTAAGCAAATATATATACTTCCTCTATCAGGGACTGATACGCCAGTATTATTTCAAGAATGGTAAGGAGATGACTTCGCATCTTGGTGTTGATGGCAGCATGTTTATGAGCGTAGAGAGCCTGTTCAAGGAAGCACCATCGCAGGAAACGATAGAGGCTCTGGAGCCGTGCTATGTCTATGCGCTGCCAAAGAAGCGCCTTGAAGAGGTTGCTCTGCATAACCAGAATATACAGATTCTTTATCGCAAGATACTCGAAGGACAACTCATAGAGGCTCAGATACATGCTGACCTCGTACGCTTTGAGACTGCGCAGGACCGCTATCGCCGCATCTGCCGACAGATGCCAAAAGTCGTATTGCGTGCTCCGTTGGTATATATAGCCAGCTATCTGCAGATGACACCTGAGACATTGAGCCGCGTGCGCTCGTCAACACTGATTGATTAAGACGACGCATGGGATGCGATGATATGTAATAAGGTATGATTACCCTTTGGCTTTATATGATGCAAGGGCATCAAGTCAAGAGGTAATCATACTTTTTAATTCATTGTTCGTAGTCCGTAGTCCATGGCATCGTAACTCGTAATTCATAGTTTCGTAACATATAATCATACAAGGTGGGTTCTAATAATTCCCACTGTCATATTTTTGAAAAACAAAAATATGACATAATGATATTCATATAATTGACTAATTTAACTCGTGGGAATTTTTAGAACCCACCATAACACCAATGCATACAAGGGAAGAAACACTGCAGGCTTTCTCGCGCCTGCTTGATATTCAGGATGAACTGCGAGAGAAATGTCCGTGGGATCATAAGCAGACCAACCAATCGTTGCGTCCGCATACTATAGAAGAGGCATTTGAACTCTGTGATGCCATAATGGATGATGACCCGAAGGAGATACAGAAGGAAATGGGCGATGTAATGGAACACCTCGTGTTCTATGCCATGATAGGGCGTGAGCAGGGCAGGTTTGACATGTGCGATGTGCTCACTAAGGAAGCCGACAAACTCGTATTCCGTCATCCTCACATATATGGTGATAAGTCAGCAGCTAATTCAGAAGAAGTGAGTGCTATCTGGGAGCAGGTAAAGCAGAAGGAAAAGGACGGCAACAAGACAGTGCTGTCGGGAGTGCCGCGCTCGCTGCCCTCGCTCATTAAGGCCTACCGCATACAGGATAAGGCTCGCAACGTGGGCTTCGACTGGGATAAGCGAGAGGATGTCTGGGACAAGGTTTTTGAGGAAATCGGTGAACTGAAAGCCGAGTTGGAACGTGGCGACAGAGATTCTGCTGAGCGTGAAATGGGTGATGTGTTGTTCTCGCTGGTTAATGCAGCGCGCCTTTACCATGTGAACCCTGATACAGCCTTGGAACTTACCAACCGCAAGTTCATGCGTCGCTTCGGCTATGTTGAGCAGAAAGCTAAGGAACAAGGACGTGACATCAAGGATTTGACGCTCGGGGAAATGGATGATTTGTGGAATGAAGCCAAGGAAATAGAAAAAGAAACAGAGATAAATAGAAAATGAGAGTTGCACGGGTGATGTGATGAAAACTCCGAGTAGTGATTGTTAGAGTGCTCTAATGCCGTTGTAATCCACCGACCGTGCGGTTTCCAAGCTGTGATATATGCCGCATGCCGTAAAAGGACTCACTGACGACTATCATTTACCAACCTGCATTGTGGCCCGCCATTGGCAAGAGATGCGGTCTCTCGGTTTTTCTATTAATTGATGAGTATCCCAATCGAACCTGTACAACTCTCATGTAATGCAAAGTTACAAAAACAATTCATAATTCATGATTTGTAGTTGATAATTTACCTGTAGGATGTGTTTTTTTTCTCAATCCTTTCTTCGTTTCAGTTTTTTTTTGTACCTTTGCACTTTCTTTTATGGAAGCTTCATGTGAGAAGAATGCTATGGTTAAGATAACATAGCGTAAATCAGGCATTTACTTAGGATAACATCATAAAGCAAAGAAGATATAATAACGAAAATGAAATTTATTGAAACAAACAACATCAAGGGCGATGTCTTTGGTGGTGTAACCGCTGGTATTGTGGCTCTGCCTTTGGCTTTGGCGTTCGGCATACAAGCCTTTGGCGGCGTCAATGACCCTGCTGCAGCACCAATGGGTGCGTTGGCTGGACTGGTAGGAGCAACATTGCTCGGATTCTTCGCCGCTCTCTTCGGGGGTACTCACTCGCAAATCAGCGGTCCTACCGGACCGATGACCGTCATTACGGCTTCACTCATCAGCGCAGCCTGGACGGCTTCAAGCGGCAATATCTCTGCAGTGCTTATTGCCATGGCTATGGCAGGCATGTTTTGCGGACTTTTCCAGATAATCTTCGGACTGATACGCATTGGTAAATATGTGCGTTACATTCCTTATCCGGTACTCTCTGGATTTATGAGTGGTATTGGTGTTATCATCATCCTGCAGCAGATATATCCGCTAATAGGCAAGAAATCACCAATCAGTACTATCGACATGATAATAGGTTTCCCTGCAGCTTGCGCCGGAGGCATCAGTTGGTTGGCACTGATACTCGGAGTGTGTACTATAGCTATAATTATACTTCTGCCTCGACTGACGAAGAAAGTGCCTGCTACGCTTGTGGCACTTATCGTTATGACCATAGTGTCGCTGCTTTGTTCGTTTGATGCTGCGCTGACCATTGGCAACATACCATCAGGCTTACCTCTGCCTTTCTTTATGAAAGATGGTATAAACCTTGAAGGCATTGACTGGTGGCAGACAATAGAAGCATCCATTATACCAGGCTTGACACTCGCTGGTTTAGGTTCTATAGATACGCTGCTGACGTCAGTTGTGGCTGACAATATTACGAAGACAAAGCACAATTCCAATAAAGAACTTATCGGACAGGGCATTGGTAATGCTGTAGCAGGCTTGTTCTGTGGTATTGCCGGTGCTGGTGCTACAATGCGTACGGTAGTTAATGTAAAGAGTGGCGGGCGCACGCAGATTTCGGGTATGGTTCATGCTTTGTTCCTACTTGCTATATTGCTCGGCCTGGGTTCATTGGTAAAATATGTACCGCTGTCAGTCCTTGCAGGCATATTGATTACCGTAGGCTGGGGAATAATCGACTTCCGAGGGTTTCGTGACCTCACACACATTCCTAAGGCTGATGCCTTTGTGTTGTTAGTGGTTTTCCTGATGACAGTATTCGTAGATTTGCTTACGGCAGTAGGCATAGGAATGGTAATAGCAGCAGTACTTTTCATGAAGCGTGCGGGCGACCTTGCGGAGCGTCAGTATGAAGGCGGTGTGCTCAACGAAGGCTTCGACCACAATACTCCATGGGAGGATGAGACTGGCGTAACCGAAGAGATGAAACAGCATATCTACATTATGCGTCTTGGCGGACCAGTGTTCTTCGCTTCTATCACGGGTTTCAATAAGGTGATGCACGAAGTACCTACGGAAGGTATCAAGACTGTAGTAATCCGCATGAAACGTGTGACGTTTATGGATCAGTCGGGTGCTTACGCTCTTGAGACTGCCATAAAAGACCTGCAGGCTCAGGGCATTGAGGTGCTCATGACCATCATACAGCCGCAGGCTGATGCCATATTACATAAGACTCACATCATCCCTACGCTCATACCGGAGGAGCATACCTTCCAGACCTTCGAAGATTGCATAGAATATCTGAAGAAATAGATATGGCAGATGTTGTAGTAGAGTGATGGGAAATTGACAGTATTCTACAGCTTCTACTACTTCCCTTCTATTTCAGTATGATGCTCTTTATCACTGTGGCAGAGGCACCGGTGCTGCCCGTGTGTTGCAAGTGAAAGCCACGGAAGTCGTTAGGATGTTGCATCGTGGCGCTTAGTGTCTGCTCCTTGAGTGATATTTTGTTTTTATTATAATTCTCTCCTTCATCCATGGATAGGATGGGGGAGGGAATGTTTTGTATTATGGCTTTGAGAACATCATGTTCTGCCGTGAGTGTCACGGTGCATCCGCGCTTAAAGAGGTCGCAGCGCTCGGGTTTACTGATAGCGGTTATTGTGCCTTGTTGGTATTCTACGAGGTATGTCTCCACGGCATGGTCGTAGTCAGGGGTGCGTATAAAGCGCAATCCATAGCCCGTCAGTGTCTGGGTATCGAAGCAGATACAGATGTCGAGATACTGTCCTGTGGCAGACCCAAAGCCCTGTCCGGGTCCCTTGCAGGGGTCGAGTGTTACGATAGCAGAGCGTGGTGCGTCCTTCGGTGTATTGTCGGTAAACATCAGACGGGCACCCTTCTGCAACTGTACCAATCCCCATGACCCTTCAGCACCGTCCATTCCCTCGGCATATCCCCATGCAGGCAGTGTAGGGTCGGGTTGCCATGGGTAGTCAGCCGTATCGCTTGGTTTGTAGCAGTCTATTGTCCATTGCCCTTGAATTATACGTGGCTGCTGTTGCAGTGGGAATGGAGGTAATGCCACAGGCAGAGGTTCCGTAGGCGTAGGCACATAGAGTGGTTTTCCATTGAGTGTGCAGTCGGTCATGCGGCAGAAGTGTTGTGGGTCAGGACGCTTGTTCCATTCAATCTTTATTTCAGGGTCATCACTCGTCCATCGGCAACGCTCCATGATGACAGGACCGCTGACTTTCGTCAGATACTGCGTACCATGGGTTTTTGAGTGTATGTCACAATCATAGAAACGCACACCGATATTCTTGTCTGTCGTGTAAAAAGGTTTGCTGGAGAAGAACGTGAAGCGACAGTTCTTGTAGGTACCAGTGCCACAGAGGGCATCGTCAGTACATTCGAAGTAGCAATCGTTATATGTGGTATGTGGCGCACCGACAAACGGACAAAGGTTCAGTCGGGATATAAATCGGCAGTTCTTGAAACGGAAATCGTCGCCGTGGCAGATAGCTATCTGTGCCTGCACGATGGCTTGCTTACGACGGTTTCGGTTCATTTGCGGATTGCGCTCATAGATGAGATCTACGTTGCAGTAGTTGCCGAAGGTGATATTCTCGGCACTGACGCGGGAACCTTCCCATGAGAACATGGTGAAATTGCCGTCAGCCCCCTGGGTTTGCCCACGGTTTACTGCCAGTACCACATCGTCAGCCCGTGTGCCCAGTCCTATGAGCGATACGTCAGATAACCGAACCTCCATTGCAAACGGAGTGTTGCCCGTGCGTGGTCTGCGTATTTCAGGGTCGTCAGGGTCATCGAGCCAATATACCGATGGCTCTATGTAGAGCGTGCGGTGCTTGCCTTCGTCACTGCGTTGCTCTGCAAAACGAAGAGCCTCTTCTACGCTATGAAACGTGAACCTGACGGGCTTCGTCTTTACGTTGCTGCTGACATACAGACAAGTGTCAGACGATGTCATGCGCCTGCCTTCATAATGGAATATAGTCTGTGCGCTGGCTGGTATGGATATGTCACAGCAGTACAGCATTGAGAGTAGTATATGTTTTGCTGACATGATATTTGTGAATATAGTAAATATGTGCAGACAAAATTAAGTATAAGTTCTGAGATACGCAAATGTTTTGCAGGAATTTCTTAAACCTAAAATCCGCAGATAATTTTTCGATTGTCTGATTTTGCCCTTGCTTGGGACGATGTTGTCTGATTGTGGACTTTAAACGGAAGATTCAGAAATCGAGTTCCTTGCCGCGGTAGAAGTCTATCAGAGCCTGCTGGTAGATCAATGCACAACTGAAGATTTTCGTTTGCAAAGGCACTAATTGTCACACTTCCCTCAAAGTGTCTGGGATATTATGCATTGTTTTGTGACGAATGGTATGCCTCTGCAATGTCATCGAGCGTGATGCCGAGCAGCTGCATCTGCCGGAATAACTCAGGCAGGCGCTCCTTCATAAACTCCTTTTTACGAGCTTTCATAATCTGTTTCTTCGCCCCTTTGGTCACGAAGTAACCCAGTCCGCGCTTGTTGTATATGATTTCCTCGCGCGCCAGTTGTTCGTATGCCTTCACTGCTGTGTTGGTGTTCACCTCAAGCAATACGGCATACTCCCTTACCGACGGTATGCGGTCATCGTCTTTATACACTCCAGACAGTATCTCGTCGCACAGGCGGTCTGCCATCTGTATATATATAGGTTTATCGTTTGAGAATGTCATAAGTTTATCCATTTATGGTTTATTACCTGAAAGCCCTTGAACGTACGGTATGACGCCCAGTAGTTGAATACGGTGAGCAACGGCAACAATACACTGAGAATATATGGTTCCACGCCTATTTCTTTGGAGACAACATACTGACGCCCCGCTTCCTCTATCCATTCTTTTTCGAACCAATCAAAATGATATGTTGAATTTATTTCGACAAATATTACAAAGCATGAAATGAATAATGCCGTTGCAACCACGAATGAATACTTGCGTATCACTGTCCCACCTAAGGTGTAAAGCGAGTGTGTCCATGATATGAAAGTTATAGTTATGATAAATTTCATCACCATAAACCACGTTTCATATCTCGCATAGTTTGGTATAGTGAGATTGTATTTGAACATCGTCAGTACGGAAGTGTACCACTTGTAGGAATCATCCGGTGCTGTATCAGAATGATATCTTATCCAGCAGAATAGCATACGCAGTGAGTCGCCTGCCACTAACGCAAGGAATACCGCACACAACCAAATTACGGATGTATATGTTATCAGCGAAAGATATTTCTCTGAATTTGTTGCTGGCAAAGCCAGAAAAGCCGTGCGCCTGCGTTTCTCATTGATAAAGGATGTCACATAGCTCGCAAGGAATGCGAAGGCTGTCACCATAACGAAGATACCAAAGCCAAAAGAGGAGTGCATGAGATCCTCCGGATCGTGTGCCATCTTCAGGATATATAATTCAACTACAAAAAATATCAATGCGATGCCCGTTGTCCACAGCAGCATTGTTCGGTAGTTGACGGCAATCACCCAGCGCAGTGTCTGTCCGAACCTTTTTATATTGAAACTATTCATGACTTTCTTTGTATTATATATTGATGAAACGTGCCGTTATCTGCTGACGGCAGAAGAAATAGTATGACAGCAAGAAGTTTACTGGTGTAAGCAATAAGAACATGACATTAAAGAGCAGTACGTTATTCCACCAAGTCTCTACTACAATGCCAAATCCAAACAAAACAAATATCATCAATCCAAAAACGAAAAGTAACGAGAGAGTTAGGTTGATACCTTGTTTGTATGATTTGAAAAATGTAGCCCCAAGTGCAAAGACCGAATGTAGCCACACAGCGATTGTTCCCCATGAGAACAATACAAGAGAAGTGTTCTCGTTGCCAACAATTCTTTCAAGAAGATTGCCTAGTGCCAGATCTTGTATCATCAGCATCGCACCTTCATGTCCCATCATTGCGTGCACAGCATACTGCATCAGGTCTGCTATAACCATACCGCATAAAAAACCAAGTGATGTCAGCCATGTAAAAGCATAGTGGGTTATGTATTTTTCCAGGTTTGATGCCGGGAGCATCAGCAAGCCTCTGTTTTGATACTTCTCCTTTATTTTGGAGTAAGGATAAAACATCGCTCCGGGAGAAAAAATACAACCAGCAAAAACACCAATGTATAAGACCCCTATAAACTCATAGATTTTGCTCATGTCAGAAAAGCCATATTTAAGTCCACGTGTATAGCTGTTTATAACCATATACAAAGATACTATCGCAAAAATAACTAATGTTCTTTTTATGAACTCAGCCTTATACATTGGCCACAACAAGCGTGCGATGTTGGTTGTCCTTTTTATACTAAAATCGTTCATAATATCTAATTTCCTTTTTTAATCTTAGACTTAGACTTCCCCCTCCCTATTGGGGATGGCTGGGGTGGGGCTATTTTACCTTCCCCTCATTTACCGCATTAAAGAGCAGTTCGAGGTTCACCTGTGTCTCTGCATCATCCTCCTTACGTGGCGCAATGACAGCGTTGCCTTGCAGCGAAGGCTCGGCATATATTACATTGTCCATCTCGCTGGCAGTGCGATACTCAAAGGTGTATCGGTCTTGTATCTCTGCCACCGATGCATTGAGCAGCATCTTCTGCGGCGACAGTATCAGGATATGGTCGAGCAGCGACTCTATGTCGTGCACCTGATGGGTGGATATTATCAAGGTGCGGTTGTCGGTCATGTGTCGCGTTATCACCTTGCGGAACTGGCTCTTCGACGGAATGTCCAGTCCGTTGGTAGGCTCGTCCATCAGCAGTACCTTGGTGTTTGTTGCCAGAGCGAAAGCCATGAACACCTTTTTCTTCTGTCCCATAGACAGGGCATCGAGCTTCACGTCAGAGGTCAGTTCAAAATCACTCAGGCACTCCTCGAGCACGTCGCCGTCAAACATAGGGTAGAACGGACTGTTCAGCTTTACATACTCCTTCAGCGACATGGCAGGCAGGTCAAATTCCTCAGGCACTATGAATATCTCGCTCAGTGTGTCCACTGTTCTCTTGTAGGTCTCAATGCCGTCAAAGCGCACCGAGCCTTTCTTCGCTCTCAGCAGTCCGCTTATAAGATACAGCAATGTTGACTTGCCCGTTCCGTTCTTGCCCAATAGGCCATAGATTTTGTTCTGTTCCAGTGTCAGACTGAAATCGCAGAATACCAGGCCCTTCTGCCCTGGATACTTGTAACTGATGTCTTTTACCTCAATCATAATCTAATGTATTTTTGTTTGTTTAGCTAATAGTTTTGCAGTGTACTACTATAATAGTACACTGCAAAAGTAATACTATTTGTGGTTTCTTGCAAATAAATCGTTATAAAACTGCATGATATTAACATTCTTTAAAACAATTACCCACTAAAAAATCAAGAATATATCATGCCGCCTACCGCTGCAGACCATAGGGCTCTTTGAGAATAATACTAATTAAAGTTTGGTTCGGATGCTATCTCAGACATATATGCGAAGGCCTCGCAGAATAATAAAAATCCCACCATTACTACATTGAGTAATGGTGGGATTGACGTATAAACAGAATGATTGTTAGTATTTACTTTTGCTCCCAGGCAACAATCTTGTCTTGATTTTCAAGCAGGAAGTCAATGTCATCAAGGGCATTCTCAAGACAATACTTCTTGTAACCGTTGATTTCAAACCTCTCAGAGTGACCTGTTGCTTCGTTGGTAACAGTCTGATTAGGCAAATCTACGGTAACTACGGTCTGAGGGTCTTTGTCGATGCTCTCGAAGAGTTCAGTCTGAAACTCTGGTGTTACGATAACGGGGAGTACGAAACAGTTGAGCAAATTGTTGCGGTGGATATCAGCAAAGCTTGATGATATGACCACGCGGACGCCATATCCTGCAATAGCCCACGCTGCATGTTCGCGTGAAGAACCAGAGCCCCAGTTCTTGCCGCCCACGATAATCTCGTGTATTCCCTCGCTTGGTGCAGCCGAGAATTCAGGTTTGTTCATCACGAAGTCAGCAATAGGCTTATCGTTAGCGTCATAACGCAGGTCGTGCATGAAGGCATCGCCGTAGAACTTCGGGTCGCGAGTGGTGAAGGCGAGATAACGTGCTGGGATGATATTATCCGTATTGTTGTTGTCTATCGCAATAGGAATGCAGGTAGAGCGAACTATATTGAATTTCTGTTTTGCCATGATTCTACTACTCTTTGAATTAGTCTATGAATTTGCGAGGGTCAGTTATCACACCAGTTATTGCAGATGCAGCAACTGTCAGTGGTGATGCGAGCACAGTGCGTGCGCCAGGTCCCTGACGACCTACGAAGTTACGGTTTGATGTTGAGATAGACAGTTTGCCGGCAGGTACCTTGTCAGGGTTCATAGCCAGACAGCTTGAGCAAGAAGGCAGACGCAGTTCAAAGCCAGCCTCTTCAATAATCTTGTCTATTCCCTCGTCGATAATCTGCTGACGCACGAGCCATGAGCCAGGTACGAGCCAAGCCACTACGTTGTCGGCCTTTTTCTTTCCCTTGACGATAGATGCGAAAGCACGGAAATCCTCAATACGACCATTGGTGCAAGCACCGAGGAATACGTAGTCAACAGGATGTCCTTCGAGTTTCTCGCCTGGCTTAAACTGCATATAAGTGAGTTGTGACTCTAACTGAGCAGCCTCCTCAGCCGACATTGACTCCATCGTAGGCACAGTACCGTCAATGGCGATGCCGGCACCAGGGTTAGTGCCGTAGGTGATGCGTGGGGCAATGTCCTCAGCGCGATAAGTGACCTCTTTGTCGAATACGGCATCGTCGTCACTCTTCAGTGTCTTCCAGTATTCTACGGCCTTGTCCCATTCAGCACCCTTAGGCGCATACTCGCGACCTTTCAGGTAAGCAAAAGTGGTCTCGTCAGGAGCAATGATGCCAGCGCGCGAACCCATCTCAATTGAGAGGTTTGACAGTGTCAGGCGTCCTTCCATCGACATATTGCGGATGGTAGAGCCTGCATATTCAACCACATAGCCTGTGGCACCAGAGGTAGTCATCTGCGCCATGATGTAGAGAGCTACATCCTTTGCCGTTACGCCCGGCTGTAGTTCGCCCTCAATATTGATACGCATTGACTTAGGCTTTGACTGCAGTATGGTTTCAGAAGCCAGCACCTGTGCTACCTCTGAAGTGCCGATACCCATTGCCAGGGCACCTACTGCACCGTGGGTAGAGGTGTGAGAGTCGCCACAAACGATAGTCATGCCAGGCAGTGAAAGGCCTTTCTCAGGACCTACTACGTGGATGATGCCGTTGTCCTTCGTACCCATTGCGAAGTGCTTGACGCCAAACTCCTCACAGTTAGCCTTCAGCGTCTCGACCTGCTTACGGCCGATTGGGTCGTCGATGCGCTCCTGCTGGTCAGAAGGAGTGTTGTGGTCAGGCATAGCGAATACGTGGTCAGGACGGAAAACCTTCAGTCCTTTGTCGCGCAGGGTGTCAAAAGCCTGCGGTGTGGTCACCTCATGACAGTACAGACGGTCGATGTACAACTGTGTAGGGCCGTCAGTGACGGTCTGCACCACATGCTTGTCCCAGATTTTATCAAAAAGAGTGTTCATATATGTTTTATAAGTTATTTATATTTAGGTTGCAAAGTTACTATTTTTTTTTTATTCTGCCAAACCTCGCGTGGTTTTTCTTTCCATAGCATGGGCTGCGTGAGAATTTATAGGGGGTAAAACAGTGTCGTTGTAATCTCTATGCGATTACAGTGTAATCAGGTAGCGATTACGGTGTAATCAGGTAGCGATTGCAGTGTAATCAGATAGCAATTGCACAACGATTGGTATCTGACTGTTATTTATGTATAATTTAATCTTAAATAAATGTAAATTGCAATGCGAATTCTTGTTTATCGGAGAAAAAATGTGTAACTTTGTGTTTTGATAATATTGAAATAACAAAAAAACAAGACTTTACAGACATGGCTGTAGACATAAGAGAACTGAATGCTCTGATAGAGCAAAATAGTAATTTCGTTACGAACCTTACCACTGGTATGGATAAGGTGATAGTAGGTCAGAAACATTTGGTAGAGTCGCTGCTAATTGGTTTGCTCAGCGATGGTCATATACTGCTTGAGGGCGTGCCGGGACTGGCAAAGACGCTTGCCATCAATACGCTTTCGAAACTTATCGACGGCAAGTTCAGCCGCATACAGTTCACTCCGGACTTGTTGCCGGCTGACGTTGTGGGCACTATGATTTACTCACAGAAGGATGAGGCTTTCCAGGTAAAGAAAGGTCCAGTGTTTGCCAACTTCGTGCTTGCCGACGAAATCAACCGCGCTCCGGCGAAGGTGCAGTCGGCACTGCTTGAGGCTATGCAGGAGCATCAGGTGACAATAGGCGACGATACCTTCCGCCTGCCGAAGCCTTTCCTCGTCATGGCCACGCAGAACCCCGTGGAGCAAGAGGGTACATACCCACTGCCTGAGGCGCAGATGGACCGCTTCATGCTCAAGGTGGTGATAGGATATCCAACTCTTGAGGAAGAGAAGAAGATTATGCGCGAGAACCTTGCAGGCTCGCTTCCAGAGATATTGCCCGTAAGCAGCGCTGACGAGATAATGAGAGCACGTGAGGTAGTGCGTCAGGTATATATCGACGAGAAAATCGAACAGTACATTGCCGACATCGTATTTGCTACACGTTACCCCAAGAACTACGGCTTGTCGGACCTCGAACCGATGATTACCTTTGGCGGAAGTCCGCGTGCCAGTATCAATCTTGCAAAGGCAGCGCGTGCCTATGCGTTCATCAAGCGTCGCGGATATGTTATCCCTGAGGACGTACGTGCCGTGGCTCACGATGTGTTGCGCCACCGCATCGGACTGAGCTATGAGGCTGAGGCGAGCATGGTGACGAGCGAAGACATCGTAAGCCAGATAATAAATAAGGTGGAAGTGCCATGATAATTCATAATGCATAATCCATAATCATAATGTGTGATGCATAATGGAGACTTCTGAAATCATAAAGAAAGTACGCCGTATAGAGATAAAGACCCGCGGACTGAGTAACAATATGTTCGCCGGTCAGTACCACTCTGCCTTCAAGGGGCGTGGCATGGCATTCGCTGAAGTAAGGGAATACCAGTATGGCGATGATGTGCGCGACATAGACTGGAACGTTACAGCCCGCTTCCATCGCCCCTATGTCAAAGTGTTTGAGGAGGAACGTGAACTGACAGTGATGCTGCTCGTCGATGTGTCGGGGTCGCTCAACTTCGGTACGCGTGGCGAGACGAAGAGTGAGATGGCTACGGAAATAGCGGCAACGCTGGCTTTCAGTGCCATACAGAATAACGACAAAATCGGCGTTATCTTCTTCTCTGACCGCGTAGAGAAATATATTCCGCCACAGAAGGGACGCAAGCATATACTCTATATCATACGCGAGATGCTCGATTTTCAGCCCGAATCAAAGAAAACAGACGTGGCTGTGGCTCTCGAATACTTAGGTCGTACACAGAAACATCGTTGCACGGCTTTTGTGCTCAGCGACTTCTACGACCGCAAGGACTTCGAGAAACCTCTGCAGATATGCCGCTCACGCCATGATGTCGTAGGCATACAACTCTATGACCCGCTACAGAAACAGTTGCCTGATGTCGGTATCCTGCGCATACACGATGCCGAGACGGGCTTCGAACAGTACATTGATACGTCGAGTAAAGCCGTGCGTCGTGCGCATCAGCAGTACTGGCAGCATCGCAACGACGAACTGCGAGGCATCTTCCAGCGCAATAGCGTTGACTACGTCAGCGTGGCAACCAATGGCGATTTCGTCAAGGCTCTGCGCCAGTTGTTCGCTATGAGATAGCATTAGCATTGCTTAGGCGTGACAGTAAGAACAGTAAGAAATTATTAACGGTGACTATACACATATTTAATAATATAAGAAACAGATGGCATGTGTTTGCAGTCCTATTACTGCAAACCACGCTTTTCGCCGCTACAGCCTCCGCACAGGTCAGCGTTGATAGCGAGATAGACTCCGTGCAGATACTCGTTGGCGAGCAGACCGCTATGCGCGTGTCGGTCAGTGTGAAGCCCGGACAGAAAGTAGCGTTCTCACAGTGGCAGCCACAGCAGATGATTGTGCCGGGGCTTGAGGTCGTGGAGATGCCGCGAGTTGACACCACTGATGCAGGAAACGGATTCATAAAACTGACGCAGCACCTTACGCTGACATCCTTTGATGATACGCTGTATCTCGTTCCTCCACAGAAAGTAAAGGTAGATGGACGCGAGTATGAAAGCAAAAGTCTTGCCCTGAAGGTGCTCACCATCGACGTGGATACGCTGCATCCAAATCAGTTCTTCGGACCGAAAGACGTGCAGGATAATCCTTTCCTGTGGTCGGAATGGTCAAAATTGTTCTGGCTTGCTGTGCTCGTGGCAGTGCTTTACGTGCTCTGCTGGCTGGCTTGGCTGCGACTGAAGAGTAATAAACCATTGCAGTTTAAGGTGAAGATAGTGAAGCGCATACCGCCTCATCAGAAAGCTCTGAATGAGATTGAAAAGCTAAGAAGCGAGAAAGATACACTTGCCATGCAGACCTCTGACTACAAGGCTTATTACACGCAACTCACTGATACGCTGCGTAAATATATGCAGGAACGCTTTGGATTCAATGCTATGGAGATGACTTCGGCTGAGATAATCGAGCGTCTGAAGCAGGAAGAGGACCAATCGAAGATTCAGGAACTCACAATGCTCTTTGAAACGGCTGACCTCGTGAAGTTCGCCAAGTACACAGCTGGTATGAGTGAGAACGATCGCAACCTTGTGAATGCCGTTGATTTCATCAACACCACAAAGCAGGACAACCTGCCTACGGAAGAGCGTATAGAGCCAACGATTACAGAAAAACAGCGTCAGACGCTGCGTATGCGTCTATCATTGAAATGGACCATCGTGGTACTGACCATCGCTACCACGGCACTGCTTGCCTATGTGCTCTATTGTCTGTGGGATATGATGGCGTGATGTGGCTAATGTAACCGACGGTATGTTAATGTGTTAAAACCAAGATAAAAAGTGATGGAATTCACACAACCATTATATTTCCTGTTGTTATTGCTGCTCATACCATATATAATGTGGTATGTCTTGTGGCGTAACCGTGGCAAGCGCAAGATGGAGGCATCGCTTACCATCAGCGATGCGTTTGCATATAAGAATGCACCGGTCAGCCTCAGAGTCAGGATGATACACCTGCCGATGATAATGCGCTGCGTAGCATTTGCGCTGATTGTATGCGCACTCGCACGTCCGCAGACCCACAGTGCGTGGGATGAGAAGACGGTGGAAGGCATAGATATAATGCTTGCCATGGACGTATCTACCAGTATGCTGGCAGAGGACTTGCGCCCTAACCGTATGGAGGCTGCAAAAGATGTGGCTGCTTCATTCATCAGCGACCGTGCTAACGACAACATCGGACTGACGATATTCGCCGGTGAGGCTTTTACACAGTGTCCTATGACAACCGACCACGCATCGTTGCTCAACCTGTTGAAAGGCGTGCGCACCGACATAGCTGCCAACGGACTCATCAGTGATGGTACGGCAATAGGCATGGGACTGGCTAATGCCGTGTCAAGACTGAAGGATTCGAAGGCGAAAAGCCGCGTGGTGATATTACTTACTGATGGCTCCAACAACATGGGCGATATATCTCCGATGACTGCTGCGCAGATAGCCAAGAGTCTCGGAATACGTGTCTATACCATTGGCGTAGGCACAAACAAGGTGGCTCGCTACCCGATGCCAGTGGCAGGAGGGGTGCAGTATGTCAATATGCCAGTGGAAATAGATACTAAGACGCTGAGCAACATTGCGGCAGTGAGCGATGGTAACTTCTATCGCGCCACCAATAACCGCGAACTTAAGCAGATATATCAAGATATTGACAAACTGGAAAAGTCGCGACTGAACGTCAAGAAGTTCTCAAAGCGATATGAAGCCTACCAACCTTTCATCATAGCTGCGCTGCTTGCGCTGCTGCTTGAAATACTGCTCAGGCTCACATTGCTTAGAAGATTAAGTTAAAAGGAAATGAGATTCGAGAATACTGTATATCTATGGTTGCTCACCATAATACCATTTATGGTGGCATTGATGGCCTGGGGCGAATGGCGCAGACGTAAGATGTTGCGCCGGTTGGGCGACAAAAAACTGATTAAGGCACTGTTGCCCGGCGCTTCTGCAAGGCGCAGGTGGATTAAGTTCATCCTGCTTCAGATGGCATTGGCAGCGGTGATAATAATGCTTGCCCGCCCGCAGATGGGTACAAAGGTGTCAAATGAGAAACGTAATGGCATTGAGGCCATAATATGTCTTGATATAAGCAACTCCATGCTGGCTGAGGATGTGGCGCCAAGCCGACTGCAAAAGAGTAAGATGCTGGTGGAGAATATGGTGGAGAAGTTTAGCAATGACAAGATAGGCCTTGTCGTATTTGCTGGTGACGCCTTCGTACAACTGCCTATAACAAGCGACTATGTGTCGGCAAAGATGTTCCTGCATAATATCGAACCGTCACTCATACAGACGCAAGGCACTGACATTGCGGCAGCCATCAACCTGGCATCCAATAGCTTTACGCAGCAAAAGAATATCGGTAAGGCTATCATTGTGATTACAGATGGAGAAGACCATGAAGGCGGTGCCAAGGAGGCTGCAAAGGCTGCACGCGATAAAGGCTACAGGGTGTTTATTCTGGGCATAGGTAATACTGCCGGTGCTCCTATACCGCAAGGTGATGGCAGCTATATGGTTGACAATACGGGAAATACCGTGATGACTGCCCTTAATGAGCAGATGTGTCGTGAAGTGGCTGCTGCAGGCAGCGGAACATATATCCACGTGGACAATACATCCGCCGCTCAGGAGCGCCTTAACAGCGAGATAGCCAAGATGCAGCAAGGCGAAATGGAATCAGTGGTGTACTCTGAGTATAACGAGCAGTTCCAAGTGTTTGGCATACTTGCTATTTTCCTTCTCATAGTAGAGGTGCTTGTCAGCGAGGTTATGAATCCATGGTTCGGCAAATTCAAAATATTCAAAAAGAGAATATAAATGATGACGTTTGTAAACAAGGCAATATATAATAAAATAATGATGAGCACAGCGCTCGTAGTGCTTATGCTGTTCGTGGCAGGAGTGGGCGAGGGCTTCGCTCAGTCTGACCGCTCTCACATCCGCCAAGGCAACCGCCACATGCGTGGTGGTGCAGAAGGAGGCGCTGCAAAGGCTGAGGTTAGTTATCGCAAGGCCCAGGCTGTTAACCCTGCTAACACGCAGGCTATGTATAATCTCGGTTGCGCCTTGATGGCTCAGCAGAAGGATTCTGCGGCTCTTGAAGCCTTCAAAAAGGCGGCTACGGCTGAGCAAAACAAGGGACGTCGTGCCATGTCATATCATAACATGGGCGTGATTGCCCAGAGACATCAGCAGTATGGCGATGCCATCGAAGCATACAAGCAGGCTTTGAGACTGTGCCCTAATGACAACGAGACTCGTTATAACCTCGTTTTATGCAAGCGCCAGCAAAAGAACCAGCAGCAGAATAATAACAATTCTGGTGGCGGCGGCAACGATAATAAGGATAAAGACAAGAATAAGGATAAGGGAAATAACAAGGATAAAGATAAGAACAAGAACGACCAAAACAACGACAAACAGGACAAGCAAGACCAGCAGAAACAGCAACAGGATAAGCAGATGAGTCGTGAAAACGCTGAACAACTGCTCAATGCGGCTATGCAGGAAGAGAAACAGACGCAGGAACGCATGAAGAAAGCGATGAGCCAGCCGCGTCGCCGCACACTGCAAAAGAACTGGTAACAACACGGTTGTCGTGGGAATGATAATTATTACTGCAGGAAAAATGACTTATAAGAACACTTATATGAACAGGATTGCGGGATTGGTAGTATTACTAATCCTCCAGTCCTCATTCTTTTCTCTCTATACATACGCACAGCGCATTACGGCAAAAGGACCAGGTACTGTAGCCGCAGGACAGCCATTCCAGATACAGTACGTAGTGAACACGACAGATGTGAAAGGCTTCCGTATAGGCAACGTGCCTGATGCACTCGACGTTGTGTATGGGCCGAGCACCAGCACACAACAGAGTTTCTCTATGGTTAACGGGCGAACGACACAGTCTTCGTCTGTTACCTATACATATACGTTGATTGCTAACAAGAACGGCACGTTCGTAATACCTTCTGCTCATGCCACGGTGTCGGGGTCTCCTGTATCATCTCAGGCACTGAAGATTAACGTGTCAGGCCGTATGCAGAGCGGTCAGCATGGGCGTATGCAAAGTTCTCAGCAACCAGCGCAGCGCGTTGATCGTGCCGGCAGTCGCATAAGTGGCAATGATTTGTTTATCCGAGTTACTGCAAACAAACAGCGTGTCTATGAGCAGGAACCCATATTGCTGACATATAAGGTTTATACTCAGGTTGACTTAACACAACTTGAGGGCAAGATGCCTGACCTGAACGGCTTTCATACACAAGAAATTCCACTGCCACAACAGAAATCTTTCCATGTGGAAACAATCAACGGCAGGGCTTATCGCTGCGTAACATGGAGCCAGTATGTCATGTTTCCCCAGATGTCTGGAAAGCTTGAAATACCAAGTATCACGTTCCGTGGTACGGTAGTGCAAGAGAATCCGAACGTTGATCCGTTTGAAGCTTTCTTCAATGGTGGCTCTGGTTACGTGGAAGTGAAAAAGGAAATCAAGGCTCCGAGTGTCACGATACAAGTAGATCCATTACCCACGAAACCCGCAGGATATTCTGGTGGCGTAGGTCATTTCAACGTAACGTCATCTGTTGACAAAACTACAGTGAAATCAGGTGACCCCGTCAGTCTGCGTGTAGTAGTCAGTGGAGTGGGTAATATGAAACTCCTGAAGATGCCAGAACTCAATCTTCCAAAGGACTTCGATAAGTATGACCCGAAGGTTACGGATAAGACCAAACTCAGTGCTGATGGTGTTACCGGCAGCATGGTGTATGACTATCTTATAGTTCCGCGCAATAAAGGACGATACACCATCCCCGGTATTGACTTTATATATTTCGATACGCAGAGCAAGACCTATAAGACAGCCAAGACGCAGCCAATCAACCTTACCGTGGAACAAGGCAGCGGAAACGGCAATGTGGCAGACTATTCACAGCTTGATGATAACGATATCAGCGATATTATGCAGGGTGCAGGCACGAAGGAAAAACCATATTACACTTTCTTTGGCACTACTGCACACGTGATTGCCAACGTCGTGGCATTACTTGCGTTTGTCATACTGCTGATAGTGTTCCGCAAACGTGCATCAGCTCTTGCCGACGTTACAGCCGTGCGTGGTCGCAGAGCCAACAAGGTGGCGGTGAAACGATTGAAAAAGGCCGCCAAACTGATGACAACAGGCAAGCGTTCGGAATTCTATGAGGAAGTGTTGAGAGCTCTGTGGGGATATGTTGGTGATAAGCTCAATATGCCGGTGGAGCAACTCTCACGTGACAATATATCAGAAAAGCTTGCCAACAGGAATATTGACGACGACACCATCAAGAGATTTATCGAAGCCATTGACGAGTGTGAGTTTGCTCGTTACGCACCGAGTGGTGAACAGTCAGAGGCTGACATGATGATGAAGAATACCTATAATAAAGCTACTGAAGCCATCACTGAGATAGAAGAAGGCGGCAAATCAAAAACTAACTCTAAGAAATCAGACACCAATGGCACGGTAACAGCCACTAATAATGCCTTTACAACCATAGTGTTGCTACTGGTGCAGATGCTTTTTGCTTCTACGCAGGCATTCGCTGCCAATACGAAGGCCGATGCTGATGCGGCCTATCGTGTAGCTGATTACCAAAAGGCAATAGAGCTATATAAGGAGGATTTGAAGTCAGGAGAGTCAGCAGAAACCTATCATAATCTCGGCAACTGCTACTTCCGTACTGACAATATCCCGCAAGCGATACTCAGTTATGAACGTGCCCATAAACTCGCACCAGGTAACAAACGTATCAATCACAGTCTTGAGATTGCCCGAACAAAGACCATTGACCGCTTGACGCCAGACTCAGACATATTCTTTGTACAATGGTACAAGGCGTTACAGGCTATGATGACTATTGATGCCTGGGCGTGGCTCGCACTCTGTTCGCTCATTGTCTCACTGATACTCTTCCTTGTTTACCTCTTTGTAGGCAACATGTTGGTTCGCAAAGCATCGTTCTATGTATCAGTAACGCTGTTTCTCCTGTTTATAATAGGCAACCTATTTGCTTGGCAACGCAAGCGCTACCTCACAACGCATACATCTGCTGTAGTGATGACTGAGACACTTACGGTCAAGTCTTCGCCAGAGATAAAGGCGCAGGAAGCCTGCATCATACACGAAGGAACTACGGTAGAGATAACCGACCGCGACATAAAAGGCTGGTATGGCATACGTCTTCCTGATGGTAGAGAAGGCTGGATAAACACTAAAGACGTGGAGGAAATATGATTGAAGCAATCGACAATTTCGGCATTCAGGTATTTTTTGGCAGCAGCAGCGCATTTCTTGACCAAATAGCGCTGATGCTTACCAATGTGTATATGTGGATACCTATGTTCATAACACTGTTCATCTTGATAGTAAAGAACAACGATAATATGCAGCAGATACTCGTAGTCCTCGGCTGCATAGCGCTCTGTGTGTTCCTTGCCTCGGGCACCGCAAACCTGCTTGTCAAACCGCTTGTGGAACGAGTACGTCCCTGCAACGACCTGCATTACAAGTATCTGGCTCAGATTGCAGGCAATATTCACGAGAAAGACTTCAGTTTCTTCTCTTCACATGCAGCCAGCACTACGGCCGTTGCTACGTTCTTCGTCTTACTTGTGAGAAGCAGTATGCTCAGCATTACACTCTATTGCTGGGCACTTATCAACATGTGGACGCGACTATATCTTGGCCAGCACTTCCTTACTGATGTGATAGTGGGCATGGTATGGGGTATCATTGCAGCGTGTGTGGCTTACGCCATCTGCCATAAATTGCAGAAAAACATATCGAGCGGACGCAATTTCATATCCACACAATACACCGATACGGGATATTCGCATATAGATGTGGATGTAGTAGTGTCAGTATTCTGCCTTACGCTGTGCTGCTCAACGATACCATTTGCAGAGATATACAATAATATTATAGAACTGATACATTGATAAACCCCAAACAAATACAGATAAAAGACTATACGTATGACCTACCGGAGGAACGTATAGCAAAGTTCCCCTTGTCTCATCGTGACGAGAGCAAATTGCTCGTGTATGACAAAGGGTATATAAGCCACGATGTATTCAAACACGTTACCGATTACCTGCCCGAGGGGTCGCTGCTCATATACAACAATACCAAGGTAATACAGGCACGCCTTCACTTCCACAAGGAGACGGGTGCCCTTATCGAAGTATTCCTGCTTGAGCCGCATGAGCCTCGCGATTATGAACAAGTATTTCAGTCGCAAGGCTCCTGTGCGTGGATTTGCATGATAGGAAACCTCAAGAAATGGAAAGAGGGCGCACTGCACCAAAGCATCAACGTGAATGGAACTGACATTACATTGAGCGTAGAACGTGGTGGTGAGGAACAGACAGGCCACGTCTGTCGCTTCACTTGGGACGGTGGAGCGTCATTTGCCGAGATACTCGATGCTGTTGGCGAACTGCCCATTCCACCGTATTTGAACCGTGAAACACAGGAAAGTGACAAGACAACCTACCAGACAGTCTATTCCAAAATCAAAGGTAGCGTGGCAGCACCAACCGCCGGCCTGCATTTCACTGACGAAGTGTTGAGCGACGTTGACCGCCATGGCATAGAGCGAGAAGAAGTCACCCTGCACGTAGGGGCTGGCACATTCCGCCCTGTCAAGGCAGAGAAAATCGAAGGACACGCGATGCACCGCGAGTTTATCAGTGTGCGTCGCCATACCATTGAGCGTCTGATAGCCCACGGAGGAAAGGCAATAGCCGTAGGAACAACTTCCGTTCGCACGCTTGAGAGCCTATACTACATAGGTTTGCGCTTATTGCGCAACCCAAAGCTCACGGCTGAGGAACTCTGCATAGAGCAGTGGGAACCATATAGTAAGCAAGACCAAGCGGAACCAGAAAGCACCGATGCCCTTAAGGCTATACTGCGCTGGCTCGATGATAACCAGCTGAACACCATACATTCGTCAACGAAGATAATAATAGTACCAGGCTATCACTACCATATAGTGGAACGATTGATAACCAACTTCCACCAGCCTCAATCAACACTCCTGCTGCTTGTCTCGGCATTCATAGGCGAAGACTGGCGCAAGGTGTATGACTATGCCTTGGCAAATGACTTCCGTTTCCTATCTTATGGTGATTCTTCAATCCTTATAAAACAGTAAACGCTATGAATTACGGATATATAAAGGTGGCTTCGGCCATACCAAGCGTGAGGGTAGGCGACTGCCAATACAATCTCTCTGAGACCGAACAGATGATAGTTCGTGCCGAGGGACAAGGCGTAGAGGTTATCGTTTTTCCCGAACTGGGCATCACTGGCTACACCTGTCAGGATTTGTTTCGGCAGCAACTGCTTGTAGATTCTGCCGAGCAGGCTGTCATGATGCTGCTCGACTTCACCCGTCAGCTCGACATCATAGCCATCATTGGCGTGCCTGTGCAGGTGGGAACAATACTGCTTAACTGCGCAGCAGTCATACAGAAAGGAAATCTCTTGGCTATAATCCCGAAGACATACCTGCCAAACTACAGTGAGTTCTACGAAAAACGTTGGTTTGCCTCGGCTCAAGACCTTCACCCTACGGAGATAAAGTATGCCGGAAGCAAGATATGCGTGAGCGCGGCTCCCATGGTGTTCCGTACCTATACCGGTGCGACCTTTGGCGTAGAACTCTGTGAAGACGTTTGGGCACCCGAGCCACCGTCAACGCGTCTCACCCTTGCCGGTGCCGACATTATCTTCAATCTCTCAGCTTCTGACGAACTGATAGGCAAGAATGCCTACCTGCGCCAACTGCTCTCGCAGCAGAGTGCGCGTACAATGGCAGGCTATGTATATGCCAGTTCGGGATTTGGCGAGAGCACGCAAGACGTAGTTTACGGCGGCAATGCCTATATATTCGAGAACGGTCAGATGATAGCCGAGAGCCAGCGCTTCTCGTTTGAGCCACAGATGGTCGTTTCTCAGATAGACTATGAGAAACTGCGTGCGGAGCGAAGGAACAACACTACCTTCGTCAATGCCCAGCGAACGGGCTATGCCGACGGTGCAATAAGATACGTTGACTGCCACTCCGTGACCGTAGATGACTTTACGTTGATACGCGATGTCAACCCTACGCCGTTCATTCCAAAAACTGCCGATATGCAGGCCTCATGCGATGAGATATTCAACATACAGGTTGCAGGCCTCGCCAAACGACTGGTACATACGGGGTGCAAGACCGTTATACTTGGTATCAGCGGTGGTCTCGATTCTACATTGGCGCTGCTTGTGTGCGTACGCACCTTTGACAAACTCAAACTGCCACGTACGGGCATAGTGGGTGTCACCATGCCAGGCTTCGGTACCACCGATCGCACTTACAACAATGCCATGAACCTGATGCAGTCGCTCGGTATTACAATACGCGAAATCTCAATAAAGGATGCGTGCATACAGCATTTCAAGGATATAAACCACGACATCTCGGTACACGACGTGACCTATGAAAACGGTCAGGCACGCGAGCGCACGCAGATACTAATGGATTTGAGCAATCAGCTTGGCGGGCTGGTCATAGGCACGGGTGACCTCTCCGAACTTGCCCTCGGTTGGGCAACATACAATGGCGACCACATGTCAATGTACGGAGTCAACGTCTCTATACCAAAGACTCTGATACGGTATCTTGTGCGCTTCGTTGCCGACAGCGACATAGATGCCGCCTCACGAGCCACGTTGCTCGATATTATCGACACGCCGATTTCGCCAGAGCTTATTCCTGCTGATGAGCAGGGCAACATTGCCCAGAAGACAGAGGACCTTGTAGGTCCATACGTGCTTCATGATTTCTTCCTCTATTATACGCTGCGCTGTGGCTTCCGCCCTCAGAAGATATTCATGCTTGCAAAGCACGCCTTTGCCAACAGCGAGGATTACCACTTCGATGAAGACACGATACGCAAGTGGCTGAAGACATTCCTGCGCCGTTTCTTCTCGCAGCAGTTCAAGCGTTCATGCTTGCCTGACGGACCGAAGGTAGGATCGGTGTCCTTATCGCCACGCGGCGACTGGCGCATGCCGAGCGATGCTTCAAGCGCCCTCTGGCTGGCTGACAATATAGATTAACCATACTGCCTTGTAATCGCATTGCGATTAGGCAGTAATCAGATAGCGATTGCATGGTAATCAGTATCTGATTACAACCTAATCAGATAGCGATTGCGAGTTAATCAGATAGCGATTATGAAAGTAAGGCCTTGTGCAAAGATAAACCTCGGTCTCAACGTGGTTAGACGCCGTGCTGATGGCTACCATGACCTGGAGACCGTTTTCTATCCTGTGGGTATCCACGATGAGTTGGAAGTTACGACGGCTGAGAAGGTCTCGCTCTGCGTTGAGGGCACTGACATTCAGTGTCCGCCGGAGAAAAACCTCGTCATGCGAGCCTACCGTCTGCTCGCTGAGCACCACTCGTTGCCTCCTGTCAGCATACGACTCAACAAGCTGTTGCCCTCACAGGCAGGTATGGGCGGTGGGTCGGCTGATGCTGCATTTATGATTCGATTGCTCAACGAACAGTATCAACTCGGACTCACTGTCAGCCAGATGCAGCAATACGCTGCAAGTATTGGTGCCGACTGCGCTTTCTTCATCGAGTCGCGTCCTGCTTACGCAGAGGGAATAGGCGACAGGCTCACACCGTGTGAGGTCACGCAGTTGCAGGGCCGATGGCTCTTGCTCGTGAAACCCGACGTGGCGGTGTCAACCAAGGAGGCTTATGCCGGCATAACGCCGCGCAAGCCACTTTGCAACTGCCTTGAGGTGCTCAGACAGCCCATAGAGACGTGGCGACAATGGCTTGTCAACGACTTTGAGGAGAGCATCTTTCCGAAACTACCCGTGCTCGCCGAGGTGAAACAGCAGATGTATGATTGCGGTGCCGTGTATGCAGCAATGTCAGGCAGTGGAAGTACCATCTTTGGTATATTCGATGATGAACCATCTGATATCATGAGCAGGTTTACACCTTATTATAATAGGAAACTGAAACTATAACAACTATATAAACGCAATAATACCATGCCAGCAAACAGCAGTAACAATACTGGCCGCTCGCGTTCAGCGCGACAGAAACAAGCCGAGGCAGCGCTTGGGCATCTCCCCCCTCAGGCTGTGGAGATAGAAAAGGTGGTGCTCGGTGCCTTAATGATTGACAGCGATGCTTTTTCTGTAGTCAGCGAACTGCTCCATCCGGAAACGTTCTATGACACACGCCATCAGAAGATATACAGTGCCATTCAGTCCTTGAGCATGAAGGAGCAACCTGTTGATATGCTCACAGTGGCTGAGGAAATGAAGCGTCAGGGCACGTTCGATGATGTCGGTGGTGCCGTATATGTTGCAGAACTGACTTTGAATGTGGCTTCTGCAGCCAACATCCTGATGCATGCCTCGATACTTGCCGACAAGTACATAGCCCGTCAGCTCATATCCTATGCCTCAGAGGTAAGTACCATGGCGCTTGACGAGGGACAGGACATCAAAGAAGTAATGCAGAAGGCTGAAGGCTCGCTATTTACTCTGTCGCAAACAAATATGCGTCAGGACTATACGCAGATAGCACCTGTTGTGGAACAGGCATACGCTGCGATAGAAAAGGCAGCCAACAGCGACTCCAAGGGTATAACAGGTTTGTCAACAGGATATTACGAACTTGACAAACTGACATCGGGTTGGCAGGCTTCTGACCTTATCATCATAGCCGGACGACCGGCCATGGGTAAGACATCTTTTGCCCTGTCATTGGCAAAGAATATAGCTGTTGATAATCACGAGCCTATTGCTTTCTTCTCGCTTGAGATGAGCAACGTGCAACTTGTCAATCGTCTGATTTCCAATGTCTGCTCAATCGAAGGCAGTAAGATACTAAGCGGTGACTTCAGTAAAGACGACTGGAGCCGACTTGACAATAATGTGGCGAGGCTGCAGTCTGCACCATTGTATGTGGATGACACACCGGGACTGTCTGTATTTGAGTTGCGTACCAAGGCGCGCCGACTGGTAAAGGAGCGTGGGGTGAAACTCATTATGATTGATTATCTGCAGCTCATGAATGCCAATGGTATGAAATTCAACTCACGACAGGAAGAGGTGTCAACCATCTCTCGTTCGTTAAAGGGACTGGCAAAAGAGCTCGATATCCCTATTATTGCTCTCTCACAGCTTTCGCGTGCCGTGGAACAGCGACCTGGCGATGAGGGTAAACGACCGCAGTTGTCTGACCTGCGTGAGTCGGGTGCGATAGAGCAGGATGCTGATATGGTAATCTTCGTTCACCGTCCAGAATATTACCATATCTATGAGGATACTCATGGTAATTCCCTTAAAGGTGTAGCTCAGATATGTATTGCAAAGCATCGTAAGGGTGCGGTGGATGATGTCAACCTTAAGTTTAAGGGCGAATTTACTCGTTTTGCAAATCCAGAAGATGAAGATACTTCTTCTATTCTTAATGAAGATGGTGGCAATTACCGCCGCAGTAGGCTCAACTCAATTCCTGATTTGGATGATGACCCATTTGGAGGAGGCCCTATTTCTAATGATGTGCCTTACTAACCAAGGCATCGCTCCAAGGCATTTACTGCTATATCATTGCGGTAATCACGCAAGGTAACTTCCTGCTTGCTGCGATAATATCGCAGTCTCTTATTGATATATATTAGTAATTACAATAAAAAACAGTAATAATAATGTAATTTGCAATCTATTCTATGAGAAAAGTTGTAATTTTGCAATTCAAAAAAGAGAAATCATATAAAACTAAAAGTAAATATGGCAGACAGATTATACATATTTGACACAACGTTACGCGACGGCGAGCAGGTGCCCGGCTGTCAGCTCAATACTGTAGAGAAAATACAAGTGGCTAAGCAACTGGAGCAACTTGGCGTTGATGTCATCGAGGCAGGTTTCCCTATTAGCTCACCTGGTGATTTTAATTCTGTAATCGAGATTTCAAAGGCTGTTACGTGGCCTACCATTTGTGCGCTCACGCGTGCCGTGGAGAAAGACATCGACTGTGCCGCTGAGGCTCTGCAGTATGCTAAGCATAAGCGCATACATACGGGTATAGGCACTAGTCCTTCACATATAAAGTACAAGTTCAATTCCACTCCTGAGGAGATAATAGAACGTGCCGTGGCAGCCGTAAAGTATGCTAAGAAGTATGTTGAGGATGTAGAGTTCTACGCAGAAGACGCAGGACGCACTGACAATGAGTATCTTGCCCGCGTCATTGATGCCGTAACCAAGGCAGGCGCTACGGTCTGCAACATTCCTGATACTACAGGCTTCCGTACACCATACGAATATGGTGAGAAGATAAAGTATCTCTATGAGCATGTTGACGCCTTTGCTGCAGGCAAGTCAATACTCTCTACCCACTGCCACAATGACCTCGGCATGGCCACTGCTAACACATGTGCAGGCGTGTTGAATGGCGCTCGTCAGGTGGAGGTCACCATAAATGGTATCGGTGAGCGCGCAGGTAATACGTCGCTCGAGGAAATTGCCATGATATTCAAGACACATCCTGACCTTGGCATTGATACTAACATCAACACGCAGAAGATATGGCCTACAAGTCGTATGGTTTCAACACTGATGAATATGCCAGTGCAGCCTAATAAGGCTATCGTGGGTAAGAACGCCTTTGCTCACTCATCAGGTATTCATCAGGATGGTGTGTTGAAGAATGCTTCTACTTATGAGATTATGGATCCGAAGGATGTAGGTATCGATGAAAATGCTATCGTCTTGACTGCTCGTTCAGGTCGTGCGGCGCTGAAGCATCGCCTCTCCGTGCTCGGTATTCAGATTGATAATCAGGAACAGCTTGACAAACTCTATAAGAAGTTCCTTGAAATGGCCGACAAGAAAAAACAACTTAACGATGAGGACTTGCTCGTACTGACTGGAGCTTCCATGAATACGTCTGAACATCTCGTTAAAATGGAGTCTTTGCAGGTTACTTCAGGTAAGGGTGTTACGCCAGTTGCTGCTATCAAACTCAAGATTGCCAACGAAGTGTTTGAGGCTGCTGCTACAGGTAATGGTCCGGTTGATGCCAGCATCAAGGCTCTGAAGCAGATTATCCATCGACAGATGGAACTCAAGGAACTCACCATTCAGGCTATCAGCAAGGGGTCTGACGACCTTTGTAAGGTGCATGTGCAGGTAGAGCACGAAGGTACTGTATATTATGGTTTCGGTTCAAATACCGACATCGTGACTGCAACCGTTGAGGCTTATATCGACTGTATCAATAAGTTTAAGGTGGCAAAACTGTAATAGAATTATATAGCGAAAGAAGAAATTCATAGTGTCTTGGCAGCAGGAGACTGTAACGGACTGAATGTCGGCATAAAGAGCATATAGGCTACGTCTGATATCACACTATGGTTGATATAATATGAAAATACAAGATAGATTCATACGCTATACACAGTTTGATACACAGTCTGATGAGAACTCGCAGACTACGCCAAGCACTTCGAAACAACTCGTCTTTGCACGCTATCTGTATGACGAGATGGTGAGCGAGGGACTTGAAGACGTCGTTCTCGACGATAACGGCTATCTGTATGCCACGCTGCCTGCATCGCCAGGAACTCCCGACGATTTGCCTGTCATAGGTTTTATAAGCCACTATGATACTTCGCCTGATTGTAGCGGAGCAAATGTTAAGGCTCGTATTATTTGCCAATATGATGGAAGCGACATCACACTGTCAGAGGGTATTGTAAGCGATACTGCAACATTCCCCGAACTGCTTCGTCATGTTGGCGAAGATCTTATTGTGACAGACGGTCACACTTTGCTTGGGGCTGACGACAAGGCTGGTATAGCTGAGATAATGCAGGCAATGTGTTGGCTACGTGACCATCCTGAACTGAAGCATGGCAAGATACGCATTGCCTTCAATCCAGATGAGGAGATAGGCTTGGGAGCACATAAGTTTAATGTGGAATTGTTTGGTTGCGATTGGGCTTACACCATTGATGGCGGTGATGAAGGTGAGTTGGAATATGAGAATTTCAATGCTGCCGGTGCAAAGGTCATATTTACAGGGGTGAGTGTTCACCCAGGATATGCTAAGGGAAAGATGCTCAATGCCGCGCGCATATCAACAGAGTTTGCTGCCATGCTGCCGCAAGGTGAGATACCAGAGGCAACAGAGAGGTACGAGGGTTTCTATCACTTGACAGGCATGGAGGGCGGTTGCGAGCGTGCGCAGTTGAATTATATCATACGCGATCACGACCGACAGCGTTTTGAACAGCGCAAGGCTATGTTGCTTGCTGTGGCAGAAAGTATAAACAAGAAATATGGTCAGCAGGTATGTAAGGCTGAAATTGCAGACCAATATTACAACATGCTTGATAAGATTGCACCATTACCTCATATTATAGAGCGAGTCAAACGAGCTATGCAGGAGGCTGGCGTTGAGCCAATTATTCAACCCATACGTGGAGGTACAGACGGTGCGCAACTGTCGTTTAAGGGATTGCCTTGTCCCAACTTGTTCACTGGCGCAGTCAATTTCCATGGTCCACATGAGTTTGTATCCATACAAGTGATGGAGAAAGCAGTAAAGACAATAGTCAACATAGCAACAGTGAAACCATAGATTTCAGAAATTCTTTTTATGCCAAAGAGTTTTAATTATTCTAACAAAATAACAAACAATGCACAATATCCCCTCACTCATACAAGACTTAGCGGTGATACTCGTTTCGGCAGGTATAGCAACACTGCTTTTCAAGAAACTGAAACAGCCGCTGGTGTTGGGTTATATCATGGCGGGCGTGATAATATCGCCTAACCTGCCGCTGACAATGTCGGTGGTTGACAGCGAAGATATAAAGGTATGGTCGGATATAGGCGTTATGTTCCTGCTATTTGCGCTTGGCCTCGACTTCTCTTTCAAGAAGATATTGAAGATGGGTATGGCACCAATCATAGCCGCCATCACTATAGTATTCTCGATGATGTCGCTCGGAATAATCGTGGCCAAGGCGTTTGGTTGGTCTGAGATGAATGGCTTGTTTCTGGCTGGTATGCTCGCCATGTCGTCAACGACGATTATCTATAAGGCCTTTGACGACCTTGGATTGCGTCAGCAACAGTTCTCTTCGCTCGTAATGAGTGTATTGATACTTGAGGATATACTTGCAATCGTGCTGATGGTTGTGCTGACGACGATAGCCAAAGGCGATAGCGGTGGCGACGGACAGATGCTACAGAGCCTGCTCAGTATTGTTTATTTCCTCGTGTTGTGGTTTGTGGCTGGACTATTCTTTATTCCCACTTTCCTGCAAAAAACGCGCCGATTGGTCAACGATGAGGTACTGCTCATAGTATCACTCGCATTGTGTTGCGCCATGGCAGTGTTTGCTTCAATGGTAGGTTTCAGTTCAGCATTCGGCTCATTCGTCATGGGCAGCATACTTGCCGAGACCGTAGAAGCCAAGAAAATAGAAAAACTCATTACGCCTGTGAAGAACTTCTTCGGTGCGATATTCTTCGTAGGTGTCGGAATGTTGGTTGACATCGGAGTGGTAATGGAGCAATGGTTGCCAATTCTTGTAATCACACTTGCCATAATACTGGGTCAGAGTTTGTTTGGCACATTTGGCTTTATGCTTTCAGGACAGCCCTTGAAGACTGCCATGCGATGTGGTTTCTCCATGGCACAGATAGGTGAATTCTCATTTATCATAGCCTCACTGGGACTGGCATTGGGCGTGGTGAGTGACTTTATGTATCCTGTTGTAGTCACGGTGTCGGTGATTACTACATTTCTTACGCCTTATATGATACGCGGAGCGGTACCTGTTTACAATGTTGTGGAACACCACTTGCCCAAGGTGTGGATTAGCCGCATAAACAAAATATCAGACATTGCCCCTTCCAACGGCAATCACTCTGAGAGTTACTGGCGTGCGTTGCTGCGTGACATGGCCGTTAATACGCTGATATATACGGTCATTTCATCGGCTGTTATGATGATAATGCTGACCTTCGTAGGCGAGTTTATTAGTGGACTGATACCACAGCCATGGGCAAACCTGCTGTGTGCTGTGCTGACGGTGGTGTGCATAGCTCCATTCCTGCGTGCCATGGTGATGAAGAAAAATCGCAGTGATGAGTTTAAGGCTCTATGGATAAGCAGTCGTCATAACCGTGCTCCGCTCGTATTTACGATAATCGTACGTGTCGTAATGGCACTATCGTATATTTTCTACGTGTTCAATTCGCTGTTCCAATTCTCCCATGCCATCATGATAGTGATAGCTATATCGATACTACTCAGCATCATTTTCTCACGCCGCATGAAACTGAACAGCATACGACTTGAACGTCTTTTCATACAAAACCTGCGCTCCAAAGACTTCGCTTCGCGCCGCAGCGGCAAGAAACGTCCGCTCTTTGAGGGACATTTGCTCGATCGCAATATCCATATATCAGAACTTGAACTGCCTCAGGACTCCTTGTGGGCAGGCAAATCGCTGCGCGAGCTGAACCTCGGACATCGCTTTGGCATACACGTAAGCAGCATACAGCGCGGACGGCTCCACATAAACATACCATCGGCAAGTGACCTGTTGCTGCCTGGCGACGTATTTCGAGTAATCGGAAACGATGAGCAGCTTACGCAAGTTAACATAGCTATGCAGAGCGAACTGCAGCCAGAGGAGCTGGAGACTATAGACCATGAGATGCAGTTGAGGCGTTTCCTCATAGGAGGGGCGAGCCAGTTCCTTGGCAAATCGCTGATAGAATGTGGACTGAAGGATAAATACAACTGTATGCTCGTCGGTCTTGAGGAAGACGAAGAGACGCTGACACAGATACCCCCCACATACGTGTTTGATAAGGGCGACATACTCTGGGTGGTAGGTGAGAAAGCCGATGTAAGACGACTTGCTGACGAAATCTGATATATGGTTGGTTATCAATGGATTTATAATTGATGCTCACCATAGTGAAATGATACCTCATACACACAAATATGCAGATAATAAAACGAAAGATAATGAAAAAAAAGAATATAATCACCGCTATGCTGCTCATGCTTGGCATGGTAGCCAGTGCACAGGATGTGCTCAAGGGGCGCATAACAAATAAGGAGTATAACATCTTCATGCAATTCAATCTGTATGAGGAAAACATTAAGATACCCGGGCAAGAAATCCTGGGTGAAACCTATGGCTATCTGAAAAAGAACGATGACTCACGCGTATGGATAATCACCGGCGTGGAATTGGGCAAAGACGACCGTTCGGCTGTATTGGAAATGACCAACGATTACGGTTCGGAAGACCTCACAGCGTCGCTCACAGTGAACGAGGATGGCACTTATACCTTGCACCAGGAGTGTGGCAGCACACTGAAAGTGGCTGGCAAAAGCAAATGGATAAAACTGCCGAAGACGCTGACGTTTACTAAGAAATAAATGGCATAAGAATTGAAAAGTAGAGATATTAAAATGAAATAAGACTATGAATCAGACCATTAACGACATCATCTCGCGCCGTAGCGTGAAGAAATACGAAGACAAACCAGTACCCTCAGAATTGCTTGAGCAGATAGCCAAGGCCGGAACCTATGCGCCAACAGGCCACAATAGCCAGTCGCCTATGATTATAGTGGTGACGCAGAAAGAGATGCGCGACCGACTTAGCCGCATGAACCTTGAGATTATCAAGGGCAGAGGACTACAGACCTCATCAGGTCATAGCGACCCGTTCTATGGCGCACCGGCGGTGCTCGTGGTGCTTGCTCGTAAGGATGTGCCAACAAGAGTGTATGATGGGTCGCTCGTTATGGCCAACATAATGACTGCTGCCAATGCTCTCGGACTCGGCTCCTGCTGGATACATAGAGCCAAGGAGATGTTTGAGACGGAGGAAGGAAAGCAGATACTTCGCGACCTTGGAGTGACAGAGGAATACGAAGGTATAGGCAACTGCATCGTGGGCTATGCTGCTGCTGACGCATGTAAGCCTCAAGCTCCTCGGAAGGCTGATTATGTAAGATGGATAAAGTAAATACGCTAAAAATCAATAATATACGGATTGCAATGTAAAAGCTACCTGATTACGCAGTAATCAGGTAGCTTTTACTGTGTAATCAGATAGCGATTACGGTGTGATAGCTATGCGATTGCAGGGCGTTTCACGTAATGAAGTCTTTTTGTAGAGAAAAGCTACAAGGTGACTTGGCATTTAGGGAAAATATTTGTAACTTTGCATGACAAAATATTCGACTATTCATTATGCTGATAAGAAATCCGAAAGAGATTGTGGGCGATTGCTTTGCCTATCGTAATAAGGACATAATACTCCGCGAGGATGGCAAACCGCTGACATTACATGACTTGAATACGCTGAAACAGTGTGCCAGGGGTGGCGAGATATACTGTGAGAAAGAACACGGTATTACTTTCGTGCTTCTGAAAGACAGTACGTTGCCGCAAGGATATAAGACGGAGGGTCTGCGCTTGTATAATGCCCGGAATACGGAAGTAGGAGCAATGAAGGCATTCAGAGCGAAGGCTCTGGCCAGTTGGATTGACGACACTCGCTACTGTAGTAAGTGTGGCGGCAGACTTGTTGAGCATGACGAACTGACTGCGTTGCAGTGTACAGAGTGCGGCAAGATTGTTTTTCCGCGCATAGAACCGTGCATTATAGTATTGGTGCGCAAGGGCGACAAGATGCTGTTGGCGCGCCATGCGCAAAGAAATCAGGACATCTATGCCTGCATAGCAGGTTTCATGGAGGCTGGTGAGACGGCAGAACAGACCGTTAGGCGTGAATTGATGGAGGAGACTGGTATAACGGTCAAGAATATAAAGTATTTCGGTACGCAGAGCTGGCCATTCCCTTCGCAACTGATGATAGCTTTTACGGCGGAGTGGGAGAGTGGAGAGATTAGTCCGCATGACGATGAAATCAGTGATGCAGGCTGGTTTACGCTCGATGAATGTCCTGCTACTCCGCAACCAGGGTCAATAGCCTACAGATTGATACACAATGAGAAATAATAATCACAGATGGCCGCTAACACATACCATGTTAGCGGCCATCTGGGGTTTCGTTATCGAAAATTATGATAGAATTAACGATGTGACATCGTTATTCGGCACTGCCTTTCAGGGCTTCGCGCACTTTTGCTTCTATTTCCTCGCAGAGTTCGGGGTTGTCTTTCAGCAGTTGCAAGACCGCATCGCGACCCTGGGCAAGGCGTGATTCGCCGTAAGAGAACCACGAGCCAGACTTCTTTACGATTTCTTTGTCAACGGCGATGTCGAGTATCTCGCCAACTTTAGAGATACCTTCGCCAAACATGATGTCGAACTCACACTTGCGGAACGGAGGCGCAACCTTGTTTTTCACAACCTTTACCTTCGTTAGTTTACCCAAAACGTCCTCACCGTCCTTGATTGCAGTAGAAGGACGCACATCAATGCGCACGGAAGCATAGAACTTCAAAGCATTGCCACCAGTTGTGGTTTCAGGGTTTCCAAACATTATGCCTATCTTCTCACGCAGCTGGTTGATGAAGATACAAGTGGTGTTGGTTTTCGATATGGTAGAAGTCATCTTGCGCAGTGCCTGCGACATCAGACGGGCTTGCAGACCAACTTTATTGTCGCCCATGTCACCCTCTATCTCAGCCTTAGGAGTAAGAGCGGCAACGGAGTCGATAACGATGATATCCACCGCAGCACTTGAGATGAGCTGGTCAGCAATCTGCAGTGCTTGTTCACCGTTGTCAGGTTGCGATATAAGCAGATTGTCAGTGTCAACACCAAGATTGTTGGCATAGAAACGGTCGAAAGCGTGCTCAGCATCTATGAATGCTGCTATGCCACCAAGTTTCTGGGCCTCTGCTATAGCATGGAGCGCAAGCGTGGTTTTACCTGATGACTCAGGACCGTAAATCTCAATTATTCGTCCCTTGGGATAGCCACCTACACCGAGTGCAATGTCAAGACCGAGCGAACCAGTAGGTATAACGTCAATATCCTCTACGTGTTCGTCGCCCATCTTCATTATCGAGCCTTTACCAAAGTCCTTCTCTATCTTTTGCATAGCGGCCTGAAGTGCTTTAAGCTTCGCCGCTTTTTCGTTATTTTCTTCTGCCATTGTTGCGTTATGTTAAAGGTTATGTTGTTCCGTGTTTCTATTCATTGTTGTTTTGTGGTCTCCCACAGATGACAGAAATCTGTCAGTGGTCGTTCGCTTCCTAATCAGTTTAGTTGTTGTAAAACGTCGTAGAACATTAAGGTGGTCAGCGTAATCAGCGTTTGTAGAAACCATTATAGTTCCAGGTCACCACCGAATATCTCGTGCCAAGGCAGTCCTTGCTTGTTGAGTTGTTCCATGAATGGGTCTGGGTCAAAGTCTTCTACGTTCCATACGCCAGGCTTCTTCCATAGCCCCTTGAAGAACATCATTGCTCCAATCATGGCAGGTACGCCTGTGGTATAGCTTACGCCTTGCATTCCAGTCTCCTCGTAAGCCTCTTGGTGCTTGCAGTTGTTATATACATAATAGGTCTGCTCCTTGCCGTCTTTTAGTCCGCGTATGCGACAACCTATACTTGTTTCGCCATCATAGTTCTCGCCCAAGTCCTGCGGATTTGGCAAGACTGCCTTAAGGAATTGAAGCGGAACAATCTTTACTTTCACTTTCTTCTCAGGATTATCAGCCAGTGGAGCTTCATACTCCATTTCGTCGATGCGAGACATTCCGAGGTTTTGTATGCAGTCAAGATAGGTCAGGTACTGCTGGCCAAATGTCATCCAGAAGCGAGCCTGCTTGATTGTGGGGTAGTTCTTAACAAGTGATTCCAACTCTTCATGATGCATAAGGTATGATTCTCGCGGTCCGATGTTCGGGTAGGTGAGAGCCTTATGCACCTCAAGAGGCTCTGTTTCAATCCACTCTCCGTCCTTATAGTAAAGACCTTTCTGCGTAATCTCGCGGATGTTGATTTCTGGATTGAAGTTCGTTGCGAAAGCCTTGTGGTGGTTTCCTGCATTGCAGTCAACGATGTCGAGATACTGTATCTCGTCGAAGTGATGCTTTGCAGCATAGGCTGTATATACACCAGACACGCCAGGATCGAAACCGCAACCGAGGATGGCTGTCAGTCCGGCATCCTCAAAGCGCTGTTTGTAAGCCCACTGCCATGAGTATTCGAAGTGAGCCTCGTCCTTAGGCTCGTAGTTTGCGGTGTCGAGATAGTTTACGCCACAAGCCAGACAAGCATCCATTATGGTGAGGTCTTGATAGGGTAGTGCAAGGTTAACGCACAGTTCAGGCTTGAAATCGTTAAACAAAGCCTTCAGTTGCTCTACGTCGTCGGCATCCACCTGTGCGGTAGATATGTTCATATTCTTACCGATACCTTTTTTCTTTATTGCATCAACAATGACATCGCATTTCTCTTTGCGGCGGCTTGCTATCATGAAGTCGGTGAAAACATCATCGTTCTGTGCAATCTTGTGTGCAGCTACTGTGGCTACACCACCTGCACCAATCATCAATATTCTGCTCATCGTTATTCTGTGTTGTGAGTTACTGCAAAATCTTTGTTCTTGACTATTTCTTTTCGTCTTGTATCTTTTGGGCTTTAGTAGCCTTTTCGTTGGCCTTCATGGCATTTTCCTTTCGGTGGAAACCTAAACGTTCGCCATGTTGTTTGAGTATCAGCGAATCATCATCCATGTATATGAACTCCAAAGTGTCAATTACGTTTTTCGGCTTTTTATGCTTCTCATGAGACTTTTTCGGCATCATTGTGTGCTCACCTGATACGAGGATTAGCTTGCCATTTAACATATTCCACTGTTTATAGTTCTTTACTTCTGGATACTGAACTGGCGAATCATCCTCCAGAGTGCTGGAACGCATAATGCGTCCTACAGCTTGTGCCTTGTTGCTTCGCTTCAGTGTAAATCCATATTCGCGTGGAATGAAATATGTTTGCTTTACAGAGTCGGGCATATTTGCCATCATACGTCGTTGCATACGATGACTCATATTCTGCAGTTCCTTCATCACAGGGAGCACAGGATATGTCCATGTGCCTTTCAGTTGGTCAAGATTGATTACGAATGTTGCCTCGGTAGTGTCCTCCGGGTTTACCATAATGGCTATCCAATCGCCTATCTGTGGTTTGCCTATGATGTGACCTTGCATTTTCGCTTCTATGCAACTATAGCTGATAGGATTGCCATAAAATGGCCAGATTACTATAACAGAATCAGACGAACCATCGCATGACAGTCCGTAAATCATAGAGTCGCCTTTAATCTCTTCCATAGGCTCATCTATTAGAGTGGTTTCCTCTCTATTGCTTATCTGGCTGCGACGTCTGCAACTGCCAAGGATAATGGCAAACGAGGCAACTATCGCAATCAGAACCATTGTGTACTTATTTCGCATATATGGTGTATTCTTACGTTATATTACGGTATGCAAAGGTACATTTTTTTTTCTTAATAAGCAAGTATGAAAAGTGTTTTTATGATTTCTTTGCAAAAAAGTGTGTTTGGATTTTATAATGGTGATGTGGTTATTGCTTGATATTCAGAATTTCCATATCCTCGCACCGTACGCAGGCACTGTCATCCTTACACATTCATCGGCTTTGATGAAGAAGATGCTCTTATCACCTGTCAGCAAATCAGTAGCTTTCGATTTCTTCTCCTTCATTGACAAAAAGTCAATGGCGTGCTGTGGTATCTTGACATCTATATCAACATCGTTGCCGTTGAAATTGCATACCACGAGCAGTGAGATGTTATCTTTCTTTCTCAGGAATGCATATTGCTTGTTGTCGTCGAAGCGTGCTGACCAGTGATTGGCATACATCAAGTCGTAGAACAACCCCGATGCGGCTTTTTCCTTACGTGCTATCTGTAGGGTCTTCTCGTGAATGTTGTAGATTTCCCAGTCTTCGCCAGTCAGTTTGTTGGCAACCTCCCTGCAAATGGTGTCAAGATTCCAGTAATCGAATATTGTGGTTCGCCCATCGCATCCGCTGAAACCTTCTTCGTCCATACCTTGTTCGCCGAACTCCTCTCCTGCATAGAGCATGAATGGATTATTGCGCATCAGCACAGATGCCACCATTCCTGGTATTCCCTTGCGTGCGTCGCCTGCAAAGAAGTCAGATGCAATGCGTTGCTCGTCATGATTTTCAAGGAAATACAGCATGTGGTTGGCTATGTCGTCGGTTGATTGCCATGCTCCAGTGATGAACGATGCACTGCCGTTGCCGCAGATGACATTGCGCATGGTGTCGTACATTCCCACCTTGTCATACAAATAATCGAAGCCTGCTTGTATATAGTTGCGGTATTGGGCAGGATTATATACTTCGCCTATGAATATCAGTTCAGGATATTTTTTCTTAACCTTTTCTGTAGCCCAGCTCCAGAAGGCTGTAGGCACCATCTCTGCCATATCGCAGCGAAATCCGTCAATTCCTTTCTCTGCCCAATAGAGCAGTATGTCAAGCATTTTGTGCCATGTGTTGGGTATGGGGTCAAAATGTCCTTGACCAGTTACGTAGTCAACACCATAGTTCAGTTTTACCGTTTCGTACCAGTCGTTGATACCAGGGTGGGGGTCGAAGTGGTCGTTGCCAGTTGATTTGGCAGGAAATTCCTCATAGTCTTGTATGTCAAACTGAGGTTCAAACTTACAGTTTGGACAGTAATAGAAATTGTTTTGTGGATTGAAGCCTTGTGATGTGTCATCGTCCTCGCCGAGGTCTTTGACGCCTTTGGGTTTAGCGATTGATTTGTATTGCCTTGCTACGTGATTTGGTACGAAGTCGATAATCATCTTCAAACCAGCGCGGTGCGTTCGCTTTACGAGAGTTTCAAATTCCAGCATACGTTCATTTACGTTGAGTGCAAGGTCGGGGTCAACGTCGTAATAGTCGCATATAGCGTATGGCGATCCTGCTCTGCCTTTTACTACTGCAGGGTGCTGAGTTGGTATGCCATAGGAGGAGTAATCCGTCTGCGTGGCATGGCGTATCACTCCTGTGTACCATATATGCGAGAATCCCATTTCGCGTATATGCTTGAGTATGCTTGCGTTGAAGTCAGTGAATTTTCCGCAACCATTTTCCTCTTTCTTACCATTCTTGATGCGTGTAGCGTTACGATTGCCGTATAATCTTGTAAATACTTGGTATATGATTATTTTGTTGTTCATAGTGGTTTTTAAGTAAGGTTTTTTGTATGATATTAGGGTTATAAGGTTACTTATCTGCAAAGTTAATACTTTTTTTATGTTTTTACAAGAAAAAAGCAGAAAAAATGTGTTACTTCCTTTTTTCGTCGCTGCATAAAAGCAGTGTGATTGCCTTGTAATCGCTATGTAATCACAGAGTGCTGAATAAGTTGTTGAAATCCAGTAGAAGTGAGGTGCGGAAATACTGATAATTCGTAATGAGATTGTACCCCATGACATTATTGCTTGGTATAAGAAAAATCCTTGTGATGCCATGGTGTGACGGAATATTCCGTGATAGGCATCGCAAGGATTATACATATTGTTAGTGCTTCTGTCCCTTTTGGCCGTAGTAAGCATTTGGACCGTGTTTGCGGTTGTAGTGCTTTTCGATGAGCAGTGGATTCATCGTTGTCAGTGGATTGACAGAGAAACTGATGAATGCCATCTTTGCACATTGCTCCATCACCTTGGCGTTATACACGGCATTGTCAGGCGATGTACCCCATGAGAAAGGTCCGTGGTTTTTTACGAGAACTGCAGGCGTATGGTCGGGGTTAATCTTGCGAATGTTGAGTATTTCATCAACGATTACGTTGCCAGTCTCTAATTCGTAGGCACCCTCTACCTCTTCCTTGGTCATATCGCGCGTACAAGGTATGGCCTTATAGAAGTAGTCGGCATGAGTGGTTCCGATGTTTGGAATGTCCTGTCCTGCCTGAGCAAATGCTGTAGCGTAGGTGGAGTGAGTATGGACGACTCCCTGGATGTTAGGGAATGCCTTATAGAGTACGAGGTGGGTCGGTGTGTCAGACGATGGGTTGAGGTCGCCCTCTACCACCTTTCCTGTCTCAAGGTCAACGACAACCATGTCTTCAGGCTTCATGTCGTCGTAGCTTACCCCTGATGGTTTTATGACTACAAGTCCTTTTTCACGGTCAATGCCTGAGACGTTGCCCCAGGTGAAGATGACCAACCCCTGCTTTACTAAGTCAAGATTGGCCTTGAATACTTTCTGTTTGAGTTCTTCTAGCATTTTTTTTAGATTAAAGAGTTAAGGAGTTAAGGAGTTTAGACAAATGCAGCAGACAGCCGTGTGTTATGTCTTAAACTACTTAACTCCTTAACTACTGATTACTATATATGTATTACCACAATACCCAGTAAAGGATTACGAGTATTATAATAACACCTGCTGCACCAATGTTGAAGGTGCGGTCGGTCTTGAATATCTCGATATCGATACCGATAGACTTAACATCCTCTACCTCGTCCTTGGCATTGCTTATCAGATACAGGTAGATGCAGAACATCATTGCTGCCATGAAGAAGAAAGCCTCGAAGCCAAGGTTGCGGCAAGACTCGTTGAAGAAGCACAATGTGCCGAGCACGAATGAGCCAACGGCCAATCCAAGGCAGATGTGAGCCCACTTGAAGAGAGTACGCTTCACTTTCTCTGGCACAATTTCGGCAGGCTTTGTTTGCTTCGACATGAATGACAGTCCGAAGAACAATACAACGAGACAGATGAATACATAGCCCATGCGCAGTAGGAATGGAACATCTGGCAACATAAACTTAAACAGTATTGAGAATGCGAATGTGCCTATAGCTGCAACTACAGCGGCAGTGCCGCTGGCACGCTTCCACAACAGACCGAGACCGAAGATTACTACGATGCCTGGATATACGAAACCAGAGTACTCCTGAATAACCTGGAAGGCTTGGTCGGCACCACCCATAATAGGATATACAGCCACGAGAGCCAAAAGCAGGGCACAAACAGAAGTGATACGGCCTACGCTCACGAGTTTGCGCTCAGAAGCGTTTTTGTCAATGTAGTGTTTGTAGATATCCATCGTGAAGATGGTAGAGGTGCTGTTGAACATTGATGCCAGTGATGAAATCACAGCAGCGGCGAGTGCTGCAAATGACAGACCTTTAACAAATACAGGAGTGAAATTGCGGATAAGGAAAGGATATGCATCATCAGAGCGCTCAATAGAGCCGGCAAGCGTAGTGCGCAGTGCCTCGCAGTCTGGTGAGTGCATGATGTAGTAAGCGCAAACGCCAGGGATGCAGACGATGAATGGAATCAATATCTTCAGGAAGGCTGCGAAAATCATACCCTTCTTAGCCTCAGAGAGAGACTTGGCAGCTAAGCCCTTCTGGATGATGTACTGGTTGAAGCCCCAATAACCGAGGTTGGTAAGCCACAGTGCACCAACGATAACTACAATGCCTGGAATGTCGAAGTATGGGTCATCGGTGATGTTAGGGATAGCCTCATTACGCGTTACTACAAGGTTGAAATGCTTGTCACCTTCTATACTCTTGAAATAGTTGAATATCTCGCCGAAAGCTCCGAATGCACCACCCTCGATGTTAAGTTCTGAACCGATAACGTCGAGAGCCGCATAAGCCGTGATAAGACCACCGCCTACGAGGAAAGTTACCTGCATAACGTCTGTCCATGCTACTGATGCCAGACCGCCATAGATAGAATACAGACCGGCGATGAGGAAGAGTATGAGTATGATTGTAAGTAGCGTGAAGTCAACCTGCATGCCAGCCAGCATACCCATTGATGATGGCAGACCAAGTATCTGCTTGATGGCGAGGGCACCGAGCCATGCTACGGAAGTGAGGTTGATGAATACGTAGAGGAACAGCCAGAAGATAGAGAATGACAGTCCTACACCGTCGTTGTAGCGGTCGCGCAGGAACTGAGGAATGGTGAATACCTTCTTCTCAATCATCAGTGGCAACAGGAACTTACCCACTACAAGCAGCGTAGCTGCTGCCATAAGCTCGTAGGCAGCCATGGCAATGCCTGAGTTGAATGCAGAACCAGACATGCCGATAAATTGTTCTGCTGAGATGTTTGCTGCAATAAGTGATGCACCTACAGCCCACCATGTTAGGGTGTTACCTGCAAGAAAGTAGTCGGTTGATGATTTTTCCTCACCCTTCTTTCCGCGGCTGAGGAAAAAGCCGAGACCTACGAGTATTACGATGTAGGTGATGAAAACGAGATAGTCAATGGTTTGGAAACCATTGTTTTTCAGTGCTTCTAATATGCTCATTGTTTATCTTAGAGTTAAGTAGTTTAGTAGTTAAGATGTCGCATTTTTGCTCACGGTTTATTACCATTGTCATAGCTGAGCTTCTTAACTACTGATTACAGATTGATTTATTTGATAGAAAATTTATATGCTGCATGGCTATAGTACTTCTCGCTAGGCTTCAGAGTCGGCTGTACCCAGTCCTTCTTGTTTGGCGAGTCAGGATATTTTTGGCTCTCTAAGCATACGCTGACGTGCTTGGGATACTTTAGTCCGCCTTTGCGAATGATGTCGGCATCCTTGCCTACACCCTGGAAGTTTGCAGAATATACCTGTACGCCAGGCTCGTTGGTGAACATTTCCATGAAGATGCCAGTCTTAGGTGAATACAGAGATGCGCACACCTGTGTGTCGTCACCCTTGCCGTCCTTAAAGGTATTCAGACAGTAGTTATGGTCGTAGCCTCCAGCATTCTGTATCTGGTCAAACGAAGAGTTAATTGAGTCACCAATTGCATGTGGAGTACGGAAATCCATAGCTGTACCCTCTACGGGCTTAATCTCTCCAGTAGGTATGTATTCCTTGTTTGATGGGGTGAAATTGTCTGCATTTACATAAAGTATCATGTCAGTGCCAACAGCGGAGAGGTCACCATTCAGATTATAGTAATTGTGGTTGGTCTGATTGATGATTGTCTCCTTGTCGGTGGTTGCCTCCCATGTCATGTCGAGGGTGTTGTCTGACGTTACCTTGTATGTGGTTGTAGCGGTCACGGTTCCAGGGAAACCGTTCTCGCCGTCGGCAGCCTTTATTGTGAGTTTGAGGATAGAATCACCTATTTGTTCAGCGTCATAAACTTGGTTCATCCAACCTGTTGTTCCACCACCGTGCAGGCAGTTACTGTTATCGTTCTGCTTCAACTGATATTGCTTGCCGCTGAGTGTGAATTTACCTCCAGCTATGCGGTTGGCATAGCGACCTACCGATGAACCGTAGTCGCTGGGAGAGTTTAGTGTGTCGGCGTACTGCTTGATGTTGTCGAAACCGAGTACTACGTCTGTTGGTTTGCCATCCTTATCAGGAACGACGAGCGAAACCACACGACCGCCATAGTTGGTGATGCACACTTCCATTCCATTCTGATTTTTCAGAGTGTAGAGTTTGACTGGTTTCTCATTGATTACAGTGTCAAACTTTGCAGGGTCAAGACCAGAAAGCAAACCTGACTGCTGCGCATCATTGGTGCAGGCTGTGAAGGCGACAGTGGCCATCATTCCTGCCAGTAATAGATGTTTTTTCTTCATCAGTTAGTATATTTTTTGTTATTGTTTGGTCATTTCAGCTTGTAAAGGTAGTAAATTTTCTTGATGTAGGGCAATGATAATGTGTTTTTTTTTGCATTTAACCCTTTATTTCGGGCGAATTGTAAACCCCACTAAACAATTACGACTGCTATTTCTGCCTTTTGTAAACGAAAATGCCGTTTTTGTTCTCCAGCGACATGCTGTCAGGTCCGAGTGTCAGCACACTGAAAGTGTCAGCATTTAGTACCAACTGGGCATTGACCATTGACCACAGCGTGTATGGGTGTGTTTCTGCCGAACCAGTGCTTTCTACGGTGCCGTCTTCTAATATTTTGAAGTTGCGGTCGAGCGATGTCCACTTACCCTGCAGTGATGTAAGGTTCACCATGCGGGTTATGGTCTTGTCGCCCTTATCATTTTCCGTGAATGTCAGTGTCACTCTGTCGCCTGCAAATACTCCGCCTTGCACGTCAGACTCCTCATCGGTATTCATCTCTAATGATAAGGTCTTACCACCGTCTGTTTTCAATTCCAATACGTGCATGGTAGTGCCTTCGCCCACTGTACCATAGAGAGCAGTGTCGGGTACGAGGCTTATTATGGTGTCATTTTGTTCACCATCCTTATTCTCAGTCTTTCCATTGCAGGCTGTAAGCAATGCTATTGCCACAGAGAGCATGATAGCTGTTTTAGTAGTATATTTCATGTTTGTCTATATTATGCCTATAATCTCGTGAATATCCTTGCATCCGTGTGCATCGAGCCATTCGTCAATGCCGTCTTTTACTTTTATGGTTACGGCAGGATCGAGAAAGTTTGCTGTTCCAATCTCTATTGCAGTTGCTCCTGCCATGAAAAATTCTATTGCGTCCTTGGCTGTGCAGATGCCACCAAGGCCTATCACAGGTATCTTCACCGCCTTGCATACTTGGTTGACCATGCGCACGGCTACAGGTTTTACTGCTGGTCCCGACAGACCGCCAGTGCCTATGGAAAGCAGAGGCTTACGCTTCTCTATGTCAATAGCCATACCCATCAGTGTGTTTATCAGCGAAACGCTGTCGGCTCCTTCTGCCTCTACGGCACGGGCGATTTCAGCGATGTCTGTCACGTTAGGTGATAATTTCACTATGAGGGTCTTGCCGTATCTGCGACGCACTTCGCGCACGACGCTTGCAGCTCCCTCTGTCGTTGTACCGAAAGCCATGCCTCCGTGCTTTACGTTAGGGCATGATATGTTTAGCTCTATGGCATCTATTCGCTCAAGAGCGTTGATGTGTGCTGCGCACTCGCCGTAGTCTTCTGGTGACGAACCGCTTACGTTGACGATAAACTGTGTGTCAATATCCTTGATGTCGGGGTAGATGTGCTCGCAGAAATATACGACGCCCTTATTCTGTAATCCTACGCAGTTGAGCATACCGCTGGCTGTTTCTGCCATGCGTGGATAGTCGTTGCCCTCACGATGGTTGAGGGTTGTGCCTTTTACTATTATGCCACCTATTTCCTCGAGTGGTACGAAGTCTTGGAACTCCAGTCCATAACCGAACGTACCCGATGCGGTCATGACGGGATTTTTCAACTTCAGTTGACCTATGTTTACTTCAAGTGTTGCCATGTATTTATAGTAATCTTAATTTGAATAAAACATAAGGATTTGTCAGCGTATTCTTGTTTTTGTTTGTTTTATTCGATATTTGTATGCAAAGGTAATGCTTTTTTCTTTTTCTGCAAAATTTTCCTGTTGTTTTTCCTTATGGAATCTCCTTTTTTCTTGCATAGGAGGGTGCATATAATAAGATAATGCCATGAATGCGACACGCACTCATGGCATTATTCACATATTGAGTGATAGATAGGGATGATGTCAGTTTATAAGCCTGCCTACCAGTGGTTCCAAGTCTTCCAGACGCAGCATGTTAGGACCATCAGATAGTGCGTGGTCGGGGTCTGGGTGTACTTCAAAGAAATAGCCATTAGCACCGAAGGCTTTTGCAGCCAATGCCATTGAAGGCACGAAACGACGGTCGCCAGCGGTGAAACCTCCACCGCCTCCCGGACGCTGCACAGAGTGGGTGCAGTCCATGATGACGCGTGGCACAATCTGAAGCATGTCGGGAATGTTGCGGAAGTCAACCACGAGGTTGTTGTATCCGAATGTGTTTCCACGCTCTGTTAGCCATATTTCCGTTCCTCCGCTGTCGCGAACTTTCTGTACGGGGTATTGCATGTCTTGTCCGCTGAGAAACTGTGCTTTCTTTATGTTTACGGTTTTGCCTGTCTTTGCCGCAGCAACGAGCAAATCGGTCTGCCGGCATAGGAAAGCCGGAATCTGCAAGATATCGACTACTTCGGCTACTGGCGCAGCCTGCCAAGCCTCATGAATGTCGGTTAGCAGACGCAAACCGTACTTTTGTTTTACGTCTGCCAGCATCTGCAGGCCGCGCTCCAAACCTGGTCCGCGATAGGAACTGATACTCGTGCGGTTAGCCTTGTCAAACGAAGCTTTGAATATTATATCAGTGCCATGTGTATGGTTGATACGCACAAGTTCCTGAGCCACGCAGTCAAGCAGTTCCGTACTCTCAATGACACATGGTCCGGCGATAAACAATGTATTGTTCATAGTTAACCCATTTGCTTTTTCCAGAATTTGGATGTTATATCCTTCATTGTCTGGTCTTTCTGTATTTTGTATAGCCTTTGATTTGTTGTACGCTGGTTAAGCGGTCCGAGGCGTTCTACGTAAGGACCGAGTTTTACGTAGTCAAAGTTGCCCAAGTATATCTCGTTGCTCAGTAGTGCCCTGCCGCTGTACCAAGCAATGGACAGTTCTGGATATGTCTTGCGTACCCAGGCGGCAAGATTGTTGACCTCTGCTGGCGTTGCATCACCGCCCATGAAGGCGACGCACGTGATGTCGTCGCCATACTGCTTGAGCATTTCGCCCAGCGACATGACATTCAGTGGCTCTCCGATGTCTCTCCAAAGGTATTCGCTGTGGCATCCCAGGCAGTGGCAGGGACAGTTTGATATATTGATAGAGAGCGTGACCTCGTCAGGTATCTCCTGAAAGACCACGCCCGTGTTTACGTATTTCATAAATCAGATTACAGACATATCAGTTTATCCTACCTTTCTTGTAGCCTCCTGAGCATCATTGGTCGGATGTCCCATCTGGTCGCTTCCGGCATAGAAACGGCGTGCAGCCTCTTTCTGACGTGCTGCAGAGAAATTGCTTACGCGTTTCAGATAACCGATGATACGTGTCATGTAATCTACGTCAGAAGAGTGACATGTCGGGCACTGCGTCAGATATCGTTTGTCGATATGGCCGCAGTTGTTGCAGATGGTGTTAGGAATGTTGAATGTGAAGTAGTTGCAACCTTCCTTCGCTGCTACGCGCAGCAACTGCTGATACTGCTTCTTCGATAGATGTTCTTCAAGGTTCATGTGGAGTGCTGAGCCGCCAGTCAGGTGTTCTATGTATGGCGCACCGTGCATCTTGAACTTGTCTATGATGTTGAGCGACTGGTCTTCCACTACGTAGAAGTAAGAATTGTAGCAGTCGCGTGGTACATAGTAACCGTCCTCGCGGTCCCACTTGGCATGCTTCACGCCTACGTTCTCGGCAGGAATCATCTCGCAGTTGAACAATACATCTTTCGTGCGGTATTTCTTGTTCAACTTCTCTACGATTGAGAGTATGCCCTGTACAAATTCTTTGTATTTGTCGTTGGCGGTTATCTTGAGTCCCATGAACTCGGCAGCTTCTACCAATCCGTTGACACCGATTGTCAGATACTGGCGTGACATATTGATATAGCCAGCGTCAAACAGTGGTAACATACCATGCTCCTGCAACTCTTTGAGATTTTCGTTGTATGCCAGCTGCACCTTGTGGCAGAGGTCGATGACTTCTTCCAAATACTCCTTATAGTCACGTCCGTTGTTTACGGCGAACTGCACGCAACGGTTCAGGTTTACGGTCAGTACTGACTTAGAGCCTGTTGATACACCACCCGCACCAAGTGTGTAGGAGAAACCGTTATCCTGTATCTCGTTGCGCAGACGGCAGCATGAAGACAGAGAGTCTGCATTGTCACTCATATAGGTGAAGAACGAGTGTCCTTCAGAGTACATCTCTGCAGCAAAGTCGCCCCATTCCTTATCGCGGCACTCGCCATTGTCGGCCAGCAATGCCATGGTTTCTACGGGGAATGTAAGCACAGTCTTGGTGCGCTCCTTGTTAAACCACTTCATGAAGCGCTTCTGCAGCCATGACAGTCCGTTCCAGTCTGGTTGGCTGCCATCGGGGAAGAAGAAGTTTCCGAAGAGAGAATCGAAATAGAACTTGTCGTAGTATGCTATATTCCAGAACACAGCCTGGAAGTTTCTTGCACCGGTAGGCTGGTTGATAGAATATACTATCTGCTCGAAACAGTCTGTGATTATCTTGTCAATGGTACGCTGGCGCAATGAAAGGTCAACCACCTTGTCGGGCTCCTTCCAGTAATCCTTGCCGTATTCTTTGCCGATGAAGTAGTTCAGATACATCAGGAACTCTGGCGTAGCGCATGCACCACTGAGCATAGAGCTTACGATGAAAAAGAAGCCTTTCAGCGTGCCGCGATACTCGTCCTGCAACTCCTTGTTGCCAATAGCCTGCAACATCGGCTTGTCATACTCGTCAACAAGGATGACAACGCGCTGCCCAGTCTTTTCGTAGGCTCGCTTTATAATTCCCTCAAAGCGTGTGCCGAAACTCTTCTCCCACTCTACCTTGCCATATTTTTCTTCCTCAATAGACAGGAAGGTGTTTATCTTGTTCTCCAGAGCCTCCTTTGTTGAAAACTTCTCCGTGTTCAAATCAAGATGCAATATAGGATGCTCAACCCAATCCCAGTCCTCCTTTTTGTCTATAGCCAAGCCCTTGAACAGTTCTCGCTTACCTTGAAACAAAGCCTTTATTGTTGATAAAAGCAACGACTTGCCGAAGCGACGTGGACGGGAAAGGAAGTAATAAGAACCCTCAGAGACGAGGCGATACACCTGCTCCGTCTTGTCAACGTAGAGATAGCCGCCAGTGCGGATTTTCTCAAAGTCTTGTATGCCAATAGGTAACTTCATGCTACAAAGTTACATATTTTCTGTGAAACAACAGCGTTTTTCTTCACAAAAAAACTTAATTGTATAAAAAAACTATGCAATGAAAAATCTTATCACTGCATAGTTTTTTAATCATTATGGCCATACTCAGATTACGTGGCGAGACATATACTGATTAAAGCTGGAGGATTGTACACATCTGTACCCCTTGTAATAGCTATGCTTTTACTGTGTAATAGCTATGCTTTTACCATATAATCCCTATGCGATTACTGGGTAATCAGATAGCTTTCACGGTGTGATGGCCATGAGATAGCATATTTTCTTGTGAAAAACGGCTGATAGTTGCAAAAAATGTTGTAACTTTGCAGGGAAGTTTTATATAGCAAGCGAAAAAGATATCAATTGATGAAAAGAATAATATATGCACTGCTTGCCGTCGGTTTGCTGATGGTGGGTGCAGGGTGCACGGGTGAAGAAAGTCAGCATCGCCTCACAAAGGCTGAGCGCGACTCGCTGCGCCGCATTGATTCTGCTGCGCTGAAGATTGGCGTGTTGCCAGTTGAGGCTTGTCTGCCGATCGTCGTTGCGGAGCAGTTGCGCCTGTATGATACGCTCGGTATTACGGTACACCTGCGCCGCTACTATGCTCTCTCAGAGTGTCGCATTGCAGTGGAGAAAGCACTTGTAGAGGGTGCCGTATTGGATACCGTGCTGATAGGCATACTGAATAAGAATACACCCGTGGCGTATGCAGCCACTGCGGTGTCCCTTGAGTGGAAACTCCTTACGGCCAAGAAGGCGCGAGTCACACGCCTTGACCAGTTAGTTGACAAGATGATTGCCGCTGACAGTCATGGCATTACGTATGCTCTGGCTACTCAGGTGCTTGATACCCTGCGCCGTAAGAAACAGCAGGCGTTCGTCATACAGGTAGAAGATTTGCGAGTGCGTGAGCAGATGCTCGTCACTGGCAACGTGGATGCTGCATTCCTGCCGGAGCCTTTTGCCTCAAGGGCAGAGAAGAGTGGGGCAAAGGTGCTGAAACTTGCTTCGCCGTCAAAAGGCGAGAGCAAGGCGGTCTGCCACATAGCATACCGCACGGAGGCCATGAAGGATGCCTCGCGACGACATCAGCAGCAGATGTTTGAGAAGGCGGTGGGCATAGCTGCCGACTCCATACGCCGCTATGGAAAAGAGAAATACATGAACATGATGCAATGGTAATATGATTACGCAGACCATAAACGACCTGCAGACTCGTGCGCAGGCTTATCCTACAGAGAATTTCAACGACCGCATAGAGGCTATAGCAACGGAGTTTCGCTATATGAGTGATTTCATGATGCGTAACGGTAACGACCCCGGACGCCACGAACTGTATGCCGAACTGAAAGCGCGTCTGCGCCACATAGCCTACGACCTCGATGTGCGTTCCACGCTGATGGAACAACCCTACATAAAGGCATGGCACAGACAACTGCTCAACGGTGATACCTCGGCGGAAACCTTGCAGTCGGCTCTGCTCGCTGATGCAACGCCGGAGCGTCATCATGAGTCGTTATATCTTGCCTTCATGGCTCTGCTTACCTCATATCATTGGGGCAGACAGCAGCAGGAGGAGTGGACGGTTTATCTGGTATCGCAGCAGGTGAGTGCCATAGATCGTGCAACACTCGTCAGCGCCCTGACACTATCGGCCATTGAGCATTTCGACAAATATAAGGCAGCCTGTCTTGCCTCGGTGTATGCTGAGGCCACAGACCCCATGGTCAGGGAGCGTGCTTATGTCGGTTGTCTGTTGTCGCTGAACCGCATTTCGGATGATGAAATGACCGAGGTACGTAAGCCTGTGCTTGATATCTTGGGCACGGTAGAGGTCGCAGAACTGTTCATGCAGATGATTTCGTGTACCAATGCTATGGCTGATGCGCAGGAGATAAGGAAGGAATTGATACCTAACATCTTGCGCAATCAACCCTATGAGATAAAAGATGGTAAGATAATAGAAAAGGGTGAGGGAGATGACAATGAGGCAGAGAAAGACTATGACCCTGACGAGGAAAATGCTTCGCTCGACGCAATGGAAGATAGCGTGAAGCGTATGATTAAGATGCAGAAGAATGGATCAGATATTTTCTTCGAGGGTTTTAGGCAGATGAAGCGTTTCCCGTTCTTCCAGAAGTTTGTTAACTGGTTTACTCCTTATTATAATGAGCACCCCGATATTCCGAAGTCGGAGGCTCTGGCTGAGAGTTCCAACTTCATAGAGCGCGTGACGATGTTAGGCCCTTTCTGCGAGTCTGATAAGTATTCTTTTGTCATAGCCATGACTGCAGTGCTGAAGAGTATGCCTGAGAACGTGAGAACGATGATGGAAAACGGCGAGATGGGACCGCTCGGTATGCACCAATCTGATGACGATATGCTTGCGCCATCGTTGCTACGACTGCAGTATCTGCAGGATTTGTATCGTTTCTATAATATCTGTCCGTTGGCAGAGAAAATGTATAATCCTTTCAGCGAACTGAACAAATGCTACATAGGTGTGGCCACCGCCACGCATACTACTGACAAGGAAAAGCGCAGCCTGTGTCTGTATCTGCTGAAAAAAGACCAGCAGATGCCCGTGCGCAATACTGTAGCGCGACTGCTTAACCGCTTCATCGACCGTGAGTCGTTCGACCGCCATTATTGTCATGCTGAACTGAAACTGCTTTCGGGAGACTATCCTGTGGCTGTTTCCTTATATAATAAGTGTCTTGAAATCAAGCCTGGCAACACGTCATGTCTGCGCTCTTTGGCAAAGGCTTACTACCTGGGTGGCGATTATGAGAAGGCTGCTTTCTATTATGATGCCTTGCATACGTTGCAGCCTGACCGCTTGTCGTATTCGCTCAACTTCGCCATGGCAATGACGATGGATGGAAAGGCGGATGAGGTAATCAACGAATTGTTTCGCTTGGACTTTGAGCATCCAGATAACTTAAGCATAATGAATACGCTTGTATGGACACTGCTTCATGCAGGAAAGACAGAACAGGCTCTCAGCACAGCACAGCGAATGATGAAGAATAGCGGGGCTGTCGGTGATTTCTCAGTATGTCTTAATGCGGCCTATGCTCAGCTTGCAATGAATAATCCCGTTGATGCTGTGGAAACGTTGCGCTTGTATTACAATGCTATGCCATCAGATAAGCAGCAGGGCTTCATTGCTATGCTTATGCAAAGCATGAACGCCGATGCTGCATTGCTTGGCAAATACAGCATCGGCGAAGCCGAGATGAATGTAATAGCGAGTCAGATATAACCCCGCGTTTATTTCTTTTTTAAATCCCTGTTTAAATTCTTCACAGAATTGGAAGTGATTATTTTGTCACGTGGAACCAGTCAACATCTACCCAGCCTCGTACTTTCTTGCCAGCGGGCTCTGCGGCGCATATACCTATCTTGGCACCAATCCACTTGCCTTGACGCATGGTGAAGGCATCACCACATGATGTAAACTTCTTGCCATCCTTGGAATATGCGAATGTTACTCGGGCTTCGTGCTTGTTATCGCCAGACTTTGTCTTGCCGCCGATGTATTCTACATTCAAACGCATATACATCTCGCAGTGAAGCGCAGGCTGATAATCTATTTTGTCTGCCGACGTGGGTTTAATTGTGGCAAGCACTTTAATATTTTCGGGTTTGCCTTTGTCTGCCTGCTTACAGGTTATCTGTTGCAGTTGAAACTCATTGCCCACTCGGCGCAGTACGATTGAGGAATAGTCCATACCCATGCAGATGATGCCGCCATACTGCCCATCATCTTTTGCCGATACGGTCAGCTTTGCAGTTGCAGTGAAATTGTCGGCTGGAGTTTTTTGCAGTAGCAGATTGCCAGCTTCCCACAGGTTTCTGAAGTCTTGGCTCTGGCGATGGCAGAATACTCGGTAGTAGCCGTAAGGCGTAGGCATACCAAAGGTTTGGTCGTAGTTGGCGTGCCACTGCCACTGTTTGCCCAGCGTCATAGTGTTAAACTCATCGCTTTCCACGGGGTTGCATACGGGATAGTCCTTGCCTACGTTAGGCTTCTTGTAGCGCAAAACAGGCTGTCCGCTATATTTCTCGGTCTTGCCATAGGCCTTTACCTTGCCTACGTTCTCACCCATTGTTGGCCAGTTATCTACCCATTTCACCGGCTCAAGCCATACTACGCGACCGTAAGCTTCTTTGTCTTGAAAGTGCAAGAACCAATCCTCACCACTCTTCAGGTGTATCCAGCCACCTTGGTGAGGTCCGTTGATGTCGGTCGTGCCCTGAGCAAGCACAATCTTGCTTTCGTATGGACCATAAGGAGAGCGAGAGCGCATAGCCAACTGATGTCCGATAGGCACGCCGCCAGCAGGACACATTATCCAGTACCAGCCGTCGCGCTTGTAGAACTTAGGTCCTTCGGCAGTGCGGTCATTGGTGCCGTTACCGTCGAATACTATCACGGGGTCGCCTATTTGCTTCATACCATCAGCCGACATCTCGCGTACAGTAAGCACAGAATTGAACTGACAGCGTGAGTTTGCCCAACCGTTTACCAAGTAGCAACGACCGTCCTCGTCCCACAAAGGCGTGGTGTCAATCATTCCCTTGCCTGGTATTACGCACTGTGGCTCAGTCCATTCACCAGCAGGGTCTTTCGCTGTTACCACGAATACTCCGAGGTCAGGGTCGCCCCAATAAATGTAATATGTTTGGTTATACTCATTATAGCGTATTGACGGAGCCCATACACCATTGCCATGTTGTGGCGTAGCATAGCGCTCAAGTGGTGGCAGAGCCTTGATGGCATAGTTTATGATTTCCCAGTTTACGAGGTCTTTGGAGTGAAGTACTGGCAGACCAGGTATGCAGTTGAATGATGAAGCAGTCAGATAGAAATCCTCACCGCTGGCTCCTACGCATACGTCGGGGTCGGAGTAGTCGGCATTGATTACGGGGTTAGTAAATGTGCCGTCGCCGTTGTCTGGTGACCACACTTCTGATTTGTAGTTGTCTGCCGCTACTGTAAGTGGCAGAGCGAGTAGAAACGTAAATAATTTCTTTGTCATTATCATATCTATTAACTAAGTTAGCAAATTATATGTTTTCTTCTTGATGTTTGGGGAATTTCAACCACAAAGTTACAAAAAAATATATAATAGAATGCTTTCTTGCGTTAATATTTTCATGTTGTACCATAGCTGCGACTTAAAAAGACGCTACTTTACGACCTGTGTGAAATAATTTTCTACCTTCACCATGATTGTCAATGACCATGTTTGATGGATTGTGGAGGTGTTACATGCCTGTAACGCCCTCGTCTGTGGCATTATTGTTAACTACAGGTGCAAAGGTAGTACTTTTTTCTTATATGTACAAATTATTTTGCATTTTCTGTATTCGTAAGTTGCAAATGGAAGTGTCCGTTAGCAATTATTGTTTGCATTACTCCGTGTTCACCTCGTTGTGAAAGCGCAAGAGCAACGTGACCCATTGTGCGGCGTAGGTTAATCTCTACACTGCTGTGTACGTGGTAGTCTGGTTCGTCATGTTGCGTGACGATCATCATATCTACTCCTAATGGACCGATATATTTTTTGCCTATGATGTCAGTAAGATGCCTGCTTACTTCGCAAATTATCTTTTCAATGTCTTTTGATGAAACATATTTAGTGAGCATCAGCATCTTTTCCTCTTCTGATGCAAGGATATTGCCTGAGTATGTACCGCCGTTTGTACTGAATACTGACAAACCTTCATATTTTATGCTTCCATCAGCCTCGGCGGTAAGCTCTATTGCAAAATCAAGTATCTTGTCATATTTCCTTTCTACTGTGATGTACTCCTGCTGACGTATGACGTTGTTTATCCATTTACTTGTGGCATCGTCAATATGATTAACAAATCTCACACCTCTGCCGCTGCTGCTGTAAGGCGCTTTCACTACAATGTTTTTGTAGAGTTCAAGGTATTCATCTACTTCGTAAGTATGTCTGCACACCTCTGCAATACCCACTGTGCGTCCGACTGATTGCATTCGTGTAGACAGTTGTACGGCAGTTGTTCGTCCCATGAGTAGTCTAAGTTCCCGCAGTTTTTCCTCCGTAGGTAGCAACTCTGCTGGTATTCCTGCTTGTAGAAATTGCTCGCGCAGGGCCATATTCCATCCCCATGGATTGATGCTGGCATTGGCTTGTATCTCAAGTGCTGTATCTTTCATCGTGATGAAACGTACATCAGTATGATGCTTTAGTGGTAGGGCAGCATAAGCTTGCTCCGCCTTTGCTTTGTTGTCAACAATTATTGCATCGCCTTTCTTTGCCCATAGTGCTGGCAGGAAAGCTAAGTCGCTTTTCATCTGGCTAACGTTGCGTGAAGGAATGAACTGCTTCACGTTCATAGCTAAGGCTATCTCGTGGTCAGGGTTGAATAATTCATAATTCATAATGCATAATTCATAATTCATGATGTATAATTCATAATGAGTGATTTGCTATGTGTGATATTCTGTGTATAAATCAAATTGCAGTATGCAGTGATATCATCGCCGCCATGTCTTTACAAGTGACAACCTAAAAAATCTCCCCTCGCCGTCGCAGCGAGAGGAGACAACAACACAAACACAAATATGCCCGTGACATTTGTGCACAGGCACTTTTATCAAAATAAATTTATATTCCAAACAACTGCTTGAGACCTCCATCAACGCCACTGAAGCCCATGAATGCTAATGATAGCAGTGAGGCTGTAATGAGAGTGATGGATACACCCTTCATACCCTTGGGTACGTTGGCAAACTCCAGTTGCTCGCGCAGGCCTGCAAAAAGTATGAGTGCCAAGCCGAAACCAAGTGCAGAAGCCAATGCATAATCGAGTGACATAAGCAGATTGTAATCCTTCTGTACCACGAGAATTGCTACGCCGAGTACGGCGCAGTTAGTGGTGATAAGAGGCAGGAATACGCCAAGAGCCTGATAAAGTGGGGGGGAGACTTTTTTTAGTATTATCTCCACCATCTGTACCAGTGATGCTATGACGAGAATGAAAGCCAATGTCTGAAGGAATTGTAAACCGAATGGTTCGAGTACGAACATCTGTATGCACCACGTAACGAGTGTTGCCAGCACCATGACGAATGCCACGGCTGCCGACATTCCAAGTGATGTGCTAACCTTCTGGCTCACACCGAGGAAGGGGCATATGCCGAGGAACTGGCTCAGGACGATATTGTTGACGAATATCGCTGCTATAAATATCAATAGGTATTCCATAGTCTGTATGATTTATCCAAAGTTTATGCTTTCTTGAAACGATTGATTATTGCAATGATGAAGCCTAATGTCATGAAGGCTCCTGGTGGCAGGATAAAGAGAAGCATGCCGAAGTCCTCTGGTATCAGACGTATGTCAAATACGGTGCCGTTACCCAACAGTTCGCGGCAGATGCCTAATAATGTCAGACCAAGTGTGAAACCAAGTCCAATGCCGATGCCGTCAAGGGCAGAGTCAAGTGGGTTGTTCTTGCCTGCGAAAGACTCTGCGCGACCAAGGATAATACAGTTTACTACGATGAGTGGTATGAACAAGCCGAGTGACTTGTTTACCTCTGGCATGTATGCAGCCATGCAAAACTGCACAATAGTCACGAGTGTTGCAATCACTACAATATATACAGGTATATGTACCATGTCGGGAGTAAGGTTCTTGATGGCAGAGATAATAATATTAGAGAATATCAGTACCGCCATGGTTGCCAATCCCATCATCAGTCCGTTAGTTGCGCTGGTAGTGGTTGCTAACGTCGGACACATACCGAGCATCAGTGCAAAGGTAGGATTCTCCTTTATGATGCCGTTCATTATAATTCCGAATTTACTCATAATTGTTGATTCCTCCTTTCTGATTATTTCTTGTCTTTGTAAACGTTGTATGCTTGCTGTACTGCGCGCAGGAATGAGCGTGACGTAATGGTAGATGCCGTGATAGCATCAATCTCTCCACCATCCTTGGATACAGTGAGGTTTGCCGTACCAGGGTTCTTACCTATAATGCTTGAGTTGGCAGTGCCACCGCCATTCTCCTGCGTTTGGAACCATTTGTCAGCTTTTGCACCAAGTCCAGGCGTTTCGGTTGTCTCAAGTATGGTGTACCCCAAAATATCACCCGCCTCGTTGAAACCTACAAGTACAGTGAGGTTACCACCGAAACCGTTAGGGTCTGTTGATTGTATGGCAGTACCCTTATCAGTTTTGTATGCTATGTATGTTAGTTCCTTGCCATCAACTACGCGTTTGATAGTGTCTGTATTCTCAATCTTGCACTTGCCGCACATCACCTGCTCAATGCCAGCATTTAATGCTTGGTCTGCAGCCTGCTGACGCGGAGCGGCTGTGAGATTGTTGACATAAGCGAGGATACCACCGCAAAGTACTGCCACTGTAGTCAGTACTCCTACCATGTTAGGCAGGTTGGATTTCAATTTCTGCATATCTGTTGTCCTCCCTTGATTATTTTGCAAGCACCTCGCCGAAGCGCTTTGGTTTAACGTAAGTGTTGATTAGTGGCGTAAACGCATTCATTATAAGTATGGCGAATGACATGCCTTCTGGATAAGCACCCCAGTTACGGATGATAATGGTCAGTACACCGATACTCACGCCGTAGATAATCTGACCTTTATGAGTCATAGGCGATGTCACGTAGTCAGTAGCCATGAAGATGGCACCAAGCATCAGACCGCCAGACAGAATAACCTGTACGGGGTTGGCATATACGGGATTTGCAAGGTGCATAATTCCAGATATCACAAACACTGTGGCGATAATGCTTACAGGAATGTGCCATGTGATTATCTTCTTCCAGAGCATGAAGCATAAACCCAGTAACAGAGCTATGGCGCATACTTCGCCGATTGTGCCTGCACCCATATTGTTTACGTTGGTCACTCCGAAAAGCATATCCATTGCAGAAGGCATCTTTTCAAGTACAGATGCATCTCCGCTTTTTATTGCCTGCTTCATTATGGCAAGCGGGGTTGCGCCAGTAGTGGCATCTGTATATGCTGTCAACTGTCCTTCTATTGGCCATGAGGTCATAGCTGTAGGGAAGCTGACAAGTAGGAAACAACGTCCTACAAGCGCAGGGTTGAAAGGATTCTGACCGATACCGCCGAATGTCATCTTGCCTACGCCGATTGCTATCAATGCACCTACAAATATCATCCACAAAGGGAAGTTAGATGGAAGGTTCATTCCGAGCAACAGACCAGTTACGATGGCAGAGCCGTCAAGCAATGTAGGCTCGCGCTTCAACAGAGCCTTGCATATAGCCCACTCGAAAAAGACGCAGGCTGCCACACTCATCAGACAGACGATGAACGAGCCGAGTCCGAAGAAGTAGAACGACGCGAGCAATGCTGGCAGCAATGCGATAACTACGCCGTACATGTTCTTCTCCACAGAGTCGGTGCCGTGAGCGTGGGGTGATTGAGAAACAATTAGATTTCCCATGATTTCTATTTTATGAATTATGTGTATTATTTTTATTAACTGATTGCAAGATATGTGTTCTGATTACGCATATTAGGCATTGTGTCTTGACCTTTCATGTTATTTTGGCCATCCTGCTGGTATGACGGCAGGCTTAGGACCTGTGATTATCTCTGGTATTGGATTTTGCTTTGGTCCAGAGAAATCAATGTCAGTAGGCTCAATGAAAGGCTTCGGTGCTGTCCACATAGGTTTCTTGTCACCACTCTTTTCAGCTGACGCATTGCTCTTTGCAGGTGCTGCGGCTGGCTTGGCTGCAGCAGGCGCTGGAGCCGTACGACTACGGATAATGCCCATTACCGTAGCTTTACCCTTGCGTATGTCGTCAAGCAGTGGACGATGAGCAGGACAGGTGAACTGGCATGAACCGCACTCTATGCATGTGGTGATGTCCTCTTTCTCCATTAAGTCCCACTTTTCCATTATCGTACCCTTTGCAAGCAGGAAAGGTTCAAGTCCCATTGGACATACGCTGACGCATTTTGCACAACGTATGCAAGGCTGAGGTTCTTTGCGCTTGGCATCGTCACCACTGAGTATTGTGATTGAGTTTTGTCCTTTTCCCACAGTGACTTCAAGCGATGGTACTGCACGTCCCATCATAGGACCGCCGGCCAATACCTTGTTGTCGCCCTCAGGTAATCCGCCGCAGAGGTTTATCAGTTCACCAAAAGAGGTGCCCATACGCACAAGATAGTTGCTTGGCTTTGTCAGCTTTTTGCCAGTTACCGTTGTGTAACGTTCAAACAGAGGCTTGCGCTTCATTACAGCCTCGTAGATAGCCACAGCCGTGCCTGCATTCTGTACTACAGCACCTACACTGATAGGCAATGCTGGTGGTGCTGGTACCTGACGCCCGATTACTGCGTCAATGAGTTGCTTTTCTCCGCCTTGTGGATATTTCTTCTGCAATGGTACCACTTCGATGTTAGTGATACCACGACGCTGCAGTTTTTCTGTGATTGTCTTTATGGCCTCAGGCTTGTTATCTTCAATGCCGATGTAACCCTTGTTGACTTTTACTGCGGCCATAACAAGTTTCAGACCCTCAATCAGTTCGTTTGGCTTCTCCATCATCAGACGGTAGTCGGAGGTGATATATGGCTCACATTCTACACCATTGATGATGACGCACTCTGCCTTAGAGCCAGGAGGAGGCATCAGTTTTACGTGGGTTGGGAAACATGCACCACCCATACCTACAATGCCGGCATATTTTATGCGGTTGATAATCTCCTCAGGTGACAGTTCTGGGTGTTCTTCAAGACGCTCCAGTTTCTCGGAACGGTCAATGCTTTCTTCCCATATATTGCCTTCGCCTTCGCGCTGAACGATGATGCCAGGCTTCATGGCACCTGATACGTCGAGCACGTCGCCGACTTTTATTACTGTACCTGATATTGATGAAAATATGTTGGCTGATACGAAACCGCCAGCCTCTGCAATCATCGTGCCCACCTTTACCTTGTCGCCTTCTTTGACGATGGCTTTGGCAGGTGCTCCGATGTGCTGGCTGAGAGAATACACAGCCTGCTTAGGTAATGGCGCAGGTCGCGTGACGGCATCGTTGCTCAGCTTGTTCTCATCAGGGTGAATACCACCTATTCTGAATGTTTTTGTTTTCATTTGTATTGATTGAAAAGTTGTTTCTTTTGTTGAATAGTATCGGCTCTTTATGCCTTTGCCCAGTTCGTGGGTATGATAGCAGGCTTAGGTCCGTGCTTTATTTCAGGCACAGGATTCTGTTTCGGACCGGAGAAGTCGATGTTTGGTGTGACGAAAGGTTTTGGGTCAGTAGTCATTGGCTTCAACACCGCAGGCGCTGCAGGCTTTTTCTCTGATTTAGCAGGTGCCGATGATGAAGTTTCCGCAGGTGCATCGTTGCCTCCAGCAGCAAGGATTGCAGTAATCTGATCCATTACTTCGGCACCTCCTACAGGACAACTTAGGCCGTCTGTGGTTCCCTTTTCTGTAGCGGCCTTTACCAGTGCAGCAGCGAAGCCAGGGCAACCTGGGAAACCGCAGCCGCCACAATTGGCTTGAGGCAGAATTGCAGCAATCTGTCCGATGCGTGGATCTTCTTCTACAGCAAATTTCTGAGCGCAGAAATAAAGTATCAGTGATGCCACGACTGCAATGATGCCAAGGGTAATTACTGATGATAATATTAAGCTCATAATGAATTAATTAGTTATTTAGTTTTGTAATATTTGTTGTTTTGTAGTTCAGTTTATTCCAGATAGAAAGTCAGTTCTCGTTCTATTCTCGACCTCATCACATACAATAAAATATAATAAGGTATGAGTATGGCTACTCCAGCGAGTGCGCTGGTCAGTTCATTGTTTGTTATCTTCAGCGTGATAGCAATGGTGATGAGTATCAGTGCCAGTGGTATCACAAATGCCATCAATACGGCTTTCATGCCTACGGATTGTGCAGCCATTACGGTAACTTCGTTGCCTACTTGTCTTGCTATACCGTCTGTGCAATGCACGTCAATAATTTTCTCCTTGCTTTCAGCCGAACTGCAGTAGGAAGCGACCTTACAACTTGAACACGCACTATGTTGGACGATGCGTACGCGCACCATCTCCCCGTCGATGCTGTCTATGACACCAGTATGCGTTATGATTTCGCTCATAGTATTCCAGTTAAGGAAACAAGGTTTGTGTCCCTCAATGCCGGACTTAGGTCTTCTTCTTCTTGGATTTGTATTGCCTGTGCAACTGACACATAATTGTAATGTGGAGATTGCAATTGCAAAAGTAACAATATATTTTGGAAAAAACAAAATTATTCGTAAAAAAACAATCATAAATATTAAAATTTCGCATATTTTAGCAAATTATTTTGTTTTTTGCAGGAAAAAAATGTATCTTTGCATCCAAATTGCATCTAATAAGGAAAAACAAAAACATTTATGAAACAGACGAAGATAGTAGCATCAGTTAGTGACCTGCGTTGTGAGGTTGATTTTATCAAACAATTGTATGAGGCTGGCGTAAATGTGATACGCATGAATACTGCCCACGCTACGCCTGAAGGATTGAAGAAGATAATAAACAACGTACGCGCGGTTTCGCCACACCTTGGTATTCTTATTGATACGAAGGGACCTGAGGTTCGTACTACTGGTGCTGAAGCCCCGATAGATTATAAGACGGGCGAGAAAGTCTGTATCATTGGTAAGCCAGAACAAGATACGGCGCATGATGTGATATGCCTGTCGTATGGTGATATCTGTAAGGATGTAAAGGTGGGTGATGATATTCTCTTTGATGACGGCGAACTCGATATGCGTGTCGTAGGCAATGATGGCGAGAAACTTACCGTGGAGGTGATGAACGATGGCAAGTTGGGTTCGCATAAGTCTGTGAATGTTCCGGGGGAGCATATAGACCTGCCAGCGTTGACAGAAAAAGACAAGCGCAATATATTGCTTGCGATAGAAGAGGATATTGACTTCATAGCACACTCTTTCGTGCGCTCGAAGGAAGACCTTATGGAGGTGCAGAAAATACTTGACGAGCATAATTCTGATATTAAGATTATCTCAAAGATTGAGAATCAGGAGGGTGTAGATAATATAGATGAGATACTAGATCACTGCTATGGTATAATGGTGGCTCGTGGAGATTTGGGCATAGAGATACCAGCAGAGAAGATACCGGGCATACAGCGCATGATAATCAAGAAGTGCGTGTTCAGGAAGAAGCCTGTTATCGTGGCTACCCAGATGCTTCACACCATGATTAAGAACCCACGTCCTACGCGTGCGGAGGTAAGTGATATCGCAAGTGCAGTATTCCATAATACTGATGCCCTGATGCTTTCAGGTGAGACTGCAAGCGGTGCATACCCAATAGAAGCCGTAAAGACTATGGCTAAGATAGCAGAGCAGGCAGAGGCAGACCGCCGCTTGCACCTGCCAAAGGTTGACGTTGACGGTGCAGACACCAATCTGCGTGACTTCCTTTGTAAGGCAGCGATAGAGACGACGGCGAAACTTGGCGTAAAGTGTATCCTTACCGATTCTGGTACGGGCGATGATGCTCGCACGCTTGCCGCTTACCGCGGACCACAACCTATCGTTGCCATCTGCAAGGGGGAGAAACTGCAACGCTGGCTTGCCTTGTCGTATGGAGTCATTGCTACTTATCCTAAGCAGGACGAACTGGAGCGTATGTTCTACAACGTGGTAAAAGACCTTCATAAGAAGGGCATGGTGTCACTTGACGATAAGGTGACCTATCTCTCTGGTCACATGAATATAGGTATATCTGATAAGTCGGCAGGCGTATCAATGCTTGAGGTCAACACCGTGAGTGAGGTGTTTGCTAATTATGAGAACTAAAAAGAATGCTTCGGAACACAGATTGTAGATATATTATAAATAATGTATAATCCGAGACTCAGGGAATATAAACAATACGAAGTTGACAGAGATGTGCCGCTGTTGGAATATCTCCTGACTACGTTGTCTGGTAGCCGCAGTAAGATTAAGAGCACCTTGCAGGGACGCGGCATCAAGGTCAATGGTAAGATGGTGACGCAGTTTGATTATGAACTGCATAAGGGCGACAAGGTCAGCGTGAGTCAGTCAAAGCAGAATGATACGTTCAAGAGCCGCTATGTCAGCATCGTATATGAAGACCAGTATATAATAGTAATAGAGAAAAAGCCCGGTATATTATCGATGGCTGCGGGTCATTCGTCGTTAAACGTAAAGACCGTGCTTGACGAGTATTTCAGGAGAACACGCCAGTCGTGTCGCGCTCATGTAGTGCATCGTCTTGACCGAGATACAAGTGGCTTGATGATTTATGCAAAGGATATTGAGACTGAGCAGATACTGGAACACGAATGGCATGATATAGTTTTTGATCGTCGCTATGTTGCATTATGTTCAGGAGAATATGAGGAACAGACAGGAACTGTGGCAAACTGGCTGAAAGATAATAAGTCATACGTGACGTATTCATCGCCCGTGGATAATGGTGGCAAATATGCCGTTACTCATTATTGGGTGCTTGATAGTTCGCTGGAACATAGTCTCGTGGAGTTTAAACTTGAGACGGGACGTAAGAACCAGATACGCGTACACTCTGCCGATATGGGGCATCCCGTGTGTGGCGATGTGAAGTATGGCAATGGCGACAGCCCGTTGCATCGTCTGTGCCTACATGCTTATGTGCTGTGTTTCTACCACCCCGTAACGCATAGGCCAATGGAGTTTTCATTGCCTATCCCTCCACAGTTTAAGGAAGTAATAAACAAAGAAAAGAAGAAATGAACGAACTGACTTACTATGCTTTGGCCATAGTGGCCATAATAATTGCTGTCATCCTGCTGAAACGCTTTGTAGGATGCCTTTTCCGTATTATAGTAACGGTAGTACTTATGGCAATATTGGGTGCTATATATTATTATGTGAAATTTGGAAATTAAATGAAAATATGAAAAAGTTATTTATAATACTGTTTGCACTTTGTGGCATACTCACAGTGAATGCACAGGGCAAATATACCAAACCTCAGGATATGACAGTACAGGATGAGAAGCCTCGTCGTGGATTGTTCGATAAGGATAAAACTCCTATTGACAAGAAGTATATTGAGGGAGCATGCCCTATGGTCGGCAATAGGATCGTATGGCAGAAATACTTCTATGCGGATGATCTGACTGCTAAGGAGATATATGACATTATATTGCCGTTTTTACAGAGAATGACGAAGGATGAGCGACAGACGGAGAAGAGTAAAGTGGCTGTGGTAAATGAAGAGGAACATCAGATAGGTGCGCGCTTCGTAGAGAAGCTTGTCTTTCAGAATAGTCCACTGTCGCTTGACCAGGCGGAGTTCGCTTATCAACTGCTCGTGTACTGTATAGACGGACGTTGTGAGGTCGTAATGACCAATATGAGCTATATCTATGAGGCAGACCGCGCAGGCGGCGGACAATTCCCTGCAGAGGATATGCTTTCTGATGATAACGCACTTAACAAGAAGAAAGATGGCTTTCACGTAGGTGGATACAAGAAATTCCGTATGAAGACCATTGACCGTAAGGATGAAATATTCCGCAATATTGCTAATGCTCTTAAAAAAGAATAATACCAACGATACGCAGTCATGGTAGTAGAAGAAGGAACAATAGAGGTGCGTCATCGCCGCAGATATGGTAAGGATGACGAACCACAGGACATAGTATTTAAGATACGTCAGATACTCAACTGGACTTTTATCATAGTGGGTATCATCGGTATAGCACTTTACACGTATGGCGTGTGGTACAGAAGTAATACCCGGTTTGAAATGATGGGCATTGTGGTAGTGGTCATCGCTGTGGTGGTTAAGATGTCAGAGTGTATGCTTCGATTGAAGAAGTAGTAAGTAATAACAGATAATACAATAACAACGAGGAGAACAATCCCGCTTTAGATGAGAGTAAGATTTTCAATTCTCATGTTTACCCTGTTTGTCTGTATGATGACATATGGACAAATAAGTGATTACGACGACGGCTTCACCGTCGTCGATAATTCGTTTAACCCCAATCGTGCTCTTGATTCCCTTAAGACGAAAGATAAAGAAGTGCCTAAGGGTATGTATGTGTGGACAATAGATGATTTGTTCGGAGATCGCACAGACCAACCGCTTGACACTGTGCAACACTTGTTTATGAACTCTATATTTACCACAGGACGCTATGGTGAATATAATACAACGGGCAACCTTGGTGCACCTCGTATATCACGTATCGCAACAGACCGAGACTTCACTGCTCCATTCCCATTTACAGAGCCATACGGGTATTTTATAACGCAACCTTCAGAGTTACGCTACACCAACACATTGTCGCCAGTGACCAACCTTTCATTCAATAGTTGTGGTGATAAAACTAATGGTGAAGACCACCTGAAGGCTCTCTTTGCTACAAATATCAACAAGCAGGCAGGCATAGGGTTTAAATTTGACTATCTTTATGGACGAGGTTATTATCAGAACCAATCAACTGCTTTGTTTGACTACACAGTGTGGGGCTCATATATTGGTGAGCGCTATCAGGCACACCTCTCCATGTCGTTTGACCACATGAAAACGACAGAGAATGGTGGCATAACTGATGATGACCTCATAAAACACCCAGAAGCCACTAAAGAAACTTATTCCGAGGGTGAAATCCCTGTGTTGCTCTCTAACAACTGGAACCGCAATGATGCCTTCCACCTGAACCTGTCACACCGATATAACGTTGGTTTTTATCGCAAAGTACCAATGACGGAAGCAGAAAAGGAGGCAAAGCGTTTTGCCTTGAGAGCGGAGAAGGAAAAGCAAGAGAAGGAGACAGAAAAGAATGTCAAACAGGATAAGAAGCAGAATGTGTCTGCTGCAAGGTTTGCTGGTAGGCCTGATGATGCTAAGGTCATGGGTGACTTGGATAATGACTCCATCAAGGATATGATAAAGAAAATGGCTGAGCAGAAGCGACGCCTCGAGGATAGCCTGCGTGCCAATCGTGATACGGTAGTTGCTGATACGTCATGGACTAAGGAAGAGTATGTGCCAGTGACGAGTTTCATACATACTATGCACCTCGACAATTACAAGCGCACCTACATAGCTTATGCTTCTCCTGCTAACATGTATCTCAACCGTTATGCTGTGCCAGAGGATGGAGCACCTGGTGACTCGCTGTATGATAAGACATCATATTTCAATCTGAGAAATGTTTTTGCCGTCGGCTTGCTTGAGGGATTTAATAAGTACGTGCCTATGGGTGCAAAGGTGTTTATAGCTAATGACCTGCGCCACTTCTCTTTGCCAGAATTGGGTACGGGACGAATGCAGTCATATAATGAAAATGCTGTAAACATAGGTGGCGAGATTTCACGCACTACAGGCAAGGTGTTAAATTACAAACTGCAAGGAGAATTTGGAGTTGTTGGCAATGATTTTGGTGATATTATGCTTGATGGAAGTGGAGACCTTAAATTACGCTTATCTAAGCGTGACTCCGTAACAGTGGGGTTAAAGGCGTTTTATCACCTTACTGAACCCACTTTCTATCAGAGACACTACCACTCCAAGTTCTTCTGGTGGGACGAAGACAACCTCAGCAAGCAGATGCAAACGCATCTTGAAGGTGAGTTCTCGCTTAGTCGTACTCATACCACGATACGTTTTGCGTATGATAATTTTCAGAATCTGACATATACGGGAGTAACTTACAACCGTGATGCCAACAATAAGATTACGGGCTTCACTGCAGGCGTGCGTCAGACTTCAAAGAATATAAGTCTGTTGACACTGGCGTTGCATCAGGATTTTCGTGTCGGCATACTTAACTGGGAAAATCGTATTACTTTCCAAAAGAGCACTGATGACGATATTCTGCCTGTGCCAACGCTAAATATCTGGTCAAACCTATATTTGAATTTCCGTATAGCACGCGTGCTTCATGTGCACTTTGGTGCTGACGTACGTTATTTCACGGAGTATAACGCCATGGAGTATGTACCTCAGTTGTCACGATATGCAGTGCAGGAGAACGGTGATGTAAAGACCAAGGTAGGTAACTACCCGATAGTTGATGTATATGCAAACTTTAAATTGCGCCATTGTCGTTTCTTCGTGATGATGAGTCATATAAATGCTGGTAGCGGTACACCAAACTATTTCCTTACACCTCACTATCCGCTCAACGAGCGTATTCTGCGTCTTGGACTTAGTTGGACGTTCTTCAATTAGTGTGAATAGATATACATTAGGGTGGTAACTAATAGAACTCCACTTTTATTCAATACAAACATACACATGGAAAAAGATTCAATACTTATCTATAGCGGTGGCATGGATTCTACTACTATGCTATATGAATACCACGAGCGTATCGCCATAGCACTCAGTTTTGATTATGGCAGTAAGCATAATGCTAAGGAACTGGAATGTGCCAGATATCATTGTGAAAAACTTGGCATCAGTCATGTAGTGATACCACTTGCTTTCATGCAGCAGTATTTTAAATCATCGCTACTCATTGGTGGTGAAGACATCCCCGAGGGAAACTACGATGATGAGAATATGAAATCTACCGTAGTGCCATTCCGTAACGGCATCATGCTTGCCATAGCCGCAGGTCTGGCAGAGAGCAACGGCTTGCTGCACGTGATGATGGCAAACCACGGTGGCGACCATGCCATCTATCCTGACTGCCGTCCGGAGTTCGTAAGCAGTATGAGCGAGGCTATAAGCAACGGAACTTACGAACACCTCACTATCCTTGCGCCATATACAGACATAACAAAGAGCGATATCGCCATTCGTGGTAAGCGTTTAGGGATAGACTACGCACATACGTGGTCATGCTACAAGGGAGGCGACAAGCATTGCGGCAAGTGCGGCACGTGTACGGAACGAAAACAGGCACTGCAAGATGCAGGGATAATTGATGATACAGACTATGAAGAATAGTACATATTTTTCGTTCAAATAGGCTGCACGTTGCTATAAATCAAGAAGAAATACGAAAACTTAAAAAGATGATATAAGTTTTATTCTTGTATCATCTTTTTTTGTAAATTTGCATATATTTTTAGTAATTAGATATTTTAGCAAAGCAAAGATATGGTTAAAAGGTTGTATCTGTCAATGATTTTGATGCTCATGACGCTTGTGATAAGTGCTCAGGAGATAACGGGCGTGGTAGTAGATGCCGATACGGGTGATAGTATTTCCTTCGCCAGTGTGACGTATCGTGGTCACCACGTTTCTGTGATAAGCGATGGTTGGGGCAAATTCTCAATCAGTCGCCATATAGGTTGGAACCTTACCATTTCAGCAGTGGGCTATAAGGCAAAAACATACGCTGTGACCGACCGCACGCTGAAGCACCTGATAGTGAAGCTAAAGCCTGACACGAAGAACCTTGATGAGGTCATAGTGAAGGCTAAGAAATCGAAATACTCGCGCAAGGACAATCCCGCTGTCGAGCTGATGAAACGCGTAATTGCCGCTAAGCAGCAGACAAAACTTGAGAATAAGGACTACTTCCAGTATCGCAACTACGAGAAGATGACCATCTCGCTCAATGATATTTCAGAGAAGCAGATGACCGAAGGCGCGTATGCAAAGAAGGAATGGCTGAAAAACCAGCTTGAGGTTAACCCCATGACGGGCAAGTCCGTTTTGCCAGTGATAACCAACGAGAAGGTATTCCATCGCTACTACCGTAAGGAGCCGACTAAAGAGCGCATATATATAGATGCAGAGCACAGCAAGGGCGTTAACGACCTGTTGCAGACTGGCGACATCTTTACTGCTTTAGCAAAAGAAGTTTTTACCGAGGTCGATGTCTATGATGACCAGATGCGCTTGCTGCAATATCCCTTTACGTCGCCTATCGGCAAGGATGCTATAGGTTTCTATCGCTTTTATATCGTAGATACGCTTGAAGTAGATCGCGACTCCTGCATTCAGGTGTCGTTCGTTCCAAATAATCAGCAGGACTTTGGCTTCCGTGGTGATTTATGGATTCTGAAAGACTCCACGCTCCACGTGAAGAAAGTACACCTCAGCATACCTAAGCGTTCCGACGTGAATTTCGTGAGAAATATGTCGATTGATCAGGAATACCTGCGTCTGCCGAGTGGCGACTGGGTACTGAGCAATAATGATATGCTCGTTGAGATGTCGCTCGTGGGACAGTCGGGTAATTTCCTTATTACGCGTACCAGCCGTCGTGGCGACTACTCTTTTGACCCTATCGACGACAAAATCTTCCGTGGAAAGGCTCTGGAGAAGCGCGACCCATATTCAGAGATGCGCGATGCTCAATACTGGGATATCAACCGTGAGGTGGAACTGACCCACGGCGAGGAGGGTATGGACAATTTCCTGCAAGGCATGAAGAGCACCAAGGGCTTTGGCTGGTTGCTCATAGGACTTAAGGCTGTGATGGAAAACTATGTTGAAACCACCAAAAGCGCCAATCCGAGCAAGATTGATATAGGACCTATCAACTCTATGCTGTCGTCTAACGATATTGATGGTTTCCGCTTGCGCGTGTCGGCGCAGACTACCGCCAACTTCAATCCTCATTTCTTCCTGAAGGGTTATGTGGCACGCGGATGGCGCAGCAAGAATAACTATTACAGCGGCACGCTGACCTACTCATTCAATAAAAAAGCCTACTCGCCTGACGAGTTCCCTATGCGTAACATCTCGTTTACGTCAACTTACGATATCTGTTCGCCATCGGATAAGTTCCTTAATGTCGATAAGGATAACGTGTTTGCAGCCATAAAGTGGACAAAGGTGATGAACCAGGCTTTCTACAAGCGTCAGACGCTCGACTTCGTGCGTGAAGAAGACTGGGGGTTCGCTGTCAGTGGTGGATTGAAATTTGAAGAGGATGAGGCTGCAGGCCATCTCTATTTTCGCCGACTCAACGAGCCAGAGCTCGCTAACGGCGTGCATGGCAAGTATCGCTTCAGTGAGGTTTGGGTACAGCTGCTGTATTCTCCTGGTCAGACCTACGTGAATTCCAAGCAAAAGCGTACGCCTGTTAACCGCGATGCCCCAGTATTCAAACTGAAACATACCATCGGTATCAAAGGCTTTATGGGCGGACAATATAACTACCACGTGACCGAGGCGAGCATCTATTACCGCCAGTGGCTCAAGTCGTGGGGTAAGCTCGATACATGGGTGAAGGGTGGACTGCAATGGAATCAGGTGCCATTCCCTCTGCTCATTGCGCCTGCCGCCAACGTGTCATATATCTGGCAGCGTGAGACCTTCGAGCTTATCAATAATATGGAGTTCCTCAATGATCGCTATGTCTCCGTGCAGTTGGAGTGGGACCTCAACGGAAAACTCTTCAACCGCATCCCCCTGCTCAAGAAATTGCAGTGGCGCGAGCTTATCGGCTTCAATGTGTTGTATGGCGGACTGTCAGACAAGAATAATCCATTCCTTGATGAAAATGCCGGCAACGGTCGCCTGATGTTCTTCCCTTCGTGCGCCTCTGTCATGGATCCTCATGAACCATATATGGAGTTCCGCCTTGGAATACACAACATATTGAAGATGCTCAGCGTGGAGTACGTACATCGTCTCAACTACCACCAGTTGCCCACGGCAACAAAGAACGGCGTGCGCTTTGGCTTCCGCTTTACGTTCTGATTTTTCGACACTTATCCATAGCATCACAATCGCTATCTGATTACCGTGTAATCGCTATCATATTACCATGTAATCGCTATGCTTTTACCATGTAATCTCTATCTGATTACGACATGGTTGCTATCCAGTTGAATTTTAGCTGGATAGCAACCATGTTTTTTCTGCTGTGTACTCAATATCAGTGCAGACAGGCAGATATCCCATTTTAAGTGGTTTATTGTTGTTTTTTAACAGATATGAAGCGGAATTATTAAAAAGAAATGTGTACCTTTGCAGGTAATAATGCTGTTTATAATACTATGAATAAACTGCTTCAAACCGCTTTTGTGGCTATTACCTGAGATGTGGAAACTGCTGGATACCAGTCTCGTCACTACAGACTATATACGTGTGGCTCCTAAGAAATACTGTAGCCGTATGCGCCCATACATAGAAACGTTGATGAAATAATATGGTTAGAAATGAATGATATTTATACAACGATAGAAGGAACTGCCGAGGGATATTATACAGAGAAGAGAAGTAAATTCTATGCCTTTGCACATCACGTCACTACGGCTGACGAGGTGCGTGAACTCAATCAGATGTATCGTAAGAAATACTACGATGCCCGACACGTATGTTATGCTTATCGACTTGGGGCTGAAGGAAAGGAATATCGAGCAAATGACGATGGGGAACCCTCAAGCACGGCTGGAAAACCTATACTTGGAGTATTGTTGAGTGCGGATGTTTCGGATGTCGTAATCTTCGTGATACGCTATTATGGTGGAGTAAATCTCGGAACGGGCGGACTCATAGTGGCTTACCGTGAGGCAGCGCACGATGCCATGGAACATGCAGCGAAGATGGAGCGTCAGGTAGAAGAGAGCATAATATGGAATTTCGCTTATCCACAGATGAATGCCGTAATGCGAGTGGTGAAGGACATGGACGCACGTATCGTGGCACAGGATTTCCAGACCTCATGTTCGATAACGCTTTCGATAAGACGCTCGCTGATGCCTCAACTGAAACAGAGGCTGGAAGCAATAAATTTTTCTTGAGAAACCGTTATGTGACTTTCTTCTTGGAATTGAAACCATCGGGAACTGTATTCTTGATATATTGATATATTAGCAAAGCGGTGTTGCGCCTTTTTCGTGTGATTTCTTTGATATGTCAGAAAAAAGTATTAACTTTGCACAACGAAATAAAACATAACAAGATAACATACTAATGGAAGAGAAAAATCCGTTGCTGTTCCTTAGCGAACTGCAAGACTTTATTGAGAAGCGTCATGAAGAAATGCCAGAAGGGTCATACACTACATCTTTGTTTAAGGATGGATTGAACCGTATGGCACAGAAAGTGGGCGAGGAAGCCCTTGAACTCGTTATAGAAGCTACTAATGGAACTAACGACCGTTTAATCTATGAGGGGTCAGATATGCTCTATCACCTCATTGTATTGCTTACATCGAAAGGATTGCGCATAGAAGATCTTGCAGCAGAATTGGCGGAACGCCATAATCCTGGTTGGAAGAAGCACTGATTCTGGCATATAGTTGCTTGAACAGAAATATATGTACCTCATACAACCGATGATGAACTCCAAAACGACCATCCATGTTAATAAATTACAAGAACGTAAATATCAGTCATTACGATGAAGAGACTGTACTCAAAGGTGTTAACTTCAAGGTCAACGCTGGTGAGTTTATATACATCATCGGTAAAGTAGGCTCTGGTAAGAGTTCGCTTTTGCGTACTGTGTATGGCGAATTGGATATTGACAGTGCATTCACTGCCAACGTGCTCGGGCGTGATATGATGCGCATAAGGCGCAGTGAGGTACAGTCGTTGCGCCGTGAATTGGGAATAGTATTTCAGGACTTCAAGTTACTTACCGACCGTTCTGTACGACGAAATCTTGAGTTCGTATTGCGTGCAACGGGTTGGAAAGATGCATATGATATAGACAAGCGCATATCTGAGGTGCTGAAGTCTGTCGGTATGGAAGGGTATGATGAGCGTATGCCTCATGAACTTTCGGGTGGAGAGCAACAGCGTATCGCCATAGCGCGTGCCTTGCTAAACTCTCCGAAACTGATATTAGCTGATGAACCTACGGGAAATCTTGACCCGGAAACGGCTGAGAGTATCGTTGGATTATTTCGAGATATATCGTCAACGGGTACTGCTGTAGTCATAACAACACACAATATGACGCTGCTTGAGAAATTTCCCGGCATAGTATATAAATGCGAAGACGGAAAACTTATCAATTGAATTGCAGCGGAATAAAATAGTAATAATAACACAAAACAACATACACATAAACAAAAATGGGAAGAGCATTTGAATATCGTAAGGCCACCAAGATGAAGCGTTGGGGGCACATGGCAAAGACATTCACACGTCTGGGTAAGCAGATTGCAATAGCTGTGAAGGCAAGCGGTCCTGATCCAGACACTAATCCTACGCTGCGTTCTATCATAGCAACATGTAAGCGTGAGAACATGCCTAAGGATAACATAGAGCGTGCAATCAAGAATGCTATGGGCAAGGACCAGTCTGACTACAAGGAGGTGACATACGAGGGATACGGTCCTCATGGAATCGCTGTCTTTGTAGATACACTGACAGATAATACTACACGTACTGTAGCTGACGTTCGTTCTGTATTTAATAAGTTCTCTGGCAACCTTGGCACTACGGGTTCGCTGTCTTTCCTGTTCGATCACAAGTGCGTGTTTACTTTCAAGAAACCTGCCGACCTTGATATGGACGACTTGATTCTCGAACTCATAGACTTTAATGTAGATGATGAGTTTGATGAAAACTATGACGAGGAGAAGGATGAGACGACAATCTCTATCTATGGTGATCCGAAGTCGTATGCTGCCATACAAAAATTCCTTGAGGAAAAGGGCTTTGAGGAAATCGGAGGTGAATTCACTTACATTCCAAATGACCTGAAAGACGTAGATGAGGAGCAACGTGCTACTATCGATAAGATGGTAGAGAAACTCGAAGAGTTTGATGACGTGCAGACCGTCTATACCAATATGAAGCCTGAGGAGTAATGCAATTACCCGTATATAACAGTGCTGGACTGGCGGAACTCGTTAACGAACTTGGTTTCCTTCCATTGCTTGACAGTGGCATTGCAGGTTTTTCTGCAGAGGAAATGGTGGACGATGATTGCCGTTACGTGACCTTTCCCGAAGGTGGTTGGGACTGGCCTTTGTGGAAGTGGAAAGGTAGTGTAATCACTGAAGGTGGCTGTGTATATGGGAAGTTCTTTGCAGGTAAGGCTGGCTTCATAAGTCGTGAGTGGTGGCCAGACTTCTGTAATTATCGCAGAAGCACCCATTCGGAACCGCAAGAAGGCTCCATTGAGCAGGCAATTTTGCTTACATTGCAAGAGCAGGGGAGTATGATAACGCGTGAATTGCGTGCGGCTTGTGGCTTTACCGGACCGAAGATGCGAAGTCGTTTTGATGCTTTTGTAACTCGATTGCAGATGGATTGCCGCATAGTGACGGAGGATTTTGTATATCCTCATGACCGTCATGGCAAGGAGTATGGCTGGGGATGGTCACTGCTTACAACCCCAGAGCAACTCTATGGTGCTGCTTTCTGCCATGCTGACAGAACTCCTGATGAGTCATATAGCAGGATGACCGCGCAGTTGAAGGCTATATGCTCACAGGCTACAGAAAAACAGATACAGAGGTTGTTGAAATAGATAACAATGATTATAAGTAGGTGTACATAATTATTTATACAATCCTTGCATCATCTGACAATGCATCTTCAGCACCTGCTAACGGTTGAGTAGGAGTTACTACACGCCCTAATATCATGCACAGAACCTACGTCATCCTGCAGTTCAAACATTATAAAAATAATTATGCACACCTACTTAATTTGAAAAAAATAATCCCTCGCTGCAATGTGCGGCGAGGGATTATTTTATGCTTCTGTCCAGTCAACCAGACAACTGTCGAGTTCGGCTGTGATTGCTTTGCGGTCAAGATGTTGTCCGATGAATACAAGCTTCTGTTGGCGGTCGCCATAGCGGTCATCCCAATCGCGATTGACACCAGGATTGTCCTTGCGGAATTGCTCTAATTCGTCGGCAGGCATTGTTGCATACCACTGTCCTGCATTCTGTAACTGCACTTGACGGCCCGCCTGCTCGAAGATATAACACAGATGCGGTTGGTCTTCAAACCAACATAATCCCTTGGCACGTATTACGCTCTTAGGCCAGCGACGCGCCACAAAGTCATCGAATAGATTGATGTTAAACGGACGGCGCGCATAATATACGAACGTACCAATGCCATATTCTTCAGCTTCGCCCTCATCGTGATGATGGTGGTGGTGATGATGGTGGCAAGTACATTCTCCACCGTGATGTGATTCGCAATGTTCATGGTGATGTTCATGCTCGTGTTCATCGTCGTGTTCATGATGATGGTGATGTTCATGCTCGTGTTCATCGTCGTGGTCATGATGATTGTGATGTTCATGCTCGTGTTCATCATCGTGGTCATGATGATGGTGATGCTCATGCTCATGTTCATCATCGTGTTCATCATCGCTCTGATAGTTCTCGATTTCACTTATCCAAGCGGCAGAGGTAGCTACATCGTCGAAATTGAAACGACCTGTTCCAAGTATCTTTTCAAAATCTACGTTTCCGTAATCACAGTCTATTATCTCGGCCTTTGGTTGTATGGCTCGTACAATCTGGCGTACTCGCTCCAATTCTTCTGGTGACACCTCTGAGGCCTTGTTGAGTAATATTATATTACAGAACTCAATCTGTTGTATCACAAGATTTTCAATATCTTCCTCGTTACGCTTTGCGCCAAGCAATGACTTGCCGCATCCGAACTCGTCTTTCATGCGCAGTGCATCGACCACGGTCACGATGCAGTCAAGTCGAGGAGTACCTCCCTCGTTGTACTGAGCTCCCATCTGTGGTATTGAACAGATAGTCTGTGCGATAGGAGCGGGTTCGCAGATGCCGCTTGCCTCAATGACGATATAGTCAAACTTCTGCATTTTCACGATGTCGCTGAGTTGCTGTACGAGATCCATCTTTAGCGTACAGCAGATACATCCGTTCTGTAGGGCAACGAGAGAGTCATCCTGCTGTCCTACGACACCACCTTGCTGTATGAGGTCTGCATCGATGTTGACCTCGCCTATGTCATTGACTATCACTGCGAACTTTATTCCCTTCTCGTTGTTGAGTATGCGATTGAGAAGTGTGGTCTTTCCGCTGCCTAAATAACCCGTAAGCAGCAGGACGGGAATCTCTTGTGAGTTCATTGTTATTGTCTGTTTTGTTTTATTAGTGAATTCTTTTTTCCGCTGCGGTATAGCAACAGTCCGATCGCCAGTGGAATTAGCGCAACGACTATTATTACCAATGCTATCAGCCCGCCGAAGAGTGTGGCAAAGCCCCCTTGTCGGAGGATAGGCCGCGGATATTGTGCGTCAATGATAGAGTCTGGCACGCCTACCTCCATCAGAGAATCTATCGTAGTGAGATGATTGTTGTATTCTTCCCATTGAGCATGATTCTTCTTGCCTGCATCAACATCGGCTGTATAGCATGCCACGGCGAAAAAAATACCACAGACTATCATCATTGCACCGATGACAGCGAGAAGGCATCCGCCTGCTTTTTTCAATCCTGCGCTCATACGTTGCGTTGTTTTTGCTTGTCGCTTCAGTTTTTCAAGAGGTCTGGTCTGAGCCTTTTCGTGCGCTCCAGAGCCTGCTCCATCTCCCATTCCTTTATCTTTGCCTCGTGTCCAGAGAGCAGAATGTCAGGCACGCGCCATCCCTTGTATTCAGCAGGGCGCGTATAGATAGGAGCCGACAGCAGGTCGTCCTGAAAACAGTCGCTAAGTGCGCTCTGCTCATCTCCTATCACACCTGGGATTATACGCACGATGGCATCAGCCATGACAGCTGCAGCGAGTTCGCCACCCGTTAGCACAAAGTCGCCTATGCTTATTTCCCTTGTTATGAGATGATCACGCACTCGCTGGTCAATCCCCTTGTAATGGCCACACAGTATTATTATGTTTCCTTTCAGTGAGAGGTCGTTTGCAATATGTTGGTCAAACTTCTCACCATCGGGCGAGGTATATATAACCTCGTCGTAGTCGCGCTCAGCCTTCAATGCACTGATGCAACGGTCGATAGGCTCACACTGCATCACCATGCCTGCGAAACCACCGTAGGGATAATCATCAACGCGTTTCCACTTGTCGAGAGTGTAGTCGCGCAGGTTGTGCAGATGTATCTCTGCCAGACCTTTTTTCTGTGCACGTGCCAGAATCGACTCGTTGAAAAATCCCTCAAGCATCTCTGGCAATACGGTTATAATATCTATGCGCATATAATGTCGTGCGGTTTTCTTGTTTGTTTTACAACTTCAGTATCAGGACGTTACGTTTACTACTGTAAAAGCATACATATTACCATGTAATCGCTATGCTTTTACACAGTAATCTGTATGCTTTTACAGTGTAATCGCTATGCTTTTACAAAGCCATTTGTTTGCATATCACTGCATATCGTAAACCACCTGCATGATTTTCTTGCCGAGGGCATCTGCCTCATCCATGCTGTGCGCCTCGCTGTAAACGCGGATTATCGGCTCGGTGTTTGACTTGCGCAGGTGTACCCACTTGTCGGGGAAATCAATCTTCACACCGTCAATGTCGTTTACCTGTGCATCCGACTGTGCACTGTACATTTCTTTTACCTTGCTTAGTATGGCATCAACGTCGGTTTCTGGCGTGAGGTCAATGCGGTTTTTGGCAATGAAATACTCAGGGAAGGTCTTGCGCAGTTCGCTGACCTTACACTCCTTCTGTGCTAAAGAGCTGAGGAATAAGGCAATGCCTACGAGTGCGTCGCGACCGTAGTGGCTCTCGGGGTAAATCACTCCTCCGTTGCCTTCGCCGCCGATAACGGCACCCACCTCGCGCATCTTGGTCGTTACGTTTACCTCGCCCACGGCGGCTGCACTGTATTTGCCTCCATGCTTCTCCGTCACGTCGCGCAGTGCGCGGGTGCTTGACAGATTGCTTACCGTAGCACCAGGAGTATGTGACAGCACATAGTCGGCCACGCTGACCAGCGTATATTCCTCGCCAAACATCGTGCCATCTTCACATATAAATGCCAGTCTGTCAACATCAGGGTCAACTACGATACCGAGATCATAGCTGCCATTGCGCAGGGCATCCATGATGCCGCTGAGGTTCTTCTCCAAAGGTTCGGGATTATGGGCAAAATCTCCGTTTGCTTCGCCGTTGAGGAATGTGTAGGTCACACCGAGACGGTCGAGTAGTGGAGGGAGTATTATGCCGCCTACGCTGTTGATAGAATCGACGACGACACGGAAATGTGCTTTCTTGACAGCCTCCTCATCAACCATTTTCAGTGCCATCACTGCGTCAATGTGGCGCTCGTCGAAGCTTTCTTCGGTGTAATGACCTATGTTATCTACGTCGGCATATACGAAGTCCTCTGCTTCTGCCGTAGCGAGCACCTCGGCACCATCCTGCGCAGTGAGGAATTCACCACGGTTGTTTAGCAGTTTCAGCGCGTTCCAATGGCGTGGATTGTGAGAAGCTGTGATTATAATACCGCCGTCGGCACCTGCCATGGTGACAGCGAGCTCGGTGGTAGGAGTAGAGGCGAGTCCGATGTTTACTACGTCGAAGCCCATGCCGAGCAGTGTGCCACAGACAACATTCTTCACCATCTCGCCAGAGATGCGTGCGTCACGACCCACTACGATCTTGCCGCTGCCGTTTGGATAGGTCTTGCGTATGAAAGTGGCATATGCCGAAGTGAATTTTACTATGTCGAGCGGATTGAGGGTGTCGCCTGCAGGTCCGCCTATTGTACCGCGTATGCCGGATATTGATTTTATTAAAGACATGGTTTATTAAAGTTCTAAATTTTTAGTCATATGTTGGGTAAAATCCCGTTATTGTCCTCTTTCGTATGTTATGTCGTAATAGCAAGCGTACACACTGCTTGTCGCGTATGCCTGCCCTTGGCCGTGAGGAACGATGAGTCTTACGTGTGCGATACGCTCATCAGCACTTGCAGGGCGGCCGAGATTGATGTATGTGAGTGGTATAAGCCATCCAGATGGCACAGAAGCACTGCTGTAACAGTTATACATTAGTCCTTCGCTAAATGATGCGCTGAATGTGCCAGAGGAGTTGCGTACGCTCATTTTATCTACCCATGTTGAGTAGAGAAACGAACCTCTGTTTGACAGTTGCAGCGAATCACCATTGATGTTGTATTCCGTAAATCTGCACAGTACATCGGCACTCTCACCGTTTTTCAGCTTTTCACCGCAACCTTTGTCTATTATCTGCATATAGACACCGGTGGAACTGAACAGTACGTATTCATTCTTTGCCGTATCAGTCGTTTCGCCTTGTGCCTTGAAGTCTGTCTCGCTTATTACCTTGATGGCTCGTGTGTTAACATTACTGTTGCCTGCAAGAAAGCGGCTGATGCAACTGTTTTCATACTCTTTCTGCTCAGCGTAGGTCTGTGTGTCGTCGCATGAAGCGAATATAGCCACTATTGCGGTAAGCACAACCAGCGTGTGAAGAATTTCTTTCATAATCTATTATCTCTTATTTCAATTTGTCTGCGTAAGCATCGATGGCTTTTTTTACTATCTCCACGGCCTCGCTGAGGGAACATTCCAACCTGCCTCCTGCGGCATTCTTGTGACCGCCGCCATTGAAGAATTGCTTAGCCATCTCGTCGCAGGGGAAATCATCAACGGAGCGTGTGCTTATCCACACCAGTCTCTCTTTCTCAGTGTCCTCGCGCAGTGATATTGAAAGTTTGTGTTTCAGTATCTTCAGCGGTACGTTCACTAATCCCTCGGCATCTCCTTTCTTGAAGTTGTACTTCTTCATCTCTTCTTTTGAGATGGTGAAGTATGAAGCGTGTTTCGGAGGATAGAGTACCTTTAGGTTTCTGTTGAGCACATGTCCCCATAGTCTAAGGCGATCTACACTATATACATGGTACACATTGCGATAAATCTTGTCCTTGTCTATGCCCTTTGCCAGTAACTGCGAGATGATGAAGTAAATCTCAGGTTGTGTGCTGTTGTACGTGAATGCCCCCGTATCAGTCATCATACCACAGTATATATCTGTAGCCATGTCGCGTGTTATTGCGTCATATCCTCCCAGTTGCCAAATCAGTCGGAATACCATTTCCGAGGTGCTTGACATTTCAGGGTGCGACACCATTAAGTCTGCTTTAATCTCTGGCTCCTCATGATGGTCGATGAGTATGACTTTCCCCTTGTAATTTTCAAGTGCAGCAGGCATCTCATGACCTGTTCTTGAGATTGTGTTGAGGTCGAGATAGCACAGCAAGTCGGCTTCATTCAGCAGTTGTTGTGCCTGTTCTTTCTTCTTGTCGTAGCGCAGAGACTGCTGCGTGCCAGGTATCCACTGCAGGTAGTCTGGGTACATATCTGGCACGATGACCGTTGCTTCCTTGCCCTGCTGGCGCAGATATTCTGCCCAGCTCAGTGACGAACCGAGTGCATCGCCGTCGGCGTTCATATGGCATACCAGTGCCACCTTGGTAGAACTGGCGATGAGGCTGCGCAGTCTGTCAGCCTCGTCGTCAGTCAGTAGGTTGATGTCCATCGCCTAAAACAATTTGTTTGGGTAAACGCCCTCTTCTACAAGTTTGGCTATTCGAGCCACGGTGTCAGGACGATCCTCAGAGTATGTAACACCAAACCACTTGCTTGTGGTGTCGAGTACTTTGCACGTAGCAGTACCCTCGTTGATGAGTTTGTTGACCATCAGTGGGATAAAGAACTCTGATTTCAGGTTTTCAATGTTCGCTTTATCGCTCAGGAACTCCTTGAAATACTCCTCGCTGTATTGGAAGTAGTCAGGAGTAAAGCCCCACATGTTCATTGATACAGGTGCGTTCTCGTCGATATAAACCCACTCGCCGTCTTCTTTATTGTCAGCACGATAAGCCACTTTGCCGTCAACTCGTGCTATCTTGGTGCGTTCTACACATGTAGTCAGACATCCGTTGTCGTCCTTGGCGCATACGCCACGGCTTACCGTTCCGTTCTCTGACAGTGTGTTACCTACGCGGAAACCTACCATTGCATACTGTCCCTTAGCGCCTTCTGGCAGTTCGCTGAGGAACTTACCCATAACCATGAATGCGTCGCGGTTGTAGAAATCATCGCAGTTGATTACGCAGAAGGGTTCGTTTATCACGTCCTTACCCATCAGTACGGCATGGTTTGTGCCCCAAGGCTTCTGTCGCCCTTCTGGAACGCTGAAACCCTCAGGCAGGGCATCGATAGACTGGAAACACAGTTCGCACTGTACTTTGCCTTCGTATTTTGCAAGAATTTGTGTACGGAACTGCTCTTCGAAGTCCTTACGTATTACCCATACAATCTTGCCGAAACCGGCCTGTATAGCATCGTAGATACTGTAGTCCATGATTGTCTCGCCATTTGGTCCGAGACCGTCGAGCTGCTTCAGTCCGCCGTAGCGGCTGCCCATGCCAGCAGCGAGCAGGAAAAGTGTTGGTTTCATTTGTTTTTATGTGATTTTATTGTTTGTTTAAGCTCTGATACTCCACTGTCCATGGTGAGCAGAGGGTTTGTTGTTGCATCCTTTAGTTCCCGTCAGGCTTGCGGTTGTCGTTGAAGATAGACTCCGGCCAAGGGAAGAACTGCTGTACTTCGGGTGCTGGTAATATGTCAGACGTGGGTTTAATGTCAGGATTGGCAGGCGAGAAATCCTTCCAGTCGCTGACGATATACTGCGTCAGTGGCGACTGCAATTCCTTCAGTCCCATAACGATAAGCTTTGAGATTTCGTAAGCTCCGAAAGGGTTGAAGTGTGTGTTGTCAGCAAAAGCCTTTTCCTGCCAAGGGAAAGTGCCGGCAGGGTAGTGTACTAACAGATTGCGGCAACCGTTTTCGCCCATTGTCTCAAATAACGTCTTCGTTGATGCGTTAAGGTCAATGTACGGTACATTCTCGCGCTCAGCGACGGCTTTCATTGCTGCAGGGAAGTCACCATGAGTGTTGTTCAGGGTACCGTCTTTCTTGAAAGAGCGACGCTGTGTTGGAGTACAGAAAATGACATTGCCACCACGTTCGCGCACACGGTCAACGAAAGTCTTCAGTGCTACCGAGTAATGATACCATGCGCCACGACCAGGTCCCTTTTCCTTTTCGTCGTTATGACCGAACTCGCAGAATACATAGTCACCCTTTTTGAGTTCGCTAAGTATCTTGTCGAGACGCAGTTGTGCGAGGAATGACGTGGCAGTCAGGCCGCTTTCCCCATAGTTTGCCACGCAGACCTTGTCGTTGAACCATCGAGGGAACATCTGTCCCCACGATGCCCATGGCTCACGTCCTTGGTCAACCACGGTGCTATTGCCGCATAGAAACAGAGTTACGGCGGTGGTGTCAGGCTCTATCGTTATGCTCTGCACAGCAGGAGCCTTACCGCAAAATTCCAATGTCAGCTTGTCATCCCACGTCAGTGAGCCTACTTCGCCAGGCTTAATCTTGACCTTTTGTGGTGCTGTGGCATTGCCAGCGTTGATTATAGTGTTACGCTTGTTTACAACAAACGACACAGTGCGCAGTTCCCCCCTCTTCGTCTTACAGCCTTCCACCATCAGTCTGCGGCTCTCAGCGCGCACCCATGTCTCGGCCGCACGTTTCTTGCTGCCCAGAACGAGTGTTATGCGGTAGTTGCCGTCAGGCACATTTACGGAGTAGTATATAGGCTCATTGGGCAGGGTCTTGGCTTGTCCGTTGAGTATGGAACCCATGACAGGAGAGTTGGTGAAGTCCAATCCGTAGCCTTGGTCTTCGTTATATAGCCCCATTGGGCGGTCAGTAGTGAATGTAGCAGGTAGGTTTACACCACCAAATGCTGCCACTGAAGATGTGGCAACGCACAAGGAAATTATGAAATGTCGTAGCATTAAACTCGTGTTTTTAAATTACGGCGCAAAGGTAAGAAAAAAAATCAAAATCCAGACAAGTATAAATGTTTTTTATGTATTATTATATAAATAAAGTGTAAATTTATTTGTAAACTGAAAGATTTTTTGTATTTTTGCAGTTGATTTATGAAAGATTTCTGGAAATACGTTTTTGCCACTGTTATTGGCATTTTACTGACTGCAACGCTGTGGCTACTCCTTAGTTTATGTATCCTTGCTTGCTCCATAACTGGAGGCAGCAAGGGCAAAAGCATGGTACCGAAGGACGGCTCGGTACTCGTTGTCAAGTTGTCAGGGCAGATTGTAGAACATGTAGAGAGTGATGCCTTCAGCGACTTGCTTGGTGGCAGTGGGGTGGAGCAACAGGGTCTTGACGAAATCGTTATGGCTATAGATAAGGCAGCATTATGCCCCGAGATACGTGGAATATATATAGAGGCTGGAATGCTTGACGCTGACTATGCTTCGCTTCAAGAGATACGCAATGCTTTGTTGCGCTTCAAGTCTGCAGGCTTGAGCAAACAGGCTTCGGGGAAGCGTGGCGCATGGAAGGCTGAGAGCCAGGCTGGAAAGCGTAAGTTCGTGGTGGCGTATGCTGACGAATATATGCAGGGAGCATACTATGTTTGTTCGGCAGCCGATGCCGTTTGGACTAATCCTCAGGGTATGGTTGATCTCCATGGCTTGAGCGCCCAGCCAGTATATATCAAGGATTTGCTTGAGAAGTTCGGCGTAAAGATGACCGTTGTGAAGGTGGGTAAGTACAAGAGTGCAACGGAGCAATACACAGAGACGCAGATGTCGGCAGAAAACCGCGAACAGACCAGTCGCTATATAGAGAACCTGTGGAATGAGATAGTGTTGGCAATAAGCCAGAGTCGTGGCATATCAGCTGCCGACCTCAATCGCTATGCTGATGAGGTGACAGCCTTGCAGGATACGCATTGGCTTTCAACCACCACGGGGCTGGTTGACGAACTGATGTATGCCGATGATGTAAAAGGCGAGATTAAGAAACTATTAGGCTTGAATCAGTTAGAGACAGTGCCTCAGGTATCGTGTGGCGAGATGTGTGGCTACCTTGTTCCAGCAAAGCAGATGAAAAGTCAGGTGGACTACCTCGGACTGAATGTGGCTGATGATAAGATTGCCGTATATTACTGTGATGGCACAATAGCGCAAAATAGTGCTACGGGAACGATAATGGGTGGTGCAGGCATCATCAGCAAAACGATGGTCGATGACCTCGATGCTCTGGCACAGAGTGACGATGTAAAGGCTGTGGTGATACGTATTAACTCTGGCGGTGGCGATGCCTTCGCCTCGGAAGAGATATGGCATTCAGTAGTAAAACTGCGTGAGAAGAAACCAGTGGTGGTGTCAATGGGTGGCATGGCTGCATCGGGTGCCTATTATCTCAGTGCCGGAGCATCATGGATAGTGGCACAGCCTACCACGCTGACAGGCTCTATCGGCATCTTCGGATGCTTCCCGAATATTGGTGGACTGATGCAGGAGAAACTCGGACTGCATTATGACAATGTAAAGACGAATAAGCACGCAGACTTTGATATGACGCAGCGCGCACGACCGTTTGACGCTGAAGAGCAGCGCGCTCTGCAACGTTATATCGACCGTGGTTATGAATTGTTCTGCAAGCGTGTGGCTGATGGACGGCGTTTGTCTGTCGATTCGGTGAAGGCTATAGCGCAGGGTAGGGTATGGACTGGTGCCGATGCCAAGCAGATAGGACTCGTTGACCAGCTCGGAGGATTGCCAGAGGCAGTGCGCAGGGCAGCTGCGCTTGCGAAGTTGTCGAGATATGAGTTGATTACGTTGCCGTTGCCAGCAAGCTGGACCGACCAGTTGTTTGAAACGGTGAAAGGTAATGGCAATAATCTCGATGAGCAGTTGCGTCTGATGCTTGGTACATTCTATGAACCATTCTGTACTGTCAGAAGCATAGAACAGCAGAGCTATGTGCAGGCTCGCTGTGAATATGTCATAATAAAGAATTGATATAACGACGTAACCACTATCAGAGCGTAATGTTGTTGGAAATAATGATTGTGGGAAAACTACAGACTAAGAATAATACATCATACACAAAATAAGGCAAAACCTTGGAGGGTGATTTCATAAAAATAAACAAATGGCTGATGCCGCTGTCGTGGTTGTACGGCGTTGGCGTTGGCGTAAGAAATGCAATGTTTGATAATGGGGTGCTGAAATCGCGTGAGTTCGACATTCCTGTTATATCCGTAGGCAATATAACCGTGGGTGGTTCAGGTAAGACACCACACTCAGAGTACCTTGTTGACTTGCTCCGCAAGGAGTTTAAGGTGGCTGTGCTCAGTCGCGGATATAAGCGAAAGACGCATGGCTATCGCGTGGCTGGTGCTGAGACCACGATGCCACAGATAGGCGATGAGCCTTACCAGATGCACCGCAAGTTTCCAGATGCCTACGTAGCCGTTGATGCCAATCGTTGCCATGGAATCGAACGATTGACAAATGACGAAGCAACGAAAGACGTGCAGGTCATCGTGCTTGACGATGCCTTTCAGCATCGGTATGTTAAACCAGGACTGAACATACTGCTCGTTGACTATCATCGGCTGATTATCTACGACAAATTGCTGCCGGCAGGCCGCCTGCGCGAACCATTGAAAGGAAAGGATAGGGCTGACATCGTTATAGTCACCAAGTGCCCGAAGGAAACAACGCCTATGGGCTACCGCGTACTTCAGCGGGCCATGAACCTCTATCCCTATCAGCAGTTGTATTTCACTACGATGAAGCAACTGCCACTTGTGCCTATGTTTCCAGAATGTAAAACGCTGGAACATGACGGATTGTTACCTAATGTATTACTGATTAGTGGCATAGCATCGCCAGAACAGATAATGGAGGATATGAAGGATAAATGCGCCAGTATAACGCCGATGCACTTCCGTGACCACCACCAGTTTACGAAGTCTGATGCCGAGGCTATCAATACGCAGTTTCGTATGATGCCAAAGCCTGCCGTTATCATAACAACGGAGAAGGATGCTACGCGACTGGAACTGCTCACTAACCTCTCTGATGAAGTCCGTCAGTCAATATATGTGCAGCCGATAAGGGTGTCGTTCATACAGGGCGATGAAGAAGTGTTTAACGAAAAAATCATAAGCTATGTACGAAAAAATCAAAGAAACGGCGCAGTTCCTGCGTCAGCAGTTACAAAGCCTGTCGGCACTGCAAGCAGACCAACTGCCAACAACAGCGATAGTACTGGGAACAGGCCTCGGACAATTAGCTTCTGAAATTGACGTCGTGTGGCAGATGTCATACGCTGATATTCCCAATTTCCCGGTTTCAACGGTTGAGGGACATGACGGGCGCCTCATCGTGGGACGTCTTGGCAACAGCATGGTGCTGGCTATGAAGGGGCGCTTTCATTACTATGAGGGTTACTCCATGCAACAGGTCACGTTTCCCGTGCGCGTGATGTATGAACTGGGCATACGCACACTCTTCGTCAGCAATGCCGCCGGAGGTGTCAATGAGAATTTCCGCGTGGGCGACTTGATGGTCATCACTGACCATATCAATTTCTTCCCAGAGCATCCTCTGCGTGGAAAGAATTTACCAACAGGACCACGATTTCCTGATATGCACGAGCCTTACGACCATAAACTCATTGCTCTTGCTGACAAGATTGCGGCTGATAAGGACATACGCCTTGTGCATGGTACGTACATAGGCGTACAGGGACCGAGTTACGAGACACCTGCCGAATACCGCGCCTATCACACTCTTGGGGCTGATGCCGTAGGCATGAGCACGGTGCCAGAGGTTATCGTGGCTCGGCATTGTGGCATTCGTGTGTTCGGCATAAGTATAATTACGAACATCTACATCAGCGATTCGCCCGTTGAGGCTACTCATGAAGAGGTGCAGGAGGCGGCTAACAGCGCTCAACCGTTGATGACTGAGATATTTAAAGAAATGATAAAGAATGGAGATTGCTAAACTTGGTGAGTTTGGACTCATCGAACATCTTACTAAGGAGATTAAACCTAAGAACTCGTCCACCGTCAAAGGAATAGGTGATGACTGCGCAGTGCTTCACTACGGTGCTTCCCTCGAAACCCTCGTTACTACTGATATGCTTATGGAGGGCGTTCACTTTGACCTTACGTATGTTGACCTGCGCCACCTCGGATATAAGTCGGCAATGGTCAATATCAGCGATATCTTTGCCATGGGCGGCACACCACGTCAGATGACCGTGAGCATTGCCCTGTCAAAGCGCTTTCAGGTGGAGGATCTGGAGGAGTTCTATGACGGAATGCGAATGGCATGTGAGAAATGGAATGTGGATATAATAGGTGGCGACACTACGTCATCGCTTACAGGACTTGCCATCAGCATCACTTGCATAGGTGAAGCAAAAAAGGAGGATATAGTATATCGCAACGGTGCTCGTGATACCGACCTTGTATGTGTCAGCGGTGACCTCGGTGCTGCATACATGGGCTTGCAGCTCCTTGAGCGAGAGAAAATGGTGTATTACGAGCAGGTACGTAAGATACAAGCAAAGATGAAAGACACCAAGGATGCTAAGGCTTTGGAGGCTCTGCGTAAGCAACTCGATGAAGCATGGCAACCTGATTTCGCAGGACGTGAGTACTTGATTCAACGACAGCTACAGACAGAAGCACGTGGAGATATCATTCAACAACTGCGTTCTGCCAACATCCACCCCACGGCAATGATGGATATTTCGGATGGTCTCTCGTCTGAACTTCATCATATATGTAAACAGTCGGGCGTTGGTTGCCGCATCTATGAGAAATTCCTGCCTATCGACTACCAGACTGCTGTGATGGCAGAGGAACTGAATATGAACGTAACGACCTGTGCCCTTAACGGAGGTGAGGACTATGAACTGCTCTTTACATGCCCCATAGGCGACAACGACACCATGCAACAGATGGAAGGCATCAAGGTCATCGGGCATATCACGCGTCCTGAGTTAGGACTGAAGCTCATCAGTCGCGACGGCGGTGAGTTTGACCTCCTTGCCCAAGGGTGGAATCCTCTGGAGAAATCGTAGCTTGCAGTGATATTATTGCAACTTCGTTAGCATAACAACAAAACAATATAATAATGAAAAAACTAACTACTTTTCTACTCTTGACGCTATTTGCTCTGACGATGCAGGCGCAGCGTGTCATTGACAATCTCGACCGTGGCGTGGTTGCTGTCAAGACCACTGGTGGAGTGTTTGTCAGCTGGCGTATCCAGTCTGATGAATACTACGATGTCACCTACAATCTTTATCGTGACGGTTCTCTCATTGCGGAGAATCTGAAAGTGTCTAACTTTAACGATGCCTCAGGCTCGACCTCAAGCAAATATACTGTTGCGGCAGTCGTCAACGGTGTAGTTCAGGAGCATAGCCAGTCTGTCGCTGTATGGGCACAGGATTACATGGAAATCACTCCTCAGCATCCTTCTGAGCTGAAGGCAACATACGTTCCTAACGATGCCTGTGCAGCCGATGTTGACGGCGACGGCGAGGTGGAACTGCTCATGAAGTACAACAACTCTCAGGAGATGTCAAACTCTTTTCCTGTTAATGGTTGGTACAACGAGCATACTCTGTTTGAGGTGACGAAGCTTGATGGCTCTGTGCTTTGGTGGGTCAACTGCGGACCAAACATGGGTGACTTCCAGAACAATGAGCAGAACATCGTAGGCTATGACTGGGATCAGGATGGCAGTGCAGAGGTACTCATGCGTCTTGAGGAAGGTTCAAGCATACACATGTCTGACGGCTCTGTTTACACTATCGGTGCAGATGGCAATAACGGAACATCGTGGACAAACTATCGTAGTCAGGGCTGGGTTTCTGCAGCAGGTGCTACTGTTGCAGTTGAGACAGGCGTTTCTTCTACGGCAACGGTAAGTTGTCCTGTAGATTGGGTGACCTTGAGTAATGTTAATGGCGTGGTTTACGCTACCGCATCACAGAATGGAGATCCGACAGTAAATGGTTCCGGACGTAGCACTACAATCACAATCGTTGACAATGGCGTAACTAAGAAATTAGGTTTCGGTCAGAATTATTACAGAAACGGAACGGAAGTCTCAAGTCAGTACTTTACCCACTATGGTAAGGAATTCCTCGTGTATTGTAACGGTAAGACAGGACAGATATATGATATCATAGACTTTCCATGTGCACGTTTTGAATCAGGTGAGTCTGACCTCAATGCTGCCTGGGGTGACGGCTATGGTCACCGTTCAAGCAAGTTCTTCTACGGCGCACCTTACCTCGACGGACGTAATCCAAGCATTTTCGTAGGACGTGGTATCTACACTCGTCATAAGTTCGTGGCTCTGGATGTAGACAAGAATACCCATAAGCTTTCTGAGCGTTGGCGTTGGATGAACAATCAGGCTGGCTCTCCATGGTACGGACAGGGCTATCATAACTATGGCATTGCCGATGTTGACTGGGACGGACGTGACGAAATCGTGTTCGGTGGTCTCGTAATCGATGATAATGGTATGGGTCTCTCTACCGCAGGATTCGGTCATGGCGATGCTCAGCATCACGGTGACTTCAACCCTTATATCCACGGACACGAGGGATGGTTCTGTAACGAGGAGGCACCAAACAACCACTATCGTGACCTTACTACGGCTAAGCTGTATTATCGTCTTGCAGGAGGTAGTGACGACGGACGTGCCATCGCGGGTAATTTCTGTAATACTGTGCCTGGTGCATTTGCATCATCTGCCAGAGATTCTGATAATCCAATCAGTCTCGTAACCAATGAACATGTAGCTGGTTATGATACCAATGGAATGGCGCAGAACTTCAACTGCTACTGGGATGGTGACCTTTGTGAGGAAACATATAATGCTGACGGAACCAACTATGATAACAAACCAGGCGCTATCTATAAATATGGAAGAGGTAAGATAAAGACGTTCGAGGGTTCGTTGGCAAACAACTGGACTAAGGCTACTCCTTGCTTCATGGGCGACATCCTCGGCGACTGGCGTCATGAGTTTGTAATGCGTACTGCTGACAACAAGATACGCATCTACACCACTACCATCGAAACCCCATGGCGCGTTTACTCTATGTGGTACGACCACCAGCAGCGTAATGCCATGGTATGGCAGATGTGTGGATACAACCAGCCACCTCATACCTCTTACTTCCTCGGTGAGATGGAAGGCATCACTGCCGCTCCGCCTGCACTTACCATGAAAGGACGCACAGAGGTGAAGAACAATGGAACTATCAGCAATAACGGCGAGTCTGTCATCACTTGCGAGACTAACGACATGACCGTAAGCGTTGCTGACGGTGCTACACCTTATATATATATAGACAACGCTCCGTCGTTGGTATCTGGTTCTGCTCCTTCCGAGGCTACTGCAAAGGAGTATCCTATCACTTATAAATATTATACACACACCCTTACAGGCGGTGCCTTCGCAGGCGATATGCGCCTCGTGAAGCAGGGTGACGGTGCGCTGACTCTCCCTGATGTAGTGCAGACATATACTGGTCAGACCGATGTGTGGGCTGGTACGCTTAACTTCAACGGTACCTTGCAGAACTCACGTCTCTGGCTCAACCGCTTTGCAGAACTCAACTCTGATGGCGGTACGTTTGCTAAGGGCATACAGGCAGACTATGCCTCTATTATCCGTCCTGGTGGTAAGGAGGCTAAAGCTTCTACCATAACCACTGACTCTCTTATCCTCAACTTCGGCTCTGTCGTTGAACTCGATATCTACAGTGATGGCTTAAAGGCAGATAACCTCAATGCAAGCGTGCTGAAGATAGAGAAGAAGGACTGGACTAATGGTCCTCAGTACCTCGCGCCTATATTCCGCATCAATGCGCATCCGGCAACAGGCGCAACAGAAATCGCCGACGGCATTTATTGCCTTGGTACAATAGGTGAAGTCAAGGGTAACCTTGGTGATATCATTATTGAGAACCTCCAGGGAGCAAGGACGGTGTTGTCGCATGAAGACGGAAAACTATATCTTGAGATAACCAACTATAGTGCAAAAGATCTTGTATGGGTTGGTGATGAAAGCTCTGTATGGGAAAATGACGGAGCGGAAAACTTCAAGACAGCTGATGAAGGACAGAAGAGTAAGTTCTATCATGGTTCAGAGGTTACATTTAATAATGATGCAGTAAAAACATCAGTAGAGATCAATGGTTCGGTAAGTGTTAATGCTCTTAATTTCGAAGGAACAAAATCCTTTACGCTATCTGGTGATAGCATTGTCGGAAATCCTAATGTGTACAAGACTGGAACTGGTAGTATAACTCTTAATAATGTTAACCATACGGGTAATACGACAATTGAGGGAGGATACATATTCGTTGGTACTCTTGCTAATGAAATAGGTACAGAGTATGGTTCCCTTGGTTCTGTTGATAAGAGCATCACTCTTGTCGATAATGGTAAGTTAGGTGTCAACTCAACCATGACATCAGGGCAGACTATTTACGTTGCTGGTGGTGACGGTACATTAAATGTAGGTAGCAATGCAACATTCTCTCAGTCTGCAGACATTATAAGTATAGGTGGAGACGCATTATATAAGACAGGTGCAGGTACTCTTAATATGCCAAGCAGGTTCGGTGTTGATAAACTTGTTATTGCTTCGGGTAATGTCAATGGCGTAGATGCCTTGTCTGGTGTCACACTGCCAAAGACGGTAGAGATTAGAAATGCTACGTACACTGATTCTAACTCTGAAGGATCTTATAGCAATAATCCTATCAATTGGCTTGTACCGTCTGGATATACGGCAACATTGATTATTGACCCAAGATGTAATTATACAGGTAAGCTTTCTGGTGCTGGTACCTTTGTGGTTACCGCATCGGGTGTACGTAGCTACCTACAGGGTGACTGGAGTGATTTCGAAGGAGAGATTGACGCTCGTACCACTAAGCGCGGCAGTTATGATCCTGTCTTCTGCTGGGATAATGACTATGGTTTGCCAAAGGCTGTGCTGAATGTAGGTTCTGGCTATACCTTCAATGCAAACGGCAAGAATATAAACCTGCTTGCCTTTAAGGATAATGCTACCGGTACAATCACAGGTGGTGGCACGATAACTGTAGGTGCAGGATATGATGCGGATATTTCATGTGCTAATGTCCTTGGTACAGCCGTTGTTTATGCCGGTGAACCTGACAGGCAGATTATATTCACCAATGCTAATTGTGAGAATGTAAAGGCTAACTTCACAGTTCAGTCTGGTACACTCTATATACAGGGAACAAATCGTCCGACAGCTCAGTTGACATTTAATCCTACGTATGTTACTACTGTCACGGGCACTGGCGTTATGCGTGGTTCTAATATGAAACTTGGCAACGTGGCGGTTAGTAATGGTGGTACCCTTTCGCTAACAGCCACAGGTGACACGAGAACTGTTGCTACTGCTACGACCCTTCTTAATATCAGGAATGGTGGTACGCTTGACATGAAGATTACGAGCAATACATTGGCCTCAAAACTTACGTCAAGTAGCACACTTACTTTTTGGAATGGTTCAAAGTTGAAGGTACGTCTTGCAGACGGCGTTACTCTTGCTAAAGGTAATACATTTACGCTTTGGGACGTGGCTACAATATCTGGTAGCGATACCAAGTGTACGGTGGAATTACCAGAGTTGCCAGAAGGACTTGTTTGGGATAAGTCTGGCCTATGGAATACCACAGGTGTTATAACAGTGATTGAAGATCCTACGTTTATATATGAGAATCTTGCGGATGACGTAGAGTTGACCGCAGATGTGTACTCACTTGACGGTATGGCGTACGGACGTATTGTTACGACGAAGGCCGGTGTGCATGAGAGCGTCAGAAAACTCGTATCACAGCAAGGTAACTATGTCGTGAAATTCTCTAAAGGCACAATAACAGACAACATAATAGTTTCCGTTAAATAACGAGTACAGAACGAAATAATAATGCATAAAGAAAAGGTATGTTTGCTGACACTTGCTAACATACCTTTTCTTTGCTCTATTACAATGAAATGGCGCAGAAACATGTATTATGAGCATAAAACCATGGATTTTTCAATGATTGCTCTTTTTTTTTGCGAAAAAAAAGTTTTTTTTGCAGAAAATATTTTGTTAGAAAAAAAAAAATATGTAAATTTGCAAAATGAAATAGATATAATACCTAAAAGGAATTTTAAAAAACATAATTAAAATATTAACTAACAACAAACAATTATGATTAAACGACTACTTTCTGTTGCGTTGCTTTCGTGCTCTCTCTTGGGTGCATCGGCAGATGAGTACAATGTCGGTGATTATGTGTATTCAAGCGGAGCTTGTTACCAGATTGCAGGGCAAAATCTGTTGCAGAACAGTGATTTCTCATCAGGTATGTCTCAGTGGAACTCAATTAATGAGACTGTACTTGATGATGTGTTCGCTCTTAATGAGGGGGCAGGTCCGAGCGGTGAGAATTCATTAAAGGCATCGTCTTCGTCCTCTAACGGTTGCTATCAGGCATTGTCGCTGAGTGCGCCTGGTACGTACGTTTTGGTTTTCCAGATAAAGGGCTCTGCTGCAGGCTTTACTGATGTGAGTCGCACAGATAATGCACCTTTCCAGTCTGGAATGAATTACATTAACCTTATTTTTAATGAGGACGGAGTACCTACGGGTGCTACAAGCCGTGTGGAGTTGCCACTCGGTGAAGGTGGCTCTTTTGGTACTGATGACTGGACGACAGTGTGCCTTCCTTTGACGGTTGAAGCAGAAGAGGGCTATTTGATTCCGGAGATCGCTGCTCTTGCCGAGGGCGTTGAGGTTACCAATGTGGAGGTTCACCTTGCTACTGCTGTGTACGATTCTCGTACAGCTCAGAATTTCAAGGACTACTGTCAGGCAATCTATGATGGTTATAATTGGAATGATGATCCCGTATATAAGGCGGCTGTCGGTGAGCGTGAGTATGTGTCTCAGTTCAAGGCTGCTATAGATAACCTTCAGACTGCAATTGATACTAAGACAAATATTGAGGGTAAGGAACTCGACTTGAAAACAACACTTGATGCATTCCTTATCTCTAATATTGACGAGATTTTCCAATATATGGGTACAGGCAATAATGCTGCGTCATGGTCTTATTGGACAAGTAAGTTTAATAAGTTGAATCAGGAAAATACAGGGAATCCATATTGGTCATTTAATACTGACCGCTGGTGTCATAAAACCGCATCTGCAAATGCTGAACTTGGCATAGAGTGGATGACTGGTTCTTCTGGCGATTGGGATAATATAGCAACAGCTACACTTACCCTTGAAAAGGGTACATACTTCTTTGGTTTTGAGGGCGAAGGTGGTAGAGGTACTATAAATAAGAATGACTGGACTCGTTCAAAGGCTATCAAGACTGCATATTTTGAGTATTTCTTCAATGGAGATACTATTCAGAATTTGGTATTAGATCCAGCACTTCGTCAGAAGTTTATCCACGGTTTTACTCTTGATAAGGATTCTACCATTACATTTGGTATTCGTTGTAACAATACAGAGGGTGTGGATCGTAACAATTGGCACTCTACTGGTTCTACGGGTATGTTCACTAAGTTCTATGCTCCTGTCCTCTACAAGGTTTATTCTGGTGTAGGTCTGACGGAGCAGGAGAAGTATTATCTTAAGGATGTTGAGGAGCAGCTTACAGAGATGGATGCAAGATTGGCTACTACTTATACAATGTGGGAGACTGATGCGACACGTCCATGGGGTAAGGATGAACTCAAGGCTGGCTATGATGAATATAAGGCACAGTATGACGAATGGAGAGCTTTGACAGAGGATGAGGTTTTGGAAAATTATCTCTATGAGGATAAGGTTCTGAGTGACACTATAAAGAATAATGCTGTAAATCCTATTAAGAATACTCTGTGGACAAATTATACAAACTTGAACAAACCATTCACAGATCTCGTTGACACTTTGGCTCTGGCTAACAGTGTATATGCTGATCCTACATTCGAACTTTATGATTTGGTTACGTTCAAGGCTGTTATCGATGCAGCACAGGCTGTTTATGATACAAAGCTGGCTGCTGCTACATCTGAGTTCGTTCAGGAAGACTCTCTCGCTTTGCGTGAGGCTGCACATAGCTTGATTCTTGGTATTGAGGCATTTAAGAATTCGCTCGTTGCAGAGGCTGTTCTTGATGTAGATTTCGAAACAAAAGCTGTGCAGAATGAAGACGAGACTTACTCTATCGTAGGTGCAAAGGGTCAGATGGACTTCGCTTCTAATGCATTCAAGATTTGGGGTGGCGAGGATGCTGCTGAAGCATGGAATACCAGCACAACCTTTGTACAAGGTTATTGGAATGGTGGTGAAACAGAGAACCCTGGTGTGCTTCGTGTAGGTAACTACTCTGCAACTGCAGCTATTGCTGACGAGGATCTTCCTAATGTAGCAACCGCAGATACGGAACTTGGTTCTGCTGTTGACCTCGTAAATGTTTCGTTCGATGTTTACTATGGATATCTTGGTAGTAAGAATTTGACATTCGAACTTCAAGACATCAATGGTGAGACTATCATAAGTGAGTCTCTCGGTGCTGGTACTTGGGATGATCAGTTGGGTATAGCTGATGGTCTTTACAATTCAGTTGGTTCTTCTTCACAGTCTAACTCTGCAATTTATACAACTGCTAACAATAAGACACATTTTGAGCTGGTTCTCAACTATGGTTCACAGACTATTGGTGCTACTATGGATCAGGCAAAGAATGGTGCGCGTACTGTTTCTGGTGTAGAGATGAAGTCTATTGAGCCACTCAAGTATTTCGTTCTGAGCTCTAATTACAACAATGGCGACCGTCGTTGCTGGTTCGATAATTTGAAGATAGAGGTCGTTCGCAATGGTGCCAAGGTAACTAATGTTCCTAGTGCAGCAACTCCAGGCGACGTAAACGGTGATGAATCAGTTACTATGTCTGACGCTAACGCTATCGTGAACTACTACCTCGCTGAGGATAAGTCAACCGTTACAGGCTTCAACGCTGATGCTGCTGACATGAACGGTGACGGAGAAATCTCCATGTCTGATGCTAACGCAGTAGTTAATATGTTCCTCGGTCAGGAGTAATATTAAGTGTTAACAATATAGCAAAATAAACTCTCTGGTGGTGGCATAGCCACTCCAGTTATGGCCATCGCCAGAGAGCATTTTATAACAGAACAGTGTGAATAACTTATTTATTAATTGTACAATTTAAAATCTTAAGATTATGAAAAAAATTTACTCTTTGATTGCAATGGCAGCTTTTGCTCTTGCTGCTAATGCAGAGATTACTACGGATGTGAGTACATTTAAGAATTATATGTATCTTTCTGTAGATGGCGACGTTAAAGCTGGTGAGGATAATACCTTCTATTTGAATATCGTACAGGATGGTGCAGGACAGTCTATCGGTTGTGATAAAATTTCATTCCCAGCAGGTTATGAAATTAAAAAATTTGTTGCAGTAAAGGATATATGGGCTCAAGACCCTGATACAGAAGAGTATTACCTTACTTTAAAACCTGCGACTATTTCTGGTAATACTTGTAGAATTGGTATTTTAGGTGGTGGAGCTGCTTCAAATTATACTGCGAAAGAAGGTAAGATCGCTAAGTTTACAGTAGCTGTCCCTGCTAATGCTGATGCTGTTTGTAATGCTACAATGGAGGGTGCAGAAGTATCTGTTTTAGAGTCATATCAGACGGCACAAGGACTTCCCTATAATTATGAAAAGCATGATGTAGCAATGACGTTCAATGTTACTGGTACTGATGCTATTGAGACAGTTGCTGCTGATGGTACACAGGCTGCAGCTCCAGCAAAGAAGGTTGTTGACGGTCAGCTCGTAATCGAGACCGCTAACGGTACTTTCACTGCTGCTGGCGCACAGGTAAAGTAAAAAATATCTAATATGTTTTTTGCCCCCTCCCGGTTACGAGAGGGGGCAAAATTTTTGTATATGCTGTATCCATGGCGAGTTTAGTATAGTGAAAACAGAGACTAATGTTATCTCATATATAATGTACAAAAGGAAGGAATAGTACTATGAATCTTGCAACGGAAGAAAGAAAGGTAAAATTCATTTTAACGGAAAACAAAGTAATAAGATAGCTATTACATGGTAATCGGATAGCTATTACATAGTAATCGGATAGCTTTTACGGTGTAATCGCATTGCGATTATGCGACAATCAGAAAGCGATAACGTTGTACCTAATATAAAAGGCGCAACTTTTTTTGTTTTTATACCTTTTTTTGCAATTTTCAAAGTTTTTGTGTTAAAAAGTTGCATAATTAAAGAAATTTTAGTTACTTTGCATAGTCAAAAAGCCGTTCGAGTGCACCGATGATGTACTTGACGGCTGTTGATGCATATACTAACACTTTGACAATAAATAAAATAAAAATAAAACTAACTACTTCAATCTTTATGAAAAAACTCATTTTGTATGTGTTCCTTTTTTCATTAGGGATGTCATCATGTACGAAAGACATGTTGGTTTCTGAGGAAGAGATTCCTGAATGGCTCGGTGGAACAATCTACGAAGAACTTAGTAATCCTGATCAAGCAAAACTGACGGGTACGTTTAAGACCTATCTTCGATTAGTAGATGAATTGGGATATGCTGAAGTATTGGGTCGTACGGGCAGTATGACAGCGTTTCCTGCTAATGATGCTGCTTTTGAGCAGTTCTTTAAGTCTGAAAACTCTTTGGGCGTAAGTTCGTATGATGAGTTAACTCTCGCACAAAAGAAGATGTTGCTTAATTCTTCTTTGCTGAAAAATGCTTTGTTGACATCAATGTTGTCTAATATTCCATTGGGAGATAATAATGTGTCACGTGGCTTGGCTGTAAAGCATGAGACCAATGTAAGTGTTATCGATGATGTAAAGACACTATATAATGCTAGCATGATGCCTGCAGGTAACTCTTTCTGGAGTGCTTATAAGATTAATGGTATAAATTGTGTGTTTGATGGTACAGTGCCGATGTTGTTTCACCTTACACGTGAACAGATGCTGAACAACTCTATAACAACGATCGGTACCGACTGCGATTTCGGCATACTGCGTGGTGAGCCTGTTGGATACAATGTAGATAATGCGGATACAGCATACGTGTTCCAGAATAAGATAATTAATCAGGACATAGTTTGTCAAAATGGTTACATACACCAGTTGGACAAGGTGCTTGTACCACCTGGTAATTTAGGACAGGTTTTGCGTAATGAATCTAACACGAAACTGTTTTCCCGTATGTTAGATTATCACTGTGCTCCATATTTCGACCAGGTTACTACAAATAACTACAATTCGTGGGCACAGCAAAATTCACAACCTACGATTGACTCGATATTTCAGGTTCGTTACTTCAGTACGAAGTCTCAGGGAGGTGTAGGTAACACTACTGATCCAGATGGAAACACTATTCCTGTTAATAAGCGTCTGTCTTGGGATCCAGGATGGAACCAGTATTATTCTTCATCGTCTTCATTGAACGAACTGTGTGACGTGGGTGCAATATTGGCTCCAACGGATGAAGCTGTCGTGGATTATTTTGTTAACGGTTCTGGTCAGGATTTCGTTTCTAATTATGGAGTTCCGGGATTGGCTAACACTGTTGAGAACCTTCCACAGCATCTTGATGCGATGTATGAAAATGGTAATGGTGTTATTACAAGTATTGTAAATAATCATCTTAAAAGTTCTTTCGTATCCTCTGTGCCAAGTAAATTTCCAACCCTTACGGATGCTGGTTCCGGTGATTTCATGGAACTGGATGCTCAGACTCACATCAATAAGGTTGATGGCAGGTATGACATAGTAACTGCAAATAATGGCATACTGTACAAGTTAAATAAGTTGTTTGCGCCTGATGAGTTCCGTTCTGTGATTGGTCCGACGCTCACGTTGCCAAACTATGATGTGATGAATTATTTCGTAACAGATAAGAAGATGGGAGCCACTTCTTCTGTATTTGGAGCGGACATGTATTACTATCTGATGGCAATGAAGTCACACTATGCTTTCTTCTCAATGAGAAACGATGGCTTTGAGAATCCAATCATAGACCCTGTTTCTCTTGGCTGGACGCAGCCAAGAGCATTGGTATTCGGTACATATCTAGAGCCAGTCGTTAGTAAGAAGACAGGAGAGATTATTCGTTACGACAGAAAATACTCTGCTAAGGCATATAATTTCAACAAGAATACAGGTGAGATTGATATGAATTCTGGTACGACGCTTGGTAACATCGTGACAAACAGTGTTACGGCATTTGCCTCTCAGGTATGTGATTTCCTCGACTATCAGACGGTTGTTCTTGATAAGAATGAATTCTATGGCGCAGGTAATCCTAACCACTACTACCTAACAAAAAACGGTGGTGCAATATACCTGAAGAATTCAAATGAAGCAGGAAGTGTAGCTCAGGTATTCGGAGGTGCGCAACTTGAGTTCCCTGATGCTCTTCCAGGTTCCAAGGTCTTGGAGAGAACTACTAAAGATAATGGCTTTTCTCTGTTAATTGATAGACCTATTCAGACTGCATATGGTAGCGTGTATTCTTTCTTGACCAAGAATAAGAGTAGTTTCTCTAAATTTATTGAATTATGTTCTGTTGTCAGTAACTCAGTCTATCTCGATTGGATAAAAATTAAGAATGAGTCTCCTTCCAAGCAGGATGCTTATAGAGTTTGGAATGATACACTCGCTATTGCAGGTGATAACAATGTACGTTTCTTCAATGGATATAACTATACATTCTATGCACCGGACAATGAGGCTGTTGAGATAGCGTACACTATGGGACTGCCAACTCCTGACATGGTGAGGGACTTATATGCCAACCACTATGATGACGAAAATGCAAAGGATCAGGCTGCAGATATGATAGAGCAGATTCGTGCTTTCATTCGTTATCATTTCCAGAATAACTCGGTTTTTGCAGATAATTATCATGCTACCGAGTCTTATCAGTCAATGTATGCTTCAGAGCTTGGTATCGCATATAACATCAAGGTGTCAAGTAGTAATGGTACGCTTACTGTGTACGATGCATACAGAAACGCACAAGGTTTGGAACCTGTGAAGATCGTAGCAGAAAACTTGCAAGATGCGACGAAACCTTCTGCTAAGGTGGTGAACAAGATGACGCGTGATTTGAAGTTTGACAAGGAAGCAAAGAATGCTACGTCAATATTAAGTTCGTCATTTGCAGTCGTTCATCAGATTAGTACTCCTTTGTGTTATTCGAAGAATGGTAGATATGACAATGTTACTTGTCCTTCTTCTAATCGTAATAAGTAATTTCCACTATTCAGAAATTAAAATACTAAATATATTATGTCAAAAATGAAAATTCTGTTGACTCTCTTGCTATGTATTGTCACACAGGTGGTAATGGCACAGGGTGGAGTCATATCAGGTACAGTGGAGGATGCCATGGGACCAGTTATGATGGCAAATGTTACTGAGCGCGATGGCAATGACCGTATCGTCAATGCTACGCAGACGGATATGATGGGTAACTTCTCGATGGAAATCAAGAATACCAAGAACAAACTCGTCGTTTCTTTCGTAGGTAGCAAGACTTGGAAACAAGTAATCGGAGAACAAACTACTTTCGCAATCAAACTGGAGGATGAGAAAACGACCCTTAATGAGGTAACGGTACGTGGTCGCAGAACAAGTTCCGGTGGTTTGAATATTCCAAAGAATGAGGTGTCAGTCTCACAGCAGTCCTTCAACCTCTCTGATGTGGAAGGTATGGCATTCACCTCAGCCGACGAGGCTCTGCAAGGTGAGATTGCCGGTCTGGATATCGTGAGCAACTCTGGTAACCTTGGTTCTGGCACGACTATGCGTTTGCGTGGTGTATCAACTATCAATGGTAATGCAGAGCCTCTCATCGTAGTGGATGACAAAATTTTTGATAATCCTGATGAGACATTTGACTTTACAAATGCTACACCATGTTGACGAAACCACCGCAGAAACTCTTGAGGTTCGTAGGTGCAGTAGAGTTTCCACCTATTGATGTCGTGCCGTTGATAAGCCATGGATACATTGTGATGGAAGCACAGTAGGGGGCAATGCTTGTTTCGTCGTTCTTATATATAAAGTGGTGGGTGAGCATGTCGATGTATTTGTCGGCAAGCTCTTTGCTGTACATCTTCTTGATACGGTCTGTCAGCAGTCGGCGGTTCAGACGTATGAAGTTTGACTTTGGCAACTCGCCTATGAGCGTAGCAATGTTTTTATGTTCTACGTTGGCATTTGCGTCAAACTTTGATCCTGTGGCAGCGTTGGCAGCTTCCATGTAAGCTGTCAAAAAGTTTAACTTATCGAGTGTCTCGCGATCTTCGCTGTGGCTCTGACGATAGAGCATAAAAGCCTTGGCTACCTTATAGTAACCCTCCTTCATCAGCGCTATCTCTACCTGGTTCTGGATTTCCTCGACAGTGATGTCGTCCTTAATGTCCAAATGGCTAATAATCTTTGAGATACTTGCAACGTTGAATGGTTCGTCAACTGCTTCGAAAGCCTTCACTATGGCTTTCATAATCTTGTCAAGAGAAAACTCATCTCTCGTTCCGTCACGCTTCGTAATCGTGAAACTTCTAACTTCCATCATGGTTTAAAACGGGAAACTTTTTAAATTTTCCGATTGTAAAAGTTTTCCAAAATGGAAAACTTTGTCATCGAATATGGGGTTATTGATTAGTTGAATTTTACGATTGCAAAGTTACATAATTCTTTTCAAGTATCCAAATAATTATTGTTTCTTTTTCTTTATTCAAAACGTGCTTAAAGTATTTTTATTTCCATAATCTTAGGACAAACAACATATTACGACTATGTAAAAAAAGTAAAAAATAACTGTTGTATTTTATTTAAACTATAAATTGCTATCTCTGAAATTACAATCAGAAAAATTGGTGTTTGAAACTAATATTTACGGTTGATAATTTTGTCGTCCTTTCTCTATTTTATGTCCTTAGTGACTGATTGTCATTAAGATGCAGTGATTATGAAATATACTTGTTTACTGTTGTGTCGTAATCGCTATCTGATTGGCTCGTAAAAGCTATGCGATTACGCTGCAATCGCTATCTGATTACACTATAATCGCTATTTGATTACACTGCAATCACATTGCTATAGTTAAACAAAAAAAGAGTAGCACCGCAAAGTGCAGTGCCACTCTTTTTATAGAATTATAAGATGTTGTGTCGGTTCAGATTACTCGCTCCAGTCCATCTTAGTCTGGCGAACGTAGGTCTGATAGCGACGCTGTGCCATCTTCTGTGCCTCAGCGAAGAGCTCATCAGCCTCTTCTGGGTAAGCCTTCTTAACAGAGAGGTAACGTACCTCGCCCATGAGGAAGTCCTGGAACTTATCCCACTGTGGCTCCTTAGAGTCGAGTGAGAATGGGTTTTGACCCTGCTCTGCCAGTTCTGGGTTGAAGCGCCACAGGTGCCAGTAACCGCACTCTACTGCGCGACGCTCCTCTTCCTGTGAGCGACCCATGCCACCCTTGATCTTCAGACCGTGGTTGATACATGGTGCGTAAGCGATAACGAGTGATGGTCCGTGGTATGCCTCTGCCTCGCGGAATGCCTTCAGACACTGAGCGTTGTCGGCTCCCATTGCAACCTGGGCAACATATACGTAACCGTAAGTAGTAGCAATCATGCCGAGGTCCTTCTTCTTGATGCGCTTACCCTGAGCAGCGAACTGTGCGATAGCACCGAGTGGTGTAGCCTTAGAAGCCTGACCACCTGTGTTAGAGTAAACCTCAGTATCGATAACGAAGATGTTCAAGTCCTCGCCAGAAGCAAGTACGTGGTCGAGACCGCCGTAACCGATATCGTAAGAAGCACCGTCACCACCAATGATCCACTGTGAACGCTTGATGAGGTAGTGATCGAGAGTCTGCAACTCCTTGCAGGTAGGACAACCAGCAGCGGCACCCTTAGCAATCTCAGGCTTGAGGATAGCAGCAAGACGCTTTGACTCATCAGCGTCCTCACGCTTCTCAATCCACTCAGCAGCTGCTGCCTGATACTCAGCAGAACCCATCTTCTCGTCAACAACCTTCTGCAGGAGCATTGCTACGCGCTCCTTCATCTTCTTGTTACCGATTACCATACCGAGACCGAACTCACAGAAGTCCTCGAACAGAGAGTTGTCGAATGCAGGACCCTGACCCTTCTCGTTAGTGGTGTATGGAGTAGAAGGTATAGAAGCTGAATAGATAGAAGAACAGCCTGTTGCGTTGGCAATAATCTCACGGTCACCGAAGAGCTGAGAAATCAACTTAACGTATGGTGTCTCACCGCAACCAGAGCAAGCGCCTGAGAACTCGAAGAGAGGAGTTGCGAACTGAGAGTTCTTTGGATTAGCCTTGATGTCAACAAGCTCCTGCTTAGACTTAACGTTCTTAACGAGGTAATCCCAGCCCTTAGCGAGTTCCTTCATGTCTTCAGCATCAGGGTTATAAGCTACCATCTTGAGGGCCTTCTCACCCTTCTTTCCTGGACATACGTCAACACAGTTGCCGCAACCAAGACAATCCAGTGGTGATGGCTCGATAACGAAGTGCATGCCCTTCATTGCTGCCGGAGCCTTAATCTCCTGAGTCTGACCGTTGAAGCCCTTGAGCTCCTCGTCGGTAAGTACGAATGGACGGATAGCTGCGTGAGGACAAACGAATGAACACTTGTTACACTGGATACAATTCTCTACATTCCATACAGGAACGAAAGCCTCTACACCACGCTTCTCGTATGCTGCTGTACCATTCATCCAAGTACCGTCAACGGTGTCGAACTTCACGAAGTCAGAAACCTTGAGGTCAATACCCTTCTGTGCATTGATAGGACGAACGAGCTCCTTAACGAATGCAGGTGCATCATCCTCTACCTGTGCATCGTCTGGCAGGTTAGCCCATGCTGGATCAACAGTAAGAGTCTTATATTCACCACCGCGGTCAACAGCCTGATAGTTCATGTTGACAACGTCGTCACCCTTCTTGCCGTAAGACTTCTTAGCGAAAGCCTTCATCTGCTCGATAGCGAGATCTACAGGGATAACCTCTGAGATACGGAAGAATGCAGACTGCAGGATAGTGTTGGTACGGTTGCCGAGACCAATCTCCTGAGCTATCTTGGTAGCGTTGATATAGTAAACCTTGATGTTCTTCTGGGCGAAGACGCGCTTCACATTGTTTGGAATGAAGTTAACGAGTTCCTCACCATCGAAGATTGTGTTGAGCAGGAATGAGCCGTTCTCACGGATACCACGTGTAACGTCATACATATGCAGGTAAGCCTGAACGTGACACGCTACGAAACTTGGAGTGGTAATCTGATAAGTAGAGCGGATTGGCTCGTCGCCGAAACGAAGGTGTGAGCAAGTGAAACCACCAGACTTCTTAGAGTCGTAAGAGAAATAAGCCTGACAGTACTTATCTGTATTCTCACCAATAATCTTCACAGAGTTCTTGTTAGCACCTACAGTACCGTCAGCACCAAGACCGAAGAACTTGCACTCCTGTGTTGACTTACCACCGAGGGCAATCTCCTCTACCTTCTCAAGTGAGAGGTTTGTAACATCGTCAACGATACCAACAGTGAAGTGGTTCTTTGGCTGTGGTAATTCAAGGTTGTTAAATACAGAGATAACCATTGCAGGTGTAACGTCTGAAGAACCAAGACCATAGCGGCCGCCAACGATTACAGGACGGTTCTCTACGTCATAGTAAGCAGACTTTACATCAAGGTAGAGAGGTTCACCCTCAGCACCAGGCTCCTTGGTACGGTCAAGAACAGCAATCTTCTTGCAAGTAGAAGGAACAGCTGCAAGCAGGTGCTTAACAGAGAATGGACGATAGAGGTGAACATTAACCATACCTACCTTCTTACCTTGAGAAACAAGGTAGTCGATAGCCTCTTTGGCTGCCTCGCAGGCAGAACCCATCAGGATGATTACGTTCTCTGCATCCTTAGCACCATAGTAGTTGAAGAGGTGATACTCACGACCAGTGATTTCAGAAATCTTCTTACAGTACTTCTCTACTACCTCAGGGATAGCATCGTAGTAAGCGTTGCAAGCCTCGCGGTGTGTGAAGAATGTCTCAGGGTTCTCAGCTGTACCACGAGTTACAGGACGCTCTGGGGTCAACGCACGGTTGCGGAACTCCTCTACGAACTCCTGTGGGGTGATAGCCTTGATATCCTCCATGTCCATAACCTCAATCTTGTGATATTCGTGAGAGGTACGGAAACCATCGAAGAAGTTGATGAATGGAACCTTTGTCTCAAGTGTAGCGAGGTGAGGAACTGCTGTAAGGTCCATTACCTCCTGTACAGAGCTTGAAGCAAACATTGCGAAGCCTGTCTGACGGCAAGCCATCACATCCTGGTGGTCACCGAAGATACACAGAGAGTGAGAAGCCAGTGTACGAGCAGATACATCGAATACGCAAGGCAGCAACTCGCCTGCAATCTTGTACATGTTAGGAATCATCAGCAACAGACCCTGTGAAGCGGTGAACGTTGTTGTCAGTGCACCAGCCTGCAGAGAACCGTGAACGGCACCAGCAGCACCGCCCTCTGACTGCATTTCCTGTACGAGTACTGTCTGTCCCCACATGTTCTTACGACCACGTGCGGCCCAATCATCAGTGTGCTCCGCCATCGGAGATGAAGGTGTAATCGGGTAGATAGCAGCTACCTCTGAGAACATGTAGCTCACGTGAGCTGCAGCCTCATTACCATCACATGTGATAAACTTTTTTTCTTTAGCCATTTTGTTTTTAAGATAAATAAGTTTTTATATAGTTTTTATTTTCTTCAACCTTAAATAATATAGCTTACTCCTATATCAATATTCCTACATTAATATAAAAAACCGAGAAGCCAAAGCGGTATGACATTGTCATCGACTTTGTTGCTTCCATATTGGCAATATACCATTCCGTTGTTAGAATTGCGTGGTATTTCGTTTACCTCGCAAACCTTGAAACGTCTTTCTCCATCAATTGTATAGAACAGGTCTTTGCTTGCTTGATTGACCTTGTGGTCTTTCCACATTGTGTTGACGAAGAATGTCTCCATCTGTGTCTGTATCTCGTAGTTGATGGGATATACGGCTTGATACAGATTGGGGTTATGGAGCATCACTTTCGTGGGCTTCTTTGGAAAACGCTGTCCCACGGGGTAGATAATGTTAATCAGACGTGCGTCAGCAAGATATTTGATGTAATTCATCACCGTAGCACGGCTTGTTTCTATCTCGTGCGCTAATTGACTGATGTTAGGAGCCTGTGGCCCTGCAACGGCAAGCAGATAGAATAGTTTTTTTATCTTGGTCAGATATTTTAGTTCTATCTGTTTTATCATTAGGATATCCACCTCGGTCATCATGTTCATTGACTTCAGCAGGCTCTCTGCAAAGTCATCATATTCCCTAAACAGGGGATAAAAACCGTGATGAATGTATTCCTCAAAGAATTCGCATGGATTTACTTTTTCAAGTATTTCTGGTACAAGTTCTTTCTTGTGGCGTATAATCTCGTCAAGTGATATCCAACGGAAATTGTGTCTTGTCCTTAGATTTAAGTATTCTCTAAATGAAAAACCGCGAAGGTTATAGCTCTTTACGACGTCTTCAAGCTCAGGATTTTCGCGTTTCAGTCGCATCACGCTTGAACCAGCAAATACAATCTTTAGTTTCGGATACAAATCATAGCATCGGCGTAGTTCTCTGCTCCAGTCGAACTGTTTGAATACCTGGTCTATGAGTAGTACGCGTCCACCTTGCTTGTAGAACTCTCCTGCGAAATCGGCAATGCCACGACCTTGGAAGTAGAAGTTGTTCATGTTTATATACAGACACCTTCTGTCGCCTGGTTCAAAGCGTTCCTTGGCATATTGCAATAGAAACGTTGTTTTTCCTACTCCGCGTGTGCCTTTTATTCCTATCATACGGTCACTCCAATCAATTTCGTCCATTAGGACACGTCTTACTGGAGCATTGCAATGCTCTACGAGATACGTATGCGTACGATAGAAATCCTCCATTTCTTGTGGTTTTTCTCTTTTTAATACAATGTAAGTTTAACGGTGCAAAGGTAGTGTTTTTTTCTGAAAATGCAAAGCAGAGATTGCAAAATAATAAAAGTTTTAATATTATTTAAGAATACCTGTTGGCGTTGTAACTATTCAGCGAATAAACGAATGTAAGTTTTTTGAGTGATTTCTTTGCGAAAATAAACTTAAATTTGCCTATTCTGTGTCAAAGTCATTCAATTTACATCGTTTTTTGCTATGACTTAGTCTTTCAACGGTATAGCAAAACTATTCGCTGAATAGTTACAGACGGAATTGCGCTCTGCCAACAGACCGTTATTTGCTTTTGTATTTATATGTGTGGAGTTTTTACTCTACAATTGTATCATGTGGAGTTTTCTCTCCAATTGTATCATGTGGAGTTTACTCTCAAATTGTATTATGTGGAGTTTTCTCTCCAATTAAAGGTGGCGGGATTATAAGCCAAGACTCTTCTTTATTTCAACGATACGAGCGTCAGCCTTTGCTGTGAAGGCGTTGTAGTCGCCATCGAACTGTCCGGCTACAGGTACCTCGCAGTAGAACTTAATCTTGGGCTCAGTGCCTGATGGTCGTACGGAAATCTTCATGCCGTCTTCCGTGAACCACTGCAATACGTTGCTCGTCGTAGGCATATTGAGGTCGCTAACCGTGCCATCGGCGGTTGTCTGCTTTAGTGTCTTGTAATCCTTTATGGTTACTACTTTTGAACCTGCAATCTCTGTAGGTGGCGTAGTGCGGAAGTCTTCCATCATCTTCTTTATCTCGTCAGCACCGCTCTTGCCAGGTTTTGTAACGCTGATGGCAGCCTCCTTCTGGAAACCATACTCCTTATATATATCAAGCAACAAGTCGTAGAGTGTCTTGCCTTGGTCTTTCGCCCATGCGGCGATTTCGCATATAAGACAGATTGACGCAGGAGCATCCTTGTCGCGCACCTTGTCGTAAGGCAGGTAGCCGAATGACTCCTCACCGCCACCGATGTATTTGCGTTTGCCTTCGTTCTCGCGTATGCGGTATGCAATCCATTTGAAACCTGTGTATTCATCGAAGCATTCCACGCCATTGGCACGTGCTATTTTTGCGATTAGCTCAGACGTAACGATAGTCTTAACCATGAAGTCTGTAGGCTGGAGTTGACCGAGGGCTTTCTTGTTTTTGATTGTGTACCAATAGAACATGCAAGCGGTCTGATTACCGTTAAGTATCTGCCATTCTCCCTTGTCATTGCGGCATACTATAGCAAGACGGTCAGCATCAGGGTCAGTAGCAACTACGAGGTCAGCGTTTAGCTTTGTGCCCAGTTTCATACCCAAAGTCATAGCCTCTGCATTCTCTGGGTTTGGTGAAACAACCGTTGGGAAGTTGCCGTCAACAACCATCTGCTCTGGCACGACGTTGATATTCTGAAATCCCCATGAGCGCAAGCACATAGGAACGATATGACGACCAGTACCGTGCATGGCAGAATATACGATGTTGAGGTCTTTCTGACGCAGGATGACGTCTTGGTCAACCATACTCTCTTTTACAGCCTGCATATAGTCGAAGTCCATCTCACCGCCGATAATCTTGATAAGGTCAGGATTTCCTTTGAACTTGACGTCTTCAATCTTAACTTTATTTACCTCCTCGATGATACCAGTGTCATGCGGAGCGAGTACCTGCGCGCCATCTTCCCAGTAAGCCTTGTAGCCGTTGTATTCTTTTGGGTTGTGCGATGCCGTAACGTTTACTCCAGCCTGAGCGCCAAGCTGACGGATGGCAAAAGAAATCTCAGGTGTAGGGCGCAGACTCTCGAACAGATAAGCTTTTATTCCATTTGCAGAGAAGATGTCGGCCACGGTTTCTGCAAACATGCGTCCGTTGTTGCGGCAGTCATGTCCTACAACCACTGCGCACTGTTTGCCTGGGAAAGCCTTAAGTATATAGTTTGCAAAACCTTGCGTAGCCATGCCGACGACGTATTTGTTCATTCGGTTAGTGCCGGCTCCCATAATGCCGCGCAATCCGCCCGTGCCAAATTCCAGTGACTGGTAGAAAGCATCAATGAGTGCTGTCTTGTCAGAATTGTCAAGCATAGCCTGTACTTCTTTTCTTGTATCTTCATCAAAAGAAGGTGACAGCCACTGCTTGGCTGCAGCTTCACATTGTGCAATTAGTTGCTGGTTGTTTTCCATTGTTGTTCTTAGTTTTATGGGTTATTTTGATGTTGTCATGTCATTCTTACACTATTGACTACAAAGTTAAGAAAAAATATTAAAACATACAAACTTTTATTGTGTTTTAATAAAAAAACAGTGTTTTGTTTGCTCAAAACAACAAAAAATACTAACTTTGCGTATTGTATTGACATGAAAACGAACCTCATACTGATAGGCAAGACCGACAATAAGCATTTCCAGATTGGTATTGACGACTATGTGGGGCGCATATCCCACTATATGCCGTTCGATGTAACGGTTATACCTGACATAAAGAACACCAAGTCACTGACCTCGGCTCAGCAGAAGGAGCGCGAGGGAGAGTTGATTTTGAAGCAGGTCACTTCTGCCGACACTCTTGTTTTGCTCGATGAGCATGGCAAGGAGATGCGTTCGGTTGAGTTTGCTGTGTGGTTGGAGAAGAAACGCCAGACGGCAAACAGACTTGTCATGTGCATAGGTGGACCTTACGGTTTCTCGCAGGCAGTTTACGACCGTGCGAATGAGAAGATTTCATTATCGAAGATGACGTTTTCTCATCAGATGGTGAGACTGATACTGACAGAGCAACTGTATCGAGCCTGCACCATAATAAAAGGTGAACAGTATCACCATGAGTAATTCGTAATGCACGATTCATAATTATAATGAACAATGCATAGTTCATAATTAACAGCATATAATTTGTAATACAATACATATCGATGAAAAAATATCTACTTATATTCTTTAGCCTGACTGTGTCGCTTTGCGCTACGGCACAATCTGTATCTACAACCAAGCCCGGCACTCGCTGGTGGTGGCTTGGTTCTGCTGTTGATAAGCAAAACCTGCGTTGGAACATGGAGCAGTATGCAGCCAAAGGCATAGGTGCGCTTGAGATAACACCGCTCTACGGAGTGCAGGGAAATCAAAAGAACAACATTGACTTCCTGTCGCCGAAATGGATGGAAATGCTGTCGTTTGTAATTGATGAAGGCAAGCGTCTTGGCATAGAGATTGATATGAACAACGGTACTGGTTGGCCATTTGGTGGCCCGACGACACCGATAAGCGAGGCCGCATGCAAGATGATTGCCGTTGACACTATTGTTGATGCTAAACTATTGAAGAGTGGCATAGCGTTCAAGGTTCCTGCAAAGGAACGTGAGACTGCAACATTCTCTTTTGCCACTGCTTATCCTGTAGAAGCAAAGGGCTATAAGGGTGAAGCCATTGAGGTGACGTCAAGTTTCAGTAACGGCAAGCTGACGTGGAAAGCTCCAAAGCCTGGCACATGGCGTATCATAGCTGTTTATAATGGTCGCACACGCCAACAGGTTAAGCGTGCTGCTCCTGGAGGTGCCGGATTGGTAATCGATCATTTCGACCGCAACGCTGTAAAGCATTACCTTGACAAGTTTGACAAGGCATTCAGTGCTTCGAAAACACCGTGGCCGCAGGTGTCATTCAATGATTCCTATGAGGTGTACGGAGCCGACTGGACGCCTACCTTGCCACAGGAATTTGAGAGCCGTCGCGGTTACTCGCTCATAAGGAATATAGATAAACTCGTTGATCGCGACAAGTGGGTGGTTCACGACTACCGTGAGACACTTTCTGATATGCTGCGTGAGAATTTCACCAACCAGTGGGTTGACTGGGCTCACTCACATGGTATGCAGGTGAAAAATCAGGCACATGGTTCTCCTGCCAATTTGCTTGATCTCTACGCTGCCGTTGACATACCTGAGATAGAGGGTTTTGGCCTTAGCGAACTCGGAATAAAGGGCCTGCGTACCGATCCTGGTAATACTAAGGTGAATGATTCCGACTACTCTATGTTTAAGTATGCTCCGAGTGCAGCCCACATCATGGGCAAACGCCTCGTTTCGAGTGAGACGTTTACGTGGCTTACGGAGCACTTCCGTACGTCGCTGTCTCAGATGAAACCCGACCTTGACTTGATGTTCTGCGCCGGCGTAAACCATATCTATTACCATGGCACATGCTACTCGCCAAAGAATGATCCGTGGCCGGGTTGGAAATTCTATGCCAGTGTTGATATGTCGCCAACCAACTCCATCTGGCGCGATGCGCAGTATTTCAACGAATACATAGAGCGTTGCCAGAAACTGTTGCAGAGCGGTGAACCAGACAATGAATTGTTAGTGTATTTCCCTATCCATAATCTGTGGATGAAGAACAAGAAAACACTGCTGATGCAGTTTGCGATACATAATCTTGGAAAACTTGCTCCCGAGTTTAAGAATATGATATTGGAACTTGACCGTATGGGTTATGACTGTGACTATGTGTCAGACAAACAACTGATGGGCCTACGCTCAGTGCAGGATAGTGATAATAAGACCATTGTGTTGACCGAGGCTGGCGTGAAATACAAGGCAATACTAATACCGAAGGAAACCGTACTTACAGACGAAGTAAAAGAACGCATCAACACGCTTAAGGCGCAGGGCGTCACCTTCATCTATGGCAACGACCCTAACAAACTTGCTAACGTGGCTACGGCAGAGCCTATTAAAACAAAACTCGGGCTTAACATGGTGCGCCGCAAGATGGGCGGCGGATATTGCTACTTTATAGCCAACCTCACTCCGAAGGATGTAGATGCATACTGTGACCTTGGCGTAGATTACAAGCGTGCGCGCTGGTATGACCCTATGACTGACAAGTATTATGCTGTAGAAAACCCAGAAAACAAGGTGCGCGTAACGCTTCGTTCGGGCGAGTCTATGTTCCTTCAGCTGGATTGTTTCTATGCCAACAGCGAACCGCTCCTAATGCGCCCCACATCAGTAACACCTGGTACAGAGATAAATCTTGACAAAGGTTGGAAGCTCTCGTTTATCGAGGAGGCACCAAAAGTTGATGCTACATTCAATATTGACAAACTCCAGACATGGGAAACGCTTGACAATGACTCTGCCAAGGTTACCATGGGTACGGGTGTATATGAGACCACCTTCAATGCAACGCCACAGGCAATGGGCACTTACGCTATTGACCTTGGCGACGTACGCGAGAGTGCGCGCGTATATATAAATAATGTGTATATCGGTTGTGCGTGGAGCGTGCCTTACATACTTAATTTCGATACCTCCGTACTCAAGAAGGGTAAGAACACCATTCGCATAGAAGTAACCAACCTGCCAGCCAACCGCATCAGCGACCTTGACCGCCGCGGAGTGGAATGGCGCAAGATGGAAGAGATAAATGTCGTTGACATTAACTACAAGAAAACCAAGTATGACCACTGGTCGCCGATGCCGTCGGGACTCAATTCGCCAGTGCGCATATACAAAGCTAAGGTAAACATAATAAATTTATAACACACAAATCATGGCTATTGTAAAACCATTCAAGGGCATCCGCCCACCAAAAGACTTAGTAGAACAGGTAGAATCACGCCCTTACGACGTGCTCGATTCAGAGGAGGCACGTGCCGAGGCTGGCGACAACGAGAAGTCGCTCTACCACATTATCAAGCCGGAAATCAATTTTGAGCCTGGCACATCGGAGTATGACCCGAAGGTGTATGATGAGGCTGCACGTCAGTTTAAGAAGTTTCAGGACAATGGTTGGCTCGTACAGGACGATAAGGAACTGTACTATATCTATGCTCAGACCTCATGTCTGCCAGCCAATGGCGGTAAGGAGAAGACACAGTACGGACTGGTAGTGGGTGCTTACTCTGGCGACTACGAGAAGGGTGTCATCAAGAAGCACGAGTTGACCCGCCGCGATAAGGAGGAAGACCGCATGAAACACGTGCGCGTGAACAATGCAAACATCGAGCCGGTGTTCTTTGCTTACCCCGACAATGATACGCTTAATGCGCTCATCATGAAGTATGCTGCCACCAAGCCTGAGTATGATTTCGTAGCTCCTATCGACGGATTCCGCCACCAGCTCTGGGTAGTCAGCGATGATAATGACATTAAGACCATCACCGATGAGTTTGCAAAGATGCCTGCCCTCTACATTGCCGACGGACATCACCGCTCGGCTGCCGCAGCCCTTGTGGGCACGGAGCGCGCAAAGCAGAATCCAAACCATAAGGGTACGGAGGAATACAACTACTTCATGGCCGTATGTTTCCAAGCCAGTCAGCTTACGGTGCTTGACTATAACCGCGTGGTTAAGGACCTGAACGGCAATACATCAGAGCAGTTCCTTGAGAAACTCGCTAAGAATTTCGTTGTTGAGAAGAAAGGCACTGAGGAGTATCGTCCACAACATGCCCACCAGTTCTCGCTCTATCTTGACGGTGAGTGGTACAGCCTTGACGCTAAGCCAGGTACGTATGATGACAACGATCCTATCGGAGTACTTGACGTAGATATTTCTTCTCGCCTCATACTGCAGGATATTCTTGAGCTCGGCGACCTGCGTTCATCACAGCGTATCGACTTCGTTGGCGGTCTGCGTGGTCTGGGCGAACTGAAGCGCCGCGTTGACAGTGGCGAGATGCGTGCAGCCCTGGCTCTGTATCCTGTGTCTATGAAGCAGATTATGGACATTGCCGACTCTGGCAACATCATGCCGCCGAAGGCTACATGGTTTGAGCCGAAGCTCCGCTCGGGTTTGGTTATCCATAGTCTCGACTAATAATTTCTCTCTCACAGACTTTGCTGGATTTCTCGGATTCTATGGTTTTGTGCAGCTTGTAACAAGTTGATACAGAGTATTATCTGAGCTTTCCGCAAAATCTGTGAGAGATTTTTTTTTTCGTTATAATTCCCTCTGTATTGTAATCGCAACCTGATTGCAGTGTAATCAGATAGCGATTACCACATAATCAGATAGCGATAACAGTGTAATTAGATAGCGATTACAACGTAAACAGATACTGATTGAATTACATATACTAATGAAGACGAAAATGGACAGGTATTGATAATATCAATACCTGTCCATGATGTTTTTAAGAAAGTATTCATGTATGCGGGTATCATCGGTTAGTTCGGGATGGAATGCCGTAGCCAACTGACATCCCTGCCTTGCAGCCACGATGTTTCCCTCAACCTCAGCAAGAGATTGACAGTCATCGCTGAGAAGTTCCTCTATATACGGTGCGCGTATGAACGTCATTGGTATGTCATCAGCGATGCCGCTGACACTCCCCCGATGCTGAAAACTATCAAGTTGACGACCGTAGGCATTACGCTTTACCCGCATATCCATGGTGGCAAGCCGCCCCTTAGATAGCAGTATCATGCCGGCGCAAGTGCCGAATACGGGCAGTCCGTTGAGTATCGCCTGACGCACGGGTTCAAATAATCCCAGTTCTGTAAGCAAACGCATCTGCACGGTGCTCTCGCCGCCAGGCAGTATCAGACCGTCCTTCTGCTTATGCCAGTCACTGAGTTGACGCACCTCGAAAGTCTCGACACCAAGACGGTGTAACATCACTTCGTGTTCAATGAAAGCGCCTTGCAGCGCCATTACAGCTATTCTCATGACTTGATGCTATTTACCTCGTTCTGCCATCAGCAACTCTATTTCCTGCTCGTTGATACCGACCATGGCTTCGCCGAGGTCTTCTGACAGTCGGGCAAGCATCTCCGCATCCTGATAATTCGTTACCGCCTGCACTATCGCCGCTGCTCTCTTTGCAGGGTTGCCGCTTTTGAATATGCCACTGCCAACGAACACTCCCTCGGCACCTAACTGCATCATCAGAGCTGCATCGGCAGGCGTAGCTACGCCACCAGCAGCAAAGTTCACTACGGGCAGTTTGCCATTCTCATGCACATAGCGCACCAATTCCAACGGGGCAGCAAGTTGTTTGGCAGCCTCATAGAGTTCGTCATCACTCATTGATACGATGCGTCGGATTTCACTCTGCAACATACGCATGTGGCTTACCGCCTGCACCACATCGCCAGTGCCGGGCTCTCCTTTAGTCCGTATCATCGTAGCACCCTCTGCTATGCGACGCAAGGCCTCGCCAAGATTTTTTGCACCACAAACAAATGGTACGTTGAATTGCGTCTTGTCTATGTGATAGATATTGTCCGCAGGCGACAGCACTTCGCTTTCGTCAACATAGTCGATGCCTATAGCCTGCAGAATCTGCGCCTCTGCCAAGTGACCTATACGGCATTTCGCCATCACGGGGATGCTCACTGCTTCTTGTATTCCGCGTATCATTTTCGGGTCGCTCATTCTTGATACCCCCCCAGCGGCACGAATGTCTGCCGGTATGCGCTCCAATGCCATGACGGCACAGGCACCTGCTTCTTCTGCAATGCGTGCCTGCTCGGGTGTAGTAACGTCCATGATGACTCCGCCTTTGAGCATCTGTGCCAGTTGGCGGTTGATTTCTTGTCGTTCGTTGTTCATGTCTTTTGTGTGTTTGTGTGAGTATTTTAAAAAAATTGTTATTCCTGACGGCTTTGATATTCCGTTGGCGACATGCCCTTTCTTTGTCGGAAAAAGCGTGACAGGTGAGCCTGTGACGAAAAGCCTAAGCGCTGCGCTATGTCTTTCAGTGGCATTCTTGAAGTCTTCAGTAGCGTGGCAATCTCCGTCATTATGCGCTCATCAATGATTGACTTAGGCGAACGGTCAGCGGTGCGCCGCGTGACCTGTCCCAGATAGCGTGGGCTCACGTTCAGCTGCTCGGCGTAGAAACCAACATCGGAATATCTGTTGTAATAGCGTTCCAGGGCATCCAGAAACAGGTTATACAGTTCGTCGCTGCGCGAGTTTCCGTCAGCATAGTCAGCAGGTAACTGTTTCAGATATGCCTGCGCATGGCGCATTGCACAGTCTGTTGTTTCGCCCAGACTTAGGTAATAGGCCATAGCCGACGATAGTTGGTTGGCATGGCCATGAAGTCGCTGCCCAACGGGCAAATCAGATGGTGCGAGCACCACCGTGCATAGTGGTATCAGTTTCAGCTTTATGCTTTCATATACGGAGCCTTCTACCAGTTGCTCACCACGTGTGGATGTCAATACAGGAGCGTAGATGACGTGGCACGGACGGTAGCGTTGCAGTAATTCAGCCAAAGCCTCCACCACGTCAGCCCTGCGCAAAAGACCTATCTTCACGACTTGGGGCTGCAGGTCATTGATGATAGCCTCCGTCTGCGCCTTGACTACCGATGCGGGTAAGTCATAGAACTGCTGTATGCCCAGAGTGTTCTGTACTGTTATTGAGGTTATCACCGATGCTGCCTTTGCACCAAGAGCGTTTATTAGTCGTACGTCTGCCTGTATGCCTGATACTCCAGTGCCGTCGCTGCCTGTTATTGTTAAAATCGTTGTGTTCATGTTGTTTACAACTTTATTTGAGTGCAAAGGAAACAAAAAATGTTGAAATAGCCAAACTTTGTTCTCTATTTGTAAAAAGAAAGTGCAGTAGTGCAAAATTGCTGTTCATCGGTAGAACCTGTCTGAGTTGTAGGTTGTTATGTGGCACTTACGAAATATACGCTAAATTATAGTAGCCATTACGTTGTTTTTTGATTGCAAAACGACACGAAAAATAACTAAATGCTATCTTTTTGTAAAATAAACTCACAAATGTTTTGTCATTTTAATAAAAAGTATTACCTTTGCACACTGAAAAAACAATAACGAATACCAGTCGCACTGAAAACAACCTCAGTTTTGACTGCAATATTTCCTAAAACAATACTACAATGAGTAAACTGATAAAGCCCGCAGGCTACAAGGCAAAACTCGACCTTTGGCAGACGGAGCAAGGCATAAAACTGATAAAGGAATTCTTTCAGCAAAACCTGAGTACGGAGTTGCGACTGCGTCGCGTAACTGCTCCTTTGTTCGTGCTGAAAGGATTGGGCATCAACGACGATCTTAACGGCGTAGAGCGTGCCGTGACATTCCCAATTAAAGACCTTGGCGATCAGAAGGCAGAAGTTGTTCATTCGCTTGCTAAATGGAAACGACTGACACTGGCTGAATATGGCATAGAGCCAGGCTATGGCATATATACAGATATGAATGCCATACGCGCTGATGAGGAACTCGACAACCTCCACTCGCTATATGTTGACCAGTGGGATTGGGAGATGGTGATAAGCAAGGATAACCGCAACCTTGATTTCCTCAAGAGTGTCGTGCGACGTATCTATTCGGCAATGCTACGCACGGAGTTCCTTACTTGTGAGACCTATCCGCAGCTGAAGCCTTTCCTGCCGCGTGAGATACATTTCATACATTCGGAAGAACTGCTTAGGATGTATCCAGACATGACAGCCAAGGAGCGTGAAGACGCTATCTGTAAGAAATACGGTGCGGTATTCATCATGGGTATAGGTGGCAAACTCTCTGACGGCAAGAAACATGATGGGCGTGCACCTGACTATGACGACTGGACAACGCCTAACAGTGATGGTTTCCTGGGGCTTAATGGTGATATATTGATATGGTATCCTGTACTTGACCACAGCATTGAGTTGTCGTCAATGGGCATACGTGTTGATAAGGAAGCGCTGCTCCGACAGCTCAAACTTGAAGGTCAGGAAGAGCGCAAGGAACTTTATTTCCATAAGCGATTGCTTGATGGCACATTGCCACTCTCTATCGGTGGTGGCATAGGGCAGAGCCGCCTATGCATGGTAATGTTGCAGAAAGCCCACGTAGGAGAAATACAAGCCAGCATCTGGCCTGAAGACCAGCGCAAGGAGTGTCAAGCCGCTGGTATGAATTTGATATAATTCAGAAGATTGAAAATATATCTTGATGATGAAGGTTTGAAAAATTGAAGTCACCGCATAGGGGCGGCTTCGGTTTTTCAAACTTTCATTTTCTATATCCTAATGACACCGTTTTTTTGTTAAGTTACATTTTTTGTGAGGAAAAAAGTTGTGGTTTCACGGAAAATATGTAACTTTGCAGCATGAAACTACCTATCGGCATACAAGACTTTGAGAAAATCCGCACTGGCGGCTATCTCTACATAGACAAGACGGAGCATATATATCGCCTCGTCTCTGAGGGTTCTTATTACTTCCTTTCCCGTCCACGCCGCTTCGGCAAATCGTTACTTTTATCAACGATAAAGGCACTGTTTCAAGGTAAGCGAGATTTGTTCAAGGGACTGGCGATAGACCAAAAGGAGGATTGGGAATGGGTAGAGCATCCTATTCTGCATCTTGACTTGAATACGAATAAGTATGACAAGCCGGAGGTGTTGACTCAGAAACTTGACGAGTCTCTGAATGAGTGGGAAACACTTTACGATTGTGCGCGGCCAGACTTGCCGTTTGGTATGCGTTTTGAGAAAGTAATAAAATCAGTATACGAAAAGACCGGCCAGCGCGTGGTGATCCTTGTTGACGAGTATGACAAGCCTATGCTGCAGGCTATTGGCAACAAGGAGTTGCAGGACGAGTACCGCGGTACGCTGAAAGGCTTCTACGGCGCATTGAAGTCGATGGACGGCTGCATCAGGTTCGCCATGCTGACGGGAGTGACTAAGTTCGGCAAGGTCAGCGTGTTCAGCGACCTCAACAACCTTGAGGACATATCCATGTTGCCGAAATACCACAACATCTGCGGCATAACGGAGCAGGAGTTGCTGACAGTATTTGATAAGCCGATAGACGAACTTGCAGAGTATAACGGACTGACACGTGAAGAGTGTATAGAGAAACTCCGTCGTATGTATGACGGCTATCACTTCGATGAATTTTCAAAGAACGGTGTGTATAACCCATTCAGCCTGCTGAATACCTTCAATAATAACATCTTCCGCAGTTACTGGTTTGAGACGGGCACGCCGTCATACCTTGTGGAACTGCTGAAGCGCCACCACTACGACCTTGAGGAGATGTCTAAATCGGAAGTGACTGCAGACGTGCTGAACAGTATCGACGCAGAATCCACCAACCCCATCCCCGTGATATACCAGAGCGGATATCTGACGATAAAGGGATATGACACAGAGTTCCAGATGTATCATCTTGGTTTCCCAAACCAAGAAGTTGAGGAAGGTTTCATAAAATACCTCGCCCCGTTCTACCTTGACAACCGTGAGGAAAGATCTGTCTTTGACATAAGGAGCTTTACGTCAGATGTCAGGGAGGGCAAGCCTGAGCAGTTCCTCAGTCGACTGAAGTCACTATTTGCCAGTGCACCGTATGACAGCGTTAAGGGCGACAAGGAAAACCACTTTCAGAACCTTATGTGGGTGGTGTTCAAGATGATGGGCTTCTACTCGCATACTGAATACCACACCAGCAACGGCCGCATAGACTTGCTCCTTGAGACACCGCAGTACCGCTACATCATGGAGTTTAAGCTTGACGGCACTGCCGAGGAGGCTCTGCAACAGATAAAGGACAAGGACTATCCGTTGCAGTTCCAGCAGGACGACAGACAGACATATATAATAGGAGTAAATTTCTCCAAAGAAACCCGCACCATAGACAGGTGGGTGATGGAATGATAACGACCACGGAATTTTTACTACCACAGATTACTCTGATTACATAGATTTTTACTTTGACAACGGATTAAGGCGGATTACACGGATTATCTGTGATTTCTGTGATTTGAAACAACGGATTACGCGGATTACTTGAAAATTCTATAATTCTCAAATTCGGGACAAAGAATATTCAACTACCACAGATTACTCTGATTACATAGATTTATTCTTTGACAACGGATTAAACGGATTAAACGGATTGCTTCTTTGAACACGAATTATCTGTGAAATCTGTGTTATCTGTGGGTGACTAAGAAACAACGGATTTAACGAATTATACTATTTTTTTTGTTATTTCAGAAAAAATGTATAACTTTGCACTCAGGAAATCGCTTTAAGCGACCGCGAGCCTGCTTTGCAGACACTCGCTTTTCCTATCGTGCGATACATTGCACTCATAAATCAAAGACGTGCGCCAATCTTCGATTGATTACTCTCTAAGTAACTGAAATAATATGAAAACAATAACATTACAAATAGAAAATCAGTCAATATTGCCAAGCTTGAAAAAGGTTCTTTGCGCATTGGAAGGAGTAACACTTCTTACTTCAAGAAAATCTGCTGCAAAAACAGATGCACTGAATTCAACAACGATAAAAGCCATTAAGGCCGTTAAGGCAGGAAAGACGTATAAGGCATCCTCTGCTGATGATTTAATACGCCAGTGTCTAAATTGATTATGTGGAATTTGGAGTATTAAGAAAGATCTTAAGCGTATGGCTAAGCGTAGTGCTGATATTGAGGCATTGTCTTTCTGGTAATTGGCAAGGTGTATGGGAGTGCCATATTTGTCCAGACTGGTTGTTATTGTATGATGTCAACGATTGTGTGAGGGTCATTCGCCTTGTGCGAACGGGTAGTCATTCTGACATTTTTAGGTAAAGCATAATAAGTGGTTAGATGGGCGGCTGTGAACGGTTAAATAATACAAACGCACTGAATTTCATTGGGCAAAAACTTGCCCAATCCAATATTTTGTATATCACTCACTATATAATAACCTCTATAGGAAAGAAAACGGATGCGTCCGCATGCGTAGCCTGATGGCTGCGTGTGCGGACGTTTTGCGTTTAATCCTTTGCGATGTGAACGGTGACGGCAGTATCACTATGGCAGACGCCAACGCAGTGGTGAACTACTTCCTTGCCGATGACAAGTCGGGCATCACGAACTTCAACGTGGATGC
>FLNY01003991.1_pt1 | contig 155202 bp, 137 predicted proteins | sample 1140381 | NCBI WGS metagenome assembly FLNY01 (sample SAMEA3878172, study PRJEB12797) | bioreactor metagenome | biome: Moose rumen | place: Sweden | collected 2011-10 | reverse complement strand
TTGAGTCCCCATCCTGTGAGCCAGTCGAAGAGGTAAATCATGAAGAAACGGTTGATCCAACGAATTACAGGCCATCCGAGATATACGAGAGAACGGAGGTCGAGGTCGGTAGAAGCACCAAGGAGTTTTTCGTTATCGGAAAGTGTGGTAAACTTATTAGGACCGAGGTACATAGCGAAGCGTGATGCCTGACGACCAGAGGGGTCGAACGGAGCTGAGAGTTCGGCAGTGAGAGTTTTCAGGTAGCCCTCCCCTTTCTCAATCTTCTCGGACTTCATATGAGCGACACTCATGTCAGCTTCAGAGATAAGAACCTGAGAGAAGAACTGAGTCTTGAAACTAACCCACTTGACACGTTCGTCAAATTCGGTTTCATCCTCATCGCCTCCCATGCTGGAGAGTTCGTTGGTGTCGTTGTCTGTATCGCGATAAGTTATTGTGCTATAACGGTTTTCGAAGTCGTAGCCCTTCTCCTGCTGCTTCATCTTCTGACTCCAGAGAATGTCCATAGTACGGGTTTTTGAAGGGAAGAAACCATCGAGTCCAAGTGCTTGTACATCTACGTTTGCGAGGTAGCTACCTGGGATGAGTGAATAGCTGATGCGGAGTGAGCCGGAAGCAATAGGAGCTACCATAACTACACTTGTGTCGGTCTGTTCACTTGGAGCAAAGAAGAGGTCGGCAGTACGAATATTTGCCTGTTTTCCGTCGATATTGAAACTGAATGAATTGTCTGTACCATCGAAGAGGATTACATTACCACCTTCCTTGCCGCGATAGACGGAGTCGAGAAGTTCGGCACGGCAAATCTGTGCTCCCTCATTATTTATAGTAACGGAAAAGAGTGAGTTGCGAAGTGTTGTAGTGCCAGGCTGCTTCTGTGATGCTGCAAAGAGCGGATTGAGAGAGTCGGTAGCCTGCTGCATGAGTTGCTGTGACTCGAGATTCTTTTCCTTCAACTCCTTATTTACTTCGGCAAGACGAATGCTGTCCTGCTTTGCCTGCCACGCTGCCACTTCCTCCTGAGTAGGAGCAGTATAGCGTTCGTATGCCATGAATCCCAACATAACGAGTGCCATGAGGGTCCAACCGATGATTGTATTTTTGTCTATATTCATAATCGATTTTTTGTTGATTTCTGTTTTGTTTTGCAAAATTCGGCGCGAAATTACTAAAAAAAACTCAAAAATGCACTAACATTATCACTAATAATAATTTTTTACGTACTTTTGCAATAGATTTTATGATTACAACTATGAAAAGAACAATTTTAATGCTTGTAGCACTTCTCACGATGTGTGCTATAAGAGCAGAGAAATACCCGGAAATCAAGTTTGAAAAGACCACTATAGACATGGGCACATTCTCGATGTATGACAGCAAACAGACATGTGTGTTCAAGTTTACAAATGTGGGTGACGGAAAACTGATTATCAACACCGTACACACTTCTTGCGGATGTACTGTAGCCGACTATTCGAAGGAACCTATTTCACCTGGAGGTACAGGAGAAATTAAGGTGACATATAATGGTGCCGGCAAGATGCCTGGACGATTCAAGAAGAGCATCCAGGTGTTTTCCAACTGCAAGAAAGATATGGCAAGAGTCTTTATAACTGGAGTGATGACCGATGTTCCGGCTCCAGAGGAGGACAAGAAGTAATAAAGAGACATGCAACCACTGGCAGAACGACTGCGTCCGCATACGCTCGACGATTACATAGGACAACAGCATCTCGTAGGCGAAGGTGCTGTTATTCGTCGTATGATAGAGCAGAAGAGGATTTCGTCGTTCATCCTGTGGGGACCGCCTGGAGTGGGCAAAACCACACTTGCCAATATAATAGCCAGAACGCTGGAAGTGCCCTTCTACACCCTCAGTGCTGTAACATCGGGAGTGAAAGATGTGAGGGACACCATAGAAAAGGCAAGGAGCAACCGCTTCTTCAATAGCAGTTCCCCTATCCTCTTCATTGACGAAATACACAGATTCTCAAAGTCGCAACAGGACTCGCTGCTGGGTGCCGTAGAACAGGGAACAATTACCCTGATTGGTGCCACAACAGAGAATCCGTCGTTCGAAATAATACGTCCTCTGCTCTCCCGTTGTCAGGTATATACATTAAAGTCGCTGGAGAAAGACGACCTTCTACAATTACTTCAATCGGCAATAGAGAAAGATGTGATTCTCAAAGAGAAAAACATCAAGATAGAAGAAACTGACGCAATACTGAGATATAGTGGTGGAGACGCAAGAAAACTGCTCAACATCATAGAACTCATAGTGGAAAGTCAGGACGGAAAGGAGGAGGTTGTAGTCAACGATGAGATAGTGACGGAGGCTCTGCAACAGAATCCGCTGGCATACGACAAAGACGGCGAGATGCACTACGACATCATATCGGCATTTATCAAGTCGATTCGCGGTAGCAACCCAGATGCAGCCGTGTATTATCTGGCAAGAATGATAGAAGGAGGCGAAGACCCGCTATTCATTGCACGCCGACTGGTTATCTCAGCTTCGGAAGACATAGGACTGGCTAATCCCAATGCCCTACTCTTGGCTAATGCTGCTTTCGATGCCGTAAACAAGATTGGAATGCCTGAAGGACGAATACCTCTTGCTGAGGCGACTGTGTATCTGGCTACGAGTGCAAAATCGAATTCTGCATATATGGCTATAAATAATGCCCTGCAATATGTAGGCGAAACAGGTAACCTGCCTATTCCTCTACACTTGAGAAATGCTCCAACGAAACTGATGGAACAACTCGGATATAGCAAGGGATATAAATATGCCCACGACTATGAAGGAAATTTCGTAGAACAGCAGTTTCTGCCCGACGAAGCCGAAGGACAGCAGTTCTGGAAGGCTCAGAATAATCCACAGGAATTGAAGATGAAAGAATTACAAGATAAACGCTGGAAAAAATGAAAAAACCACATAGAGATTTACTGATTATAATTGGAGCCACGATAGTTATTGTGACTGCATGTATTGTAGCTATCTTCGGACTGCCCACCGGAGGAGAGAAAGACAGACTGATGAACTTCGACGGCGTAGATGTAGATACAATTCTGGAAGGTGACATCCCCATTCTGGATAATGACGTGGTGATTCCACTATCGGCAACAGATACTATCGATGTGGACTCTGCAGAAACAGACTATGCAGAAGAAGGTACAATAAACACAAACGATACTATTAAGCATTAATACAATATGAATAATTTCACAACACCTGTTCTGCTGCTTACAGGTTATCTGGGCAGCGGAAAAACAACACTGCTAAACCGCATCCTCTCTAATAAGAAAGGTATCAGATTCGCAGTTATAGTAAACGACATAGGCGAGATAAATATCGATGCCGACCTGATTCAGAAAGGTGGTATCGTAGACCAGAAAGACGAATCGCTCGTAGCCCTGCAGAACGGCTGTATCTGCTGTACCCTGAAGATGGATCTCGTGGAACAGTTGTCCGATATAATCAAACAACAGAAATTTGACTATATAGTTATAGAAGCCAGCGGCATATGCGAACCGGCTCCAATTGCTCAGACTATCTGTTCTATCCCTACCATGGGTGGACAATACGTGCAGAACGGAGTGCCAAGAATGGACTGCATAGTAACCGTAGTCGATGCTGTGAGAATGCAGGACGAATTTGCTAACGGCGACAAACTGATGAACCAAAATCTGGATGAGGATGATATAGAAAACCTCGTAATTCAGCAAATTGAATTCTGTAATATCATACTGCTGAACAAAGCTGCTGACGTAAAACCAGAGGAATTGGGAAGGATTAAGCAGATTATCCGTACTATACAGCCTAAGGCAGAAATCATAGAATGTAATTACGGCGATGTGGATTTGGATAGAATCATCAATACCAATATGTTTGATTTTGACAAGGTTGCCACTTCTGCTGCGTGGATAGAAGAATTGGAGAAGCATCATGACGATGACGATGATGATGAGGAGGACGAACATGAACATCATCACCATCATGAGGACGAGCACGAACATCATCACCATCATGATGAAGATGATGAGGACGAGCATGAGCACCATCATCATCACCACCATCACGATGACGAAGGCGAAGCTGAGGAATATGGCATAGGTACTTTCGTGTATTACCGTCGCGAACCTATGGACATAGTGGCTTTCGACCAGTTTGCAGCCCACCTGCCAAAGAATATTATCAGAGCAAAAGGACTCTGCTACTTTGCTACAGAACCTGACATCTGTTATGTGTTTGAACAGGCAGGACGACAACTGACGCTGAGAAATGCAGGACAATGGTATGCAACAATGCCAAAGGACGAACTGGAACGTCTGCTTGCCGCAGAACCAGCCGTCAGAAAAGACTGGGACGAGAAATATGGTGACCGCATGCAGAAGTTGGTGTTCATAGGACAAAAGATGGACAAGAAAGCTATTACTGCTGCACTTGACATGTGTCTCACAGAATAACCTACCACATGATAAAAAAGATTCTATACATATTTCTAATCATCTTGCTGGTTGCTATAGGTGCAGTAGGCGTTGTGGCGTATTCGTTCTTAGGCAAGACTTTAGACATCGACGAGGATGCCTACCTGTATATCTATCCGGAAGACGACCTGGAACAAGTGAATGCAAAACTGACAGAATTGGCACACCCGACATCGCCTCTGAGCTTCACCACTCTGACAAAGATTGTGAAGAAAGGGAACAGCATAAAAACTGGAAGATATAAGATTACTCCAGACATGAATATGCTGACACTGATTCGCAATATCTGCAATCACCACCAAGATCCGTTGAATATTGTGGTGCCGTCAACAAGAACTGTGAACGATCTTGTAGGAAAGATAAGCAGCAAACTGATGGTTGACTCAGTAACTATTATGCAACTCATCAACGACTCCGTTTACTGCGCTTCGCTCGGATATACGAAAGACAATATCCCTGCCCTATTTATTCCAAACACATACGAGGTGTATTGGGATACAGATGCAGAACATCTATTGAAAAGGATGAAAAAGGAAAACGATGCATTTTGGAACAAAGAACGCAGAGCTAAGGCTAAGGCATTGGGAATGACTCCGGAGGAAGTAGTTACACTCGCAAGTATTGTAGATGCCGAGACTTCGTACAACCCGGAAAAACCACGTGTGGCAGGTCTTTATCTGAACCGATTGGCTACTGGAATGCCACTACAGAGCGACCCAACTGTCATATATGCCTTGGGAGACTTCTCCATAAGAAGAGTGTTGCACGACCACTTGCAAGTGGAATCGCCTTATAACACATACAAAAACCAAGGACTGCCTCCAGGACCTATACGAATAGCCTCGATAGCAGCCATTGATGCTGTGCTCAATCACGAAACACACGATTATCTATATATGTGTGCTAAGGAGGACTTCTCTGGTTCTCACAATTTTGCAACAAATTTCAAGGAACATACAGAAAACGCAAAGAGGTATTCGAAAGAATTAAACAAAAGAGGAATAAGGCGATAAACCTTATTCCCTTTTTTTTGAAAGACTGCCAACATGTCATATAAAAAATGTGTGGCACGAACTTTGCACACCATAAGACGTAATATTAAAAAATATATTAAAATGACACAAGATAACGTTAACGAGGAGGAGCTGAAGAACGAGGCAACTCCAACAGAAGAGGAAACTCAGGCTGGTACTGAGCAGAATGAAAACATTGAAGCAGAGCAGGAAGAAGTGAAGGAAAAGACTGTGGAGGAGAAGTTGGAAGAGGCTGAAACTCAAATAGAGGAACTGAAAAAACAAATGCTCTATAAAGCTGCTGAATTTGACAACTACCGCAAGAGAGTGATGCAGGAAAAAGCTGAACTCATCAAGACTGGTGGCACAAAAGTAATTACAACTATTCTACCTATTCTGGATGACTTGGATCGTGCACAGCAGACAATGGATAAGATGGAAGATGTGGCAGCCTGCAAGGAAGGTGTTGTACTCATCATTGATAAGTTCCTGAAACTGCTTAAGCAGGAGGGACTGGAGAAGATGGAAGCTGTAGGAAAAGACTTTGACACAGACTACCACGAAGCTATTGCGATGGTGTCTGCAGGCGAAGAGAAAAAAGGCAAGGTAATTGATTGCGTTCTCGATGGATATACTCTGAACGACAAGGTAATCAGACATGCGAAAGTTGCTGTAGGAGAATAAAAACAAGAAGATATATGGCAAACAAAAGAGACTATTATGAAGTGCTCGGAGTGCAGAAAGGGGCAACCGAGGATGAAATAAAAAAGGCCTATAAGAAAATGGCCATCAAATATCACCCAGACAGAAATCCGGGTGACAAAAAGGCTGAGGAAAAGTTCAAAGAGGCTGCCGAAGCATATGAAGTGCTGCACGACCCACAGAAGCGTCAGCGCTACGACCAGTTTGGATTTGAAGGTCTGAATGGTGCCGGAGGATTCAATGCTCAAAGCATGGATATGAACGATATCTTCAGTCACTTCAGCGACATCTTCGAAGGTATGGGCTTTGGAGGCGGATTCAGTGGCTTTGGAGGTTTTGGTGGCGGAGGACGTCAGCAGAAACACGTATTCAAGGGTAAGGATCAGCGACTTAGAGTGGAACTTACTTTAAGCGAAATCGTTAACGGTTGTACAAAGAAGTTTAAGATAAAGAACGATGTAGTATGTGAACACTGTCACGGAAGCGGAAGTGCTGACGGAAAAGTGGACACCTGTCCTACTTGTCACGGAAGCGGTTATGTAGTAAGAACCCAGCAGAGTATCTTCGGCATGATGCAAAGTCAGAGCGTATGTCCTGAATGTCATGGAGAAGGCAAAGTCATCAAGAATAAATGTAGTCATTGTGGTGGCGAAGGAGTTGTGGCAGGTGAGTCGCTTGTAGAAGTAAACTTCCCAGCTGGACTACAAGAAGGCATGGTACTGACTGTAGATGGCAAGGGAGGTGCAGGCAGACATAACGGAGTGAATGGCGATTTGCAGATTATCATCAAGGAGAAGCCACACAACGAATTGATTCGTGACGGCAATGACATAGTTTATAATCTGTTACTGAGTATTCCTCAAGCCGTGCTCGGTTGCGATATAGAAGTACCTACTGTTGACGGAAGAGCAAAGGTGAAGATTCCAGCAGGAACACAACCCGGAACCGTAATGCGACTCAGAGGAAAAGGCATTCCACAGGTACAGGGATATAATCGCGGTATGAAAGGTGATGAACTTATCAACATCAGCGTATATATGCCGGAAACTCTTTCAAAAGAAGAGAAAATGGCAATGGAGAAGATGCAGAAGAGCGACAATTTTACTCCACAGGAAAGTGTAAGACGTAGCATCTTCAATAAATTCAGAAGCTATTTCAGCAAATAGAATGACGTATGACGAAACAATAGAGTATCTGTTTAACAGTACTCCCCTATTCCAGAATGTTGGCAAGGCAGCCTATAAGGAGGGTCTTGCCAATACTTTGGCTTTAGATGAATATTTCGGACATCCACATACCCAGTTCAAAACTATACACGTAGGCGGAACAAACGGAAAGGGATCAACCAGTCATTCGCTGGCATCTGTGCTACAAAGTGCTGGTTATAAGGTTGGACTATTTACATCGCCACACCTTAAAGACTTTCGAGAAAGAATTAGAATCAACGGAGAGATGATTAGCGAGGAATATGTCGTTGATTTTGTAGAACACCACAGGAGTTTCTTCGAACCTCTCTACCCTTCTTTCTTTGAACTGACCACAGCAATGGCATTCAAATATTTCGCAGACGAGAAAGTAGATGTAGCTGTAATAGAAGTAGGACTTGGAGGAAGACTGGACTGCACAAACATCATCACTCCTGTATTATCAATTATAACCAATATCTCGTTCGACCACGTAAACTTGCTTGGCAATACTCTGGAGAAGATTGCAAGTGAAAAAGCAGGAATAATAAAACCTGGGGTACCCGTAGTAATTGGTGAGACAACATCGAAAACACGTACTGTATTCGAAACAAAAGCTAAAGAAGTTGGCACTCAAATAGTTTTTGCAGAAGAGAAGGAAATTCCAGAGATACCATTCGAATTAGGAGGAGATTATCAGCAAAAGAACCTGCGTACTATTATGACTGCACTCAGCATTCTAAGAAACGCCTTCAACATAAGCGAACAGAACATCAGTTACGGATTATCTAATGTGTGTGAACAAACCGGTCTAATGGGCAGATGGCAAACTTTAAAGGAGTGCCCGAAGACTGTTTGTGATGTAGGACACAATGTTGGAGGATTTGAATACATCGTAAAACAACTGACACGTCAGCAATACAAGACCTTACGCATCGTCATTGGAATGGTGAATGACAAAGACATAAACGGAGTCCTCGCCCTTCTGCCTAAAGATGCTAAATATTATTTTACGAAAGCAAAAGTAGCTAGAGCACTACGACCTGAGGAGCTACAGGAAAAAGCTAAAGAATACGGACTGAACGGCAATTGCTACCCTTCTGTAACTGAAGCATATGAGGCTGCGGTAAAAGAAGCCTCAACAGATGACTTCATATTCATTGGCGGCAGTTGTTTTGTTGTAGCAGAGGTTGTATAAGTTTGATTATTTATTCTCGTAATACCACCAGAATGTATTGCCAAAATCACGACGAATAAGATTGCGACGTGCAACAGGATTAGAAATCTCAGTCTTACGATTTTTATACTGTTCGAAGCGGTTCTGAGTATCCTCGTCTATGACATATTTCAGATTTTCGCCATACACATTATTTATATATACAACAGCCTCCTTATAGGCACGAGGCAGAATTGAATCTGTTTCAACAGGATAAAATTCTTGCAGTTTTTTCTCAAATGACTTAAGTTTCTTCTGCAAAAGAAGATAACAGAGAAGATAATCCTGAGTAACTGGTGTACGAAGTGAATCTACACTATTGACAGCCCACAAGTACTTAAGAGTAGTCGGATTTTGGTTAGTCTTTGGCAGAGCACCAAGACGAAAACAGATGCGCAAAGGCGAATAGCGATAAATTGAATCGTTATCACTAATTTTCAAGAGTCCGTCGCCACGATAATTTTGCGGATAGTCAAAAAGGCGTTCTGCCAACAGTCCCTGTTGAGACAAAGCGAACATACGTAATTCTGTAAGACGACGCGATGTATGCAAGGATTTCTCAGCAATCTTTGTTGCTTCCTCATAATCCTGCTCCATGATACAGTTTTCTGCGGTCAACTCATAATGGTCAACCTCATGTGTGCGAGGAATCGCGCCACAAAGCAAGATGAGAATAAATAGAATCAAGTAGTTACGCCATAGCAGATATCTGGTTGAATTGGATGTTGCAAATCTATCCTTAAACAAATATACAACACCAAAAAAGACGACAAGAATAAGTGGAAGTAACCACCACCAATGACCAAGAGAGAAATCGTACAAGTCACTTCTGGTTATATTCGTAAGCATAGCCAGCAGAAGCAATGACGGCAGATAGCTAAACGAATAATATTGCCAATTGAAGTGTATAATACGTACGACAACCCATTGTATAATCTGCAATCCCGCAGTTATGGTAAATGCTCCGACGAAAATGGAATAGGTAGTTAGTCCGCGAGAGAAAACAAACTGTGCCTCTGCCAACAAATTACCTTGCAGGAACAAGAGATAGCAAGAAGAAAAAAGGATAAATAAAAGGGCACAGGAATAACGAATTACTCCTGATACCCTTGGATCGATATAACTTGGCCTCATTATTCTTCTTTAGCTTTGCGAAGAACAACAGCAGAACGTGCTGGTATGTATAATTTCAACCAACCTTTATTGTCCTGTTCATATATAGGATCGTAATTTGTGAAATGACGCACAGAATCATCTGCAAGTCCGTTTCCACCAAATGCCTTGTTATCAGTATTCAAGACAACATCATACGCACCTTGTTTTACGATAAAGCCGTAGTCGGTAAACGACTGAGAAGGATTGAAATTAAATACAAACAAAAGATCGCCACGTGTGTATGCAAGTATCTGATCACCATCATTGTGCCAGATTTCCTGAACAGGAGTTTTCTCTATCTTCTTCTCTGATTTCAAAACAGAAAGCATAGCCTCATCAAAGTCGCCAAGATAATGATAACAGAGCTCATGATTGTCTAGAAGATTCCACTGACGACGGGCGTATTTATAGCTCCAACCATTGCCTTCACGTGGGAAATCAATCCACTCAGGATGTCCCCATTCATTACCCATGAAATTAAGGTATGCCCCATTAAGTGTACTAGCTGTAACAAGACGAATCATCTTATGAAGAGCGATACCACGGTTTGCCATAAAATTCTCATCTCCCTTCTTGAAATGCCAGTACATATCAGCATCGATGAGTTGGAAGATAACAGTCTTATCGCCTACAAGAGCCTGGTCGTGACTCTCTGCGTATGTTACAGTCTTTTCGTCCTGACGGCGATTTGTGAGTTCCCAGAATATGCTTGATGGTTTCCAATCCTCATCAGGAAGTTCCTTCATTGTCTTAATCCAATAGTCAGGTACGTTCATTTGCATACGATAATCGAAACCAAAACCACCATCTTTGAAAGGAGCAGCAAGTCCTGGCATACCACTTACTTCCTCAGCAATTGTTATAGCATTAGGATTTACTTCGTGAATCAGGCAGTTGGCAAGTGTGAGGTAACAGATGGCATCATCATCCTCTGCTCCATTATAATAATCGCCATAACCTCCAAATGCCTGTCCAAGTCCGTGGTTGTAATAAAGCATGGATGTAACACCATCGAAACGGAATCCGTCAAAATGGTATTCATCAAGCCAGAACTTACAATTGGATAGAAGGAAATGAAGTACTTCATTCTTTCCATAATCGAAGCAGAGAGAATCCCATTGGTTGTGTTCACGACGTGGACCACTATGGAAATACTGACTGCCATCACCTGCAAAGTTACCCAGTCCTTCCAATTCGTTTTTCACAGCATGTGAATGAACTATATCCATAATAACTGCCAGACCCATTCCGTGAGCAGTATCAATAAGTTCCTTCAGTTCGTCGGGAGTACCGAAACGACTGCTGGCAGAGAAGAAATTACTCACATGATATCCGAACGAGCCATAATATGGATGTTCGGCTATTGCCATAATCTGTATGGCATTATATCCTTCCTTTTTGATACGAGGAAGAATATTGTCTTTAAACTCTGTGTATGTTCCAACTTTCTCTGCATCTTGAGCCATACCTATATGACATTCATAGATGAGCAGAGGAGAAGTGTTTGGTTTAAATGATTTTTTCTTCCATTGATATGGAGTTTCAGGAGACCACACCTGAGCAGAGAATATCTTTGTGTTATCGTCCTGAACCACACGATTAATCCACGCTGGAATACGTTCGCCTTCACCTCCATTCCACTTAACTTTCAGTTTGAACAAATCACCGTGTTTCATCTGGGACTTTGTCAGTTTCAGTTCCCAATTGCCGTTTTTCAACGGTTTCATCTTATACTTTTCATTCTCCTGCCATCCATTAAAGTCACCAATGACATATATCTCAGTAGCATTAGGAGCCCATTCACGAAGCACCCATCCTCCTTTGTCTGTTCTGTGCAAACCAAAATAGAGGTAACCAGATGCAAAACTACTCAATGTCTGTTTTCCGTTTTGAGTAAGGTCGTTAATTTTCCACACTGCATGATCATGTCTGCCGCGAATAGCCTCTTCATAAGGTTCCAACCAAGCATCTTTCTGTACCAAACCAATGTGTTTTACGGGGGTGTTTTTCTTTGCCATAGTATATGAGGATTAAGTGTTAATAACTATTTTAAAGGTCTGTATAATATTCTATGCTTTCACTTTGAATATAGCTTTTTTTATCTCAGTCTCGTCACTCACGCATGGCGCATGTCCGTCCTGCGGGAAGAAAATAGCAAACTCTCCTGGCTGAACTGTTATGTATGTCTTAGCTAATCCAGGATAGAATGTTATATCTTTTTCTGAATTATACTCTGCCTCTGGCAAGGCTGTACGAGCTGTATAACCCATTGTCTCAGGAGCTGTAATAGGTATTTGTATGTCAATCATTTTATCATGACTTTCTATACGAGCCTGTTCCTTAGTTTTTCCCTTTGCCATAGTACAATTAATAAACAGGTCTGCTCCTTCAATCGGAAACTTACCTATCTCATGAGACTTCAAATCGTTTTTCTTTAGGTATTCCACAACCTTTGGAAATAAAGGATTGAGTGAGGCATATTTGCCCAAATTTTCCAACGTATCAATAATCATAGTACGTACATTTTTTATTTTATTGTTTTTATAATCTCTATCATCTGTTCGTGTACTACTCCATTAGTTGCCAGCACTTCTCTGCCAGACTGCCATAAATTATCTTCATTGTTGTAGTCGCTAATCTTACCACCCGCCTCTTTCAGTATAATTGCACCTGCAGCGACATCCCAAGGTTTTAAGAACGACTCAAGATACACATCAAATCTACCTGCAGCAACATAACACAATTCGCCCTCTGCAGAACCCAAAGAGCGAATACTTGCAACATTACCATATAGTTTATCTGTAATCCGTTGTGCAAACAAAGTATATTCTTTTGCATTATATGGGTATCCAAGAGCGACAAGGGAGTTATCAAGTACATTTTCAGATACATGTATTGGAGTGTTATCAATCCATGCCCCACCTCCTTGATAAGCCCAAAACAGTTCTTTACGAGTCAGTTCATAAACAACACCAAGAATAATATCATTATTATGTTTCAAGGCTATGCATACACAATACAAAGGAACGTCCTTTATAAAATTAGTAGTACCATCCAGAGGGTCTACAATCCAACAATAATCATGGTTAGCAGTATCCTGTTCAACCATCTTTTCTTCTGTAACAAATCCAGCTTCCGGCAGAATTTGCTTCAGACGATTAACAATTATCTGTTCTGATTGTTTATCCACATAACTAACATAGTTGTGTGCACTCTTGGATTCCACACTTTCTTCGGAGAATGATTGCTTTTGTTCCAAAATGAACGAACCGGTATCTTTAGCCAGCAACTTAACTTCCTCTACAATCTTAGCTATGTCGATTTTTTCTATCATTATATGTTTTAGTTTGCAGTTTGCAATTTTCCTCGCACATAAACACCTTTGCGAATAATAGAACCATTACGATTTTTCTCCACAAACGGGCCGTCTTTCTGATCATTCAGATACGAGCCCTCAAAACGTACTCCATCAGGAGTTTCCTCTACACACTTGCCATTCTTCATTCCATTATGGAATTGGCCCTTGAATTTAGTACCATCTGCAAGTCGAAGCACTCCCTCGCCATGCATAACACCATTACGCCACTCGCCTTCATACATATCACCATTAGCGGCTACATACTTTCCTCGCCCACTTTCATGGTCTTCAATCCATGTGCCTTCATATTTAGAACCATCAGGCCAGTAGTATGTACCAACACCTTCCATCAAACCATTTTTAAACATTCCTACATATTTACGTTTGTCAACATATGTAAAGATGCCTTGTCCTGTACGTTCTCCATTGAGGTATTCTCCCTCGTAACGATCACCACTACTAAAGATGTAAATACCCTTTCCGTGCATCACGTCATTTTTCCACCCGCCAATATACTTATCTCCATTTGAATATATAAAAGTTCCATTACCATTGCGTACATCATCGTTCATATCACCACTATAACTACTTCCATCACGCCAGTCGTAAACACCCTTACCAGATTTTTTATCATCCTTCCATCCGCCTTTATAATACACACCATTTGCCCATGTGTATGTACCTTCACCTTCTCGTTTATCTTCGTGCCAAGTACCTTCGTATTTATCACCATTAAAGTAAAACATCGTTCCCTCTCCTTCTTGATAATCAGTAAACCAAAGACCTTCGTACTTATTCTTATTAGCAAAATAATAGGTGCCCCTACCATGCTGATGATCCTGATACCAGTCACCTTCATAACGTTCACCATCAACGAATGTATAAACACCGTATCCTTGACGTTTTCCCTTTACATACTCACCTTCATAATTATCACCGTTAATAAATATCGTCTTTCCCTTACCGTGAGGTTTTCCACCCTCAATTTCACCTGTGTAAGCAGCTTTATCCTTTGGGAATGTATAATTACCTACGTTTTTCTTCTGTCCGTAGGCTGTAGTAGAGTAGATTGTTAATAATATTAGAAAATATCTGCTTATATTCATATACATAATTCTATAAAATGAAAGTCAATCATTCTGCACCCAAAAATCTCATTCGCACTTATAGACGCAAAGTTAGTATTTTATTTTAACAAACAACTAACACATTAAGGATTATTAAAGTTTTTATTTAGAGTTTTGGAAAATTAAACATATCTGCCGTAACTTTGCACAACTTTTCTACATGTATAATAGTTTCCGAAGGCTAACAATACAGTAAGAAAACGCATAGTTAAAAAAATTAAGTAACAAACAAATGAATCAAGTACAATTAAGAATGAAAGCGAACTCCATTCGTTGGCACAAGTTTAGCCGCAGGAGCGATGCTATCTTCATGAGTCTGCACAGAGAAATCAGCATAGGCATACTCACGGTAGCAACTCTCACATTCGCTGCCCCACAGAGTTCTATTGCCAGAACCACGATGGGAGAAACTACAAAGAGCGAAGATGCCGGCATTAAACTGGACGATATAGAGGTAACAGCCTCACGTGTATCTATGCCATTGGAGCAGACAGCTCGTATCGTCAGCGTAATGACGAAAGAAGAAATCAGTAATTGCCCTGCGCAATCTGTTAGTGATTTACTTAAATATGCATCCGGAGTTGATGTCCGACAACGTGGTGCATATGGTATTCAAACGGACATCAGCATCAACGGCGGTACACACGACCAAATAGCCATCTTAGTAAATGGTGTCAACATTTCTTCCCCGCATACAGGACACCTTGCAGCCGATTTTCCTTTTAACATAGACGATATTGAGCGCATCGAGATTCTCGAAGGAGCAGCCAGCCGTGTATATGGTTCAAGTGCTTATTCTGGTGCAATAAACATAGTGACACGTGGAGCACAAGGCACACCAGAAAAGGCAACCCCTGGTGGCTACATTTCCCTCGCTGCTGGATCTTTTGGAACTGTTCAAACGAATGGGAATATTAGTCTGACATACAAAAATTTATTCAACAGCATCTCAGCGGGATTTGTTCGTAGCGATGGCGGGGTTAGCAATAGTGATTTCAAACGATTCAACGGATTTTATAATGGTGGTGTCACAACAAAAGAAGCCGACTTCCGTTGGCAACTTGGCATGATTAGCAAAGACTATGGCGCCAACACGTTCTATAGTGGGAAATTTCCCAATCAGTACGAGGAAAACCGAAATTACACTACCAGCATATCAGCCAAAACAAAAGGACAAATACAAATTTCTCCAAGTATATATTGGAATAGAACACACGACCACTATCAACTCATACGAGGCATGTCACCAACACAGGAAAACTATCACATAACAGACGTGTATGGTGCAACAATAAATGCACAAACAAAATGGCAATTAGGTGTTACAGCCATAGGCGCTGAATTCCGTAATGAAGGGATACTCTCCACCGCCCTTGGAAAACAACTGACTGAAAGCGAATATGTAAAAGTAGGGGGAACAGATCGCAACTACACTAAGAAAGATAATCGTACTAACATATGCTATTATTTAGAGCATGACATTACCCTTCGACATTTTTCCATAAGTCTTGGGGTGATGGCAAATATGAACACATGGCTCGATCATCGCCATCGTTTCTACCCCGGCATTGATATAAGTTATCGTTTAACAAATAATATTAAGTTCTTTGCTGCGTGGAACATGGCTCAACAAATGCCTACTTTTACCGATATCTATTATAAAAGCCCTACACAAGTTGGATATGCAGGTTTAAAACCTGAACGCACCAGCGAATTTAACATTGGTGGAGTGTTTAAAAACAACAACATAGAATTAACCTTACGCCTCTACCATCGTTACCAGACAAACATGATTGATTGGGTTATACCATTAGATTCTGTTGTTAAATATGGGCGTGGGAACTACACCACCTATCACGCAACAAATCTGAAAGTAAACAACATGGGTATATCATTTAGTGGACGGTTTACAACTAATAATCGACGTATTTCCCTCAACACACAATACACTTTCATTCATCAGAAACGCAATGACGACATACAATTAGATGATAGCTATTATGGTCTTAACTATTTGCGTCACAAAGTAACAGCAGCTGCTACGGCACACATCTGGAAGGGTTTATCAGTCACCCTATCCTATCGTTTTCAAGATCGCATGGGCACATACTATGAGTACGACACCAATCACATTGTGAAAAATGCATATGGATGGGATACTTACACCTTTGCAGGGAAGTCATCATATAAGCCTTTCTCGCTGATTGACCTTCATTTAGAGTGGAGAGAAAAGCATTACAAGATATATGCTGATTTAAACAATCTCACGAATTACCAATACATAGATATCGGTAATGTTAAACAACCAGGATTTTGGTTTATGGGTGGAATAAAATTGAATCTATAATACCTCAAGGGCGTAGCTGAGCTTCAGCTACGCCTTTTACAGCCCCTCCAAGTTCAATTACTTCTAAATCCTTTATTTCGCTACCGTCAATAACAAAACGCACAAGCGTTCGCACTTTATGGAACCCATATTGTCCTGCAGCTCCAGGATTTATGTGTAAACAATTGATGGTCTTGTCATACATTACCTTAAGCAAGTGAGAATGCCCACATATAAAAAGTCGAGGAGGATTAGCATACATCATTCCACGTATTGACGCATCATATTTTCCTGGATAGCCACCAATATGTTTTATGAACACATCAACATCCTCGCATTTAAACCTATATTTCTCCGAAAACATATAACGAAGGTCGCCTCCATCAATATTACCGTAAACAGCACGCAATCGAGCTATGGCAGCTAACTTATCAGCAACTTCTGTTGTTCCAATATCGCCTGCATGCCAAATTTCATCACATTCCGAGAAATATTTTACATACTTCTCATCCCAAAAACCATGAGTATCGGAAAGCAAACCTATGCGTGTCATACAAAAATTAGTGTAAAATTTTGGCAAAGATACAAAACAATTTAAAAAGAATAAAAGTCCGAAATCCTTTTCTAAAAATAAATCGCTTTTAAAATATTCTTCGTAACTTCGCAGCAAATTTATGACAGTCACATGGATTTTGAACAAAATAACGAACCGGGAATAAAAAATTCGTCAGAATCAGACATTAAACCGGAACAGAAGAAGACAACCAAGGAACTATGGATAGAGCTCGGACGCCTTATCCTCATTCTTAGTGTGACTATCATTAAATACTGTCTAAGTAGCATAGGCAAAGCAATTCTTTATCTTTGGACTTTCATCAAGGCGGGTTTTCGAACCATCGGAATATGGTGGCGAGACAAAAATACCCAAGAAAAGGTACATTCTATACGTTTGAAGATAATTCGTTTTCTACGTCTTACACTTAAATGGACCATAATATGTCTGAAAAAACTTTGGAACTGGACAAAAACAGGTCTCCGAATAGGCGTACGTAAAATAATCAAATATATCCTTCTAACATTTATATATTTATGGAAGGGCATTCGTTGGATAGTGATAAACTTCACCGAATTCATTATTCACATGAAGCCTACCATTATACGTATGGGAATAGCGTTTCGACAATGGCGCCAGCGTGTAGCTCGAAGTCGTCGTCTAAAAAAGATTCGCAAACAACGTCGACATGAAGAATTCGTACGTAACGGAGGTGTTCGTGGAGCACTTGAGCGCAAAACCAAATCACTCAAATCCTCTATTCATTCATACATGGAAGAAGAACAAAACGATGTTACGCCAGAAGCTATTACTGATGACGAAATATTCCGCGAGAAATTTGAACAAATAGAGAATGACAACAAAGCACATGTCATTAGTAAGAAATTTTTCAGTTCAATAAAGAACATTGTAGAAGAAAATAATTAACATTATACATAATACCGGAACATACCTTTAATTTCATATGAGAAAATACATTCTATCACTTTGTATATTACTTTGTACTACACTTCCTTCAAAAGCAGTATTACAAGAAGAGTCATTGGCACGCACGCTTGGAGTGCTTCGTCTGGAACTGTACAACAACTGGAAAAAGCAGAAAGTATTCATGGCTCGGTATCAAGCGCAACAGGAAAATCAGCACAAGAAACTTGTTGCCTATATGCAACGCAGCGAGCAAATAAGTCTCATGCTTTATTCACAGAAAAGCGATTACGTGTTCGATATAGCATACTCTTGTCAGCAAGCCACAAAACTGCACGAAGAACTAAAGACAACCAACGTACCCTACAACACCATACGCAACAGAATGCGTAATGAGATAGCTCGTTACGATAGTCTTATATATGCTCTCGAACAACTACCACCTGCAACTGGGAGAGCAAAGATTGAGCAGGAGAGCGTGGAAGACTCACTTATCATAAGCGTAACAGACACTTTGGGTGAGGATAGTATCGTCATCGGAACAGAACATGACACTCATGAACCTTTTTTCATGAATGAACAGGGTATACAAGATCGTGAAAAATGTCTCATTTATGCAAAAGCTTTGCGTAACAACATTATCCGCATGTACAATAATGTTAGCCTCGACCAACGCTACTATAAACTTGTGTCGGACAAGGTGAACAAACTCAACAAATATGCCGAGAAGAAATACAAAGAACTACAGAAAAACATTTTTGTTCGCGGAGAACACAACTATCTAGGTGTTCTTTTCTCCATAAAACGTCAATGGGCGATGATTAAAATGGACTACAAGGAGAAATACACTCCTATCAAGGAGACTGATGCCAGATACTCCGAATGGCGTGGTCCAGCCCTGCTTTTCTCGTCTGTTTTTATGGTATTCTACATCATAGTGGGCATGATTATAAGCTTTATTCTCATAAACATTATACCTAAGCGCTATCGTACCGAAAGCTATTATGCCAAACGTCCAGCAATAGTCACGGCATTAGGAGTATTGTTCTTCATCATAGCCATACTCATCATTCGCAACTCGCTTGACCGTAATGTTTTCCGCATGTCAACAGCACTTATGATTAACGTTGGTTGGCTCATTGAGGTAGTACTTATATCTATCATATTCCGTCTGAGCAACGACCAGATACGCCCAAGCATGAAGATTTACATGCCATTTATCACGTTGTCATTCCTTGCCATAATGTTCCGCATCGTGCTCATACCGAACAGCATGCTCATGACATTCCTACCGCCTATACTTCTAATATGTTCCATTTGGCAGATTTATACGGATTTCAAGAATCGTTCGAAACTGCCTTTCAGCGACAAGGTCTATTGCAGCATATCCACACTAGTTATAGTTTCTGCAACACTTAATTCATGGATGGGCTACAACATGTTTGCCGTTCAGCTTATCGTGTGGTGGTCATTCCAGTTGGCAGCAATCCATACTATCACCTGCATCTACGATATAATGAAGTGGTATCAGCACAGATTCATCGTTGCACGTATACGTCGAAACGTTGATATACAGCTCTCCAATAAGGAGATTCTTACACACGGAAAGAAGGGCGATTTCATATCATATACATGGCTCTACGACATGATTGAAATTGCCATCTTACCAGTCGTATCTGTCATTTCCGTCATCGTATGTATAATCCTGGCTGCCGAGACATTTGAGATGACGGCATTCTGTCGAACCATATTCTTCACTAACTTCATCGATGAAAAGGGCGTAATTCAAATATCATTATTTAAATTATGCCTCGTAGTAGCATGCTATTACATTTTTAAATACATCAACTACGCAACCCGTTCGTTCTATTTCTATTTCAAGCGCAGCTATAACGACAACAGCCAAGGGTTCAACAAGACATTTGCACGCAATATTATCCAGATTCTTGTATGGGGCACCTATTTCATTGCAGCACTTGTACTTCTTAAGGTACCACGTCAGGGACTAGAAATCATCGGAGCTGGTCTTGCTTCAGGTTTAGGTTTTGCATCTCGCGGACTCCTCGAAAATTTCTTCTACGGCATCTCACTTATGAGCGGACGTGTACGTGTAGGCGACTACATCGAATGTGACGGTATCATTGGTAAAGTAGAAAGTATCACTTATCAAAGCACACAGATAGTAACTCTTGATGGTTCGATCATCGCCTTCCTTAATTCTGCTCTCTTCAACAAGAACTTCAAGAACTTAACCAAAAACCATCAATATGCCTTAGAAAAAATTCCTGTTGGAGTAGCCTATGGTAGTGATGTAAATAAAGTACGCCAGCACGTACTCGACGCTCTCAAACCTATCTGCACGAAAACTGAAGACGGTCGCGACATCATCAGCCCGGATCATCCACTAGAATTGTTTTTTTCTGGTTTTGGCGATAGCAGTGTTGACCTTGTTTTAAGAGCCTGGTTGCTCGTTGACCAGCAAATCCCATGGGTGGCAAAAGCACGTGAAATCATTTACAACACGCTCAATGAAAACGGCATAGAGATACCGTTCCCTCAACGCGATCTTCACATCATTCAATAACCCATTTATAGCATAGTAAATTAAGTAAAAACAAAAAAAACATCTTTTTTTTCAAAAAAAACATACATCTTAGCATTTGTATCTAAAAAAAGTGCTACATTTGCGACAAAAGCGTACAATAACTAACAACAATCTATAATACTTATGGAAATCAAAAAATCACAAAGAGCAGATCTTGAAGGTCAGAAAAGCACTGGTCTTCTCATCGGCTACATAGTGACACTCGCAGCTATTTTCGTAGCTTTTGAGTACACTACACGTGACTATGTAGAAACCGACCAAGTCTACTCTACCTCTTCATTCGTATCAGAAGAAGAAGTAGTTCCTATCACACAACCAATCTTCACAGCAGCCCCGCCTCCACCAGCAGAAGCTCCTCAGGTTGCTGAAATCCTTGACATCGTTGACAACAACACAGAAATCCAAGAAGAGGAAATTCAGTCAACAGAATCAACTACAGAAGCAGTTTCAGGTCCAGTAGCACACGTAAGCGGTCCTGCAATGGGTCCTCCAGCTGCCACTCAGGAAGAAGGAGACGAGGGTGAAGTATTTGAAATTGTAGAACAGAACCCAATGTTCCCTGGAGGTAACGAAGCTTTAATGAAGTGGTTAAGCAAAAACCTTAAATACCCAGCTTCAGCTCAGGAAAATGGAATTCAAGGACGTGTGCTCGTTCAGTTCGTAGTAAACAAAGATGGTTCAATTGTAGAACCCAAGGTTCTGCGCTCGGTGGATCCCGCACTTGACAAAGAAGCTCTCCGAGTAGTATCTACAATGCCTAAATGGCAACCAGGAAAGCAACGCGGAAAGACAGTACGTGTAAGATTTACTCTCCCTGTTACATTCCGACTCATGTAATCAACAAAACAGAAACAAATACAAAGAGAGAGTGTATCAGCCGATACACTCTCTCTTTTCTTCAACATAAACAACTCTATGTCAAGACAACTCTGCCAAATAGACACACTTATCGAAGCTGTCAATAACGCACTACCACAAATACCTTTTCCAACCGCTCCTACTCAACTATACGAGCCTATTCGCTATGCACTTTCTGCAGGAGGAAAACGCATACGTCCAGTACTAATGCTTATGGCATACAATCTATACAAGGACGAACCTGCAAGCATTATGCAACAAGCACTCGCTCTGGAAACATACCATAACTTCACGTTGCTACACGATGATCTTATCGACAAAAGTGATCTTAGGCGAGGCAAATCAACCGTTCACAAAAAATGGGATGAAAATACAGCTATTCTCTCTGGAGACACCATGCTAGCATATGCCTACAAACTTTTCGGCAACAACTCTGCAACATCTGACTTCATCAATGCTACACTTGGAGTGCTCGAAGGGGAAGAAATAGACATTGAATTTGAAACTCGCAATGATGTAAGCGAAGCTGAATACATGGAAATGATACGTCTAAAAACCTCGCTATTGCTTGCATATGCACTAAAAATAGGTGCAAAATTGGCTGAAGCACCCGAGACAGATCAATATCACCTTTATCAGTTTGGAGAAAAAATGGGATTAGCCTTTCAGGTACAAGACGATTTACTTGATGTCTATGCGGACAGTAATGTCTTCAAGAAAAAACTGGGTGGAGATATTGTTGAAAACAAAAAAACTTACTTACTTATTCAGGCCTTAAATCGTGCCGATGCAACAACACAAATTGAGTTAAATTATTGGCTCAAGAAAACGGGGGAAGATTCAGAGAAAAAAATAGAAGCCGTAACCAATATTTACAACAAACTTGACATACCAACAATTACTCAACAATGCATCGAAGGACTTTTCAAAGAGTCTCTTTCGCACCTTGATCAGGTAGCTCTTCCTGAAGAAATCAAAAACCAACTGCATCACTTTGCTAAGCGTTTAATGGGTCGAGACCACTAATATATATAATATATAATGTATAAGATAAAATGATTGACACCCACTCCCATATAGATGGATCCGAATTTGCAGACGACCTTGATGCCACCATTGAACGTGCACGCCAAGCAGGCATCGAAAAAATATTCGTACCAGCTATATGCAAAGCTGACATACCTCACCTACTAAGCGTCTGTAGTAGCTACCCCAACTATCTCTATCCAATGATTGGACTCCACCCTGAAAATATCATGGATGAAGACTACCACAACGTGCTCCAATACATGGAACAGCAACTACAACAATCGCTTACCGACCAAACTGCGACACAGTTTATCGCTATAGGTGAAGTGGGACTTGACCTTTACTGGGATGACACACACTTAGAAGAACAACTCGAAGTGTTTGAGGCCCAAATACAATGGGCCAATAAATACCATTTACCTCTGATGATACATTGCCGCAACGCCCACTCTCATCTAATCCAAATAATGGAAAAACACCGCAGCGAAAATCTTACAGGAGTGTTCCACTGTTTTACAGGCACGGAACAAGAAGCACACGAGATGCTCAGTTTTCCCGGTTTTTGTTTAGGTATAGGCGGTGTACTCACATTTAAAAAATCAAAACTACCATTTGTATTACAGAATGCCGTGCCACTAAGTCGCGTTGTACTTGAAACAGATTCTCCATATATGGCACCAGTTCCTCATAGGGGCAAACGAAACGAAAGTGCATACATTATTGAAATAGCCAAAGAACTTTCAACACTCTACGATAAATCTTTAAATGAAATCGATAGAATAACTACAGAAAATGCCATTAGAATCTTCAGAAAAGTCTAAAATAATACAAAAAAACAGTTTTTTTTCTGCATTTTTTCATTTTTCTTGAAAAATACGATACTCGCTAAATAAAAAATAGTTATTTTTGTGCAAATATTGTAGAAGCTACAGAAAACACAGGCTGCCTGGAGAGATGCTCGAGTGGCTGAAGAGGCACGCCTGGAAAGCGTGTAAACGTCAAAAGCGTTTCGGGGGTTCGAATCCCCCTCTCTCCGCTTAAATAAGAAACATAAAAGACCATACAAAACACTTATAATACAAAAAACTTAAACAAACAAACAATTATTAATCTTAAATTTTCAACACAATGAAAAAAGTTTTTGCAATCATTGCATTGATGGGTGTGTTTACTTTTGGTATGACACAGTCAGTATTGGCACAAGACGAAGCAGAAGCAACTGAACAAGTAGATTCTGCAGCAGTAGATTCAGCAGCTGTTGACTCAGTAGCTCCAGCAGCAGTTGACGAACCAATAGAATCAGAGCCAGAGGAAGCTGGTATGTACAAAACAATCAAGACAAAGTTCATCGAAGGATCTGCAGGCTTCATGGCTCTCGTAGCAATTGCTCTTGTACTTGGTCTTGCATTCTGTATCGAACGTATCATCTACCTTTCACTCTCAAAGGTTAACACAGACAAAATGATTGAAGACATCGAAGATGCACTTTTGAAGAAAGGTGACCTTGAAGCAGCAAAGGCAATCGCTCGCGACACTCGCGGTCCTATCGCTTCTATCTTCTATCAAGGTCTTACTCGTCTTAACGACGGTGCTGACGCAGTAGAAAAGTCTGTAGTTGCTTATGGAGCAGTTCAAGCATCTAACCTCGAGAAAGGCTGTTCTTGGATTACATTGTTCATCGGTATGGCTCCATCACTCGGATTCCTCGGTACAGTCATCGGTATGGTTCAGGCATTCGATGATATTCAGCAAGCAGGTGATATTTCTCCAACAGTCGTTGCAGGAGGTATGAAAGTTGCCCTTTTGACTACTCTCTTCGGTATCATCGTTGCCCTCATCCTTCAGGTATTCTACAACTACATTCTTGCAGAAATCGAGGCTATGACAGCTAAGATGGAAGACTCAACAATCTCACTGCTTGACATCGTTGCTAAGTATAGCTTCAAGAAGTAATTAAGTTGCAAAGGTTTCTTTAATTGGCTTTCAGCCATTTATCTCAAACCATACAAATAACTTTAATTATCACTCAAACCTAAAAAACGAAGACTATACTATGGTAGAAAAAATTTCAAAATACACACTTTGGGCAGGCATGGGAATCAGCATCCTAGTCCTCTTGCTCTTCTTCGCGGTTGGTTATGACAGACCATTCGAAGAGAACCCAAAGTTCACAGATCCAATGCTCACTGACCTATTGCTGATCTGGACATACTTCCTTGTATTCGCTGCAATCGTAGTAACTATTTGGAGTCTAATCCATGGTGCTACTACAAAGGGTACAGGAACAATGAAAGAAACAGGCCTCGTTGCACGATGCGGTACAATTGCTTGGGGAATCTGCATATGCTCACTTATTTGTGGCGCAATCCTCGGATTCATTTGCAAAGACGAAAGCATGCTTATCAACGGTAAGGACTGGAATGACCCATTCGACATTATCATCACTGACATGTCGTTGGTTAGTATTTTTGTACTTCTCATTGTTACCATTTGTGCTACAATCTACAGCATGGTAGGAAAGAAATAATTACAATAACCTCTAAAGCCGAGCAAACAATATGGGAAAGAAAAGAAAAATGCCAGGATTGAACACGAGTTCAACAGCTGACATCTCATTCATGTTGCTCATCTTCTTCCTTGTAACTACATCTATGGATACAGACCAGGGACTTGGACGTACCCTGCCAAAACCACCAGAGGATGATCAGTTGAACAATGAAATCAAGGTTAAGGAACGTAACATTTTGAACATCCGTATTAATAAAGACAACTACGTGATGATTGGAGATGATTACGCAAGCCTTTCCGATGTGAAGGAGAGAGCCAAAGAGTTTATTAAGAACGAAAACAACAGACCAAATCTGCCAGAACTCAAGCCAAAGAAAATCAAGGGACTTGGTAAGACAATGATGGTTACTGAAAACCACGTCATATCAGTTCAGACCGACCGCGGCACTGATTATGGAGTTTACTTCATGGTTCAGGATGCACTGGTAGCAGCCTACAACGAACTACGCGATGAATTGGCAAAGGAAGAATTCGGATACAAATTCGAGTATTTGACTGATGACCAGAAAAAAGCCATTCGTGAGGTATATCCACAGAAGATATCAGAGGCTGAACCTAAAAAATATGGAGGACAACAATAATGAGTAGATTTAACAAAGGCGGAGGCAAAGAAATGCCTGAGATGAACACCTCATCTCTCCCTGACTTGATTTTCTCCATTCTGTTCTTCTTCATGATGGTTACAACGATGCGTGAGGTAACACTAATGGTTAAATTCGACAAGCCTGTGGGAACACAACTTGAAAAATTAGCTCGTAAATCATGTACTTCATTCATCTACATTGGACAACCAATTGAAAATCTTAGGTCGCAATTTGGATCTGCACATCGTATCCAGCTGAACGACAAATTTGCTGAAGCACAAGAAGTATATGACTACATTACAGTTGAGCGAGGAGATCTTGCCGAAGTTGACAAGCCATTCTTCACAGTATCACTGAAAGTAGACCATCACACACCAATGGGTATCATTACTGACGTAAAGCAAATTCTTCGTAAGGCATATGCCTTGAAGATTGTCTATTCAGCCAACAAACCACGTGAATAAATTTTATTCATTTATAAAAAAGCCTTCATACAAATTGTATGGAGGCTTTTTTATTATAAGTAGAATTTAATGACTTATCTTCTTCTAAATTCTGCACATATAATAGCAGTAGCAATAGCTACATTAAGGGATTCTGCAGTGGTAGAGCCCAAAGGAAAAGAAGGTATATAAAGACGTTGGGTTACATAAGAAGCAATAGCAGGACTAATTCCATTACCCTCATTACCCATAATTACGATGCCGTTACAAGAAAGTGAAACATCATAAAGAGAAGGCGCAGAAAGAAAAGTACCGTAAATTGGTATATCGCTATTCTGAAGAGCAGAAAGACACTCTTTAATATCTATATAATGTACACGTACACGAGATAAACTTCCCATCGTAGCTTGAACAGTTTTAGGGCCATAGACATCTGCTGTAGTATGTGAACAATATATATGACGAATTCCAAACCAATCAGCCACTCGGATAATAGTACCAAGATTTCCTGGATTCTGTACGTCATCTAGTACAAGACAAAGGTCTGAAGCTGCCGCTTCAGAAAGTGGTGTATCATCTTTTTGCTGTTCAAAGACAGCTAGCACCAATTGAGGTGTCTCTTGTGCACTAATACGACAAAGTTCTTCGTTAGTGATTATATCATAATCAACAGGAAAAAAAGAAGAGAATTGACGATTGTCAGAAAACCATTGTTCTGTAGCTGCAATATAACGGGCTTTGAAACACGGCAATAAATCTGCAACAAGCTTTTTGCCTTCTGCAACAAACACTCCATCTGCTGTACGTTGTTTTTTTTGTGCAAGCGAACGAATATACTTTATTTTATTCTTAGATAACATAAAAATAATCTATTGGGCAAAGATACAAAGAAAATGAAAAAATGTGTGTACATTTGTACAATTTTATGAAAATAGTACATCAAGATATCGTCCGATTAGTAAAATGTATGCTATACATCTATATGGTATGTATGGTATCTGCATGTTCTGTGAATAAATTCATAGAGGAAGATGAATATCTACTAAATAGTGCAAAGGTAACATACCCAAAGGAACCTAAAGAACTAAAAGAATATAATCTTGGAGCATACATACAGCAGCAACCAAATAGCAAGTGGTTCGGAATGAAGATTCCGTTAGGAGTATATGCTATATCAGGACTTGACACAACAAAATGGGTTAATAGATTGTTTAGAAAAATTGGAGAAGCACCCGTAATTTATGACGAGGAGAAAACACGTAACTCAGCCATAAATATGGCTAGGGTTTTAGCCAATAGTGGATATCTGCATGCAAATGTTAACATATTGACTCAAAAGAAAAAAAAGAAGAGATTAGGTTTGGTATATGATATTTATCCAGGAGAACGATACTATGTTAAAAATATCAGCAGAAATATAGAAGACAACACATTAGACACAATACTTACTAAAGATGACAAGGAAGAATCAATTCTGCGAGAGAACATGCCATTAGACATTAATCTCATGAACGAGGAACGCAATAGGATAACATCTAAATTAAGAAGCATAGGCTACTATAAATTTACAAAAGAAGATATAAAGTTCAGAATTGACACAGTGAGGGGAAGTAAGCAAACAGACATGACAATAAACATTGGCCTTCATCTGGAAAATGGTCGGTCTGACTTTGAACCACACAAAAGATACTACATTGGTAATATAAACTATCTGACAGAGAGTGACGGAAAATACCATTTTAGGAAAAACTTTTATTCGTCAAACACTCTGATAAAGCCTGGAGAATTATATAACGATGAACACACAAAACAAACATACTCGAACTTCCAACGATTACCAGGTGTGGCTTTCACTTCGATTATGTTTGATGAAAGACCTAATAGTGATACTCTAGACGTAAGGATGTTGGTAAGTCATGCACGTCCCTACTCTATTGGTGCAGATTTAGAGGCTACAAACACAGCAGGAGACATGGGGGCTGCCATAGCAGCAACAATAAGCCATAAGAACATTTTCAGAGGTAGTGAGACCGCATCATTAAAACTACGAGAAGCATATGAAGCAATTACTGGACTTGAAGGTTATGACGGTCACCACTATCTGGAATTTAGTGCAGAAGCGAAATTAACATTTCCATCGTTTCTACTACCATTTGTAAAAAAAGATTGGGCTGTAAAACATAATTCCACTTCGGAAATATCTTTACAATACAACCTACAAAATCGCCCTGAATTTCATAGACGAGTGCTTACAGGAGCATGGAGATACAGATGGCTTAGTAATAGGAGGAGAGTGTCACACAGATTCGATTTACTTGAAGTAAATTATGTATATATGCCATGGATGTCTAGTACTTTCAAAGAGCAATACCTTGACTCACTTGGCAAAACTAATGCTATATTGAAATACAATTACGAGAACCTGCTCATTACAAAGATGGGATATACATACACATATAACTCTTTGGGAGCATCACAACAGACTTTTGGCAAAACGGCACACACTTTTCGCATAAGTTTGGAAACATCTGGAAATATGCTAAGAGCTGCTACTAGCATAGTAAATGGGAAACAAAATAATCTAGGACAATACACCTTCTGCGGCATTGCATATGCACAATATGTAAAATTCGATTTTGACTATGCTAAAAGTTTCCGGTTGAATCATAACAATTCACTAGCATGGCATATAGGATTTGGTATAGCCTGTCCATATGGTAATTCATCTATTTTACCATTTGAAAAACGGTACTTCGCTGGTGGAGCAAACAGCGTAAGAGGATGGTCAGTTAGAGCTTTAGGACCAGGAAGATATCTAAGCAACGACAAGAGAATAAACTTCATAAACCAATCGGGTGACATAAAACTAATTGCATCAATGGAAATGCGAACGCACCTGTTTTGGAAAATTCACGGAGCACTATTTGTAGATGCAGGAAATGTTTGGACAATACGAAACTATGCAGATCAGCCCAACGGACAGTTCACTCTAAAGAGATTATGGGAGCAGATTGCCGTAAGTTATGGGCTAGGATTTAGGTTAAACATGGATTTCTTTATCCTACGATTCGACATGGGAATGAAGGCGGTAAATCCTGCATATGATGGCAAGGATCACTACCCCATCTATCATCCAAATTTAAGCCGTGACTTTGCATTTCATTTTGCAGTAGGCATGCCATTCTAGAAATAGTTAGAAACGACATTCTCAGTTTTTTACTTTTTCTTTTTTCATTTCTCACATAATTACGTACCTTTGTCGGAAAATAAAAACAAATCAAATATGTACAGAACTCATACAGCAGGTGAATTGCGCATCGAGGATGCAGGAAAGAAAGTAACATTGGCAGGATGGGTGCAACGCACACGTAAAATGGGTGCGCTTACATTTGTAGACCTGCGCGATCGTTATGGAATCACCCAATTAGTATTTAACGAAGAAACAAATGCCCCTCTATGTGAGCAAGCTAACAAATTGGGACGCGAATACGTAATCCAAATAACAGGTATTGTAGCAGAACGATATAGTAAAAATAAAAACATACCAACCGGTGATATAGAAATTGAGGTGGAAAACCTGAATGTACTGAACGCATCACTCACACCTCCTTTCACTATTGAAGACAACTCAGATGGCGGCGACGACTTAAGAATGAAGTACCGCTACCTTGATTTACGTCGTACAACCGTAAGAAAGAATCTAGAACTGAGACATAAATTTTGTATTGCAGTTAGAAACTACCTCTCCCAGTTAGGTTTTTTGGAGATAGAGACTCCTATGCTCATCGGATCAACACCAGAAGGTGCACGCGACTTCATCGTTCCATCTAGAATGAACCCCGGACAATTTTACGCTCTTCCGCAATCACCACAGACTTTGAAACAATTATTGATGGTGGCTGGAATGGACAGATATTTTCAAATCGTAAAATGTTTTAGGGACGAGGATCTTAGAGCTGATCGTCAGCCTGAATTCACTCAGATAGACTGCGAGATGTCATTCGTTACACAAGAAGACATTATACAGACATTCGAAGGAATGGCCAAGCATTTGTTTAAAGAACTTCGCGGGGTGGAACTGGAAGGAGATTTTCTACGATTACCATGGATAGAATGTATGAAAAGATTTGGTTCAGACAAACCAGATATGCGTTTCGGCATGGAATTTGTAGAATTAGATGATATTCTTAAAAAAGGCACATTTGCTGTTTTCGACTCTGCTGCATATATTGGTGGCATTTGTGTACCAGGATGTGCATCATATACAAGAAAAGATATAGATAAACTTACCGAATGGGTAAAACGACCACAAATAGGAGCAAAAGGAATGGTTTATGCTAGAGTACAGGAAGATGGTTCTGTAAAGTCAAGCGTAGACAAATTCTATAGTTCTGAAGACCTTAACTCTCTAAAAGAAAAGATGAGTGCAAATCCAGGTGATTTGATTCTTATTCTTTCAGGTGATGACGCAATGAAGACACGTAAACAATTGTGTGAACTACGATTAGAAATGGGCGAAAGACTAGGTTTACGTGATAAGAACAAATTTGCTTTGCTTTGGGTAACTGAATTCCCTATGTTTGAATGGAGTGACGAAGAAAATAGATTAATGGCTATGCATCACCCATTTACTCACCCTATGGACGAAGATATTCCTATGCTTGATACAGACCCTGCATCAGTACGTGCAGACGCATATGACATGGTATGCAATGGTGTTGAATTGGGTGGCGGATCTATACGTATTCACGACCCCAAACTACAGGCAAAAATGTTTGAAATACTCGGTTTTACACCTGAGAAGGCAGAAGAGCAGTTTGGATTCTTAATGAATGCATTCAAATATGGAGCTCCACCTCACGGAGGACTCGCCTACGGATTGGATCGCTGGGTGAGCATCTTTGCAGGATTAGACTCTATACGCGACTGCATCGCATTCCCTAAGAACAATAGCGGACGTGATGTGATGCTCGATGCTCCAAGTTTCGTAGATAAAAAACAGCTTGACGAAGATTTCATAGCCTTGAACTTACCTGAATAGTTTTATATAGAATGGAAACACAATTAACAGCTTGGCCTGAGATAACAGAGATACGGCCTAAGATATTGGAATGTGATGTAGTGCGATTCCAAAACAACAAAGAAAAATGGGTCGCATTTGTGGGCATTCTAGATGGATATCCATACGAAATATTCACAGGTGTATTGGATGATGACGACGGCATTGCTTTGCCCAAAACCGTAGTTTCGGGATATATAATAAAAAATATAGACGAGTCAGGGTTGAAAAGATATGACTTTCAATTTATAAATCGCAGAGGATACAAAACAACAATTGAAGGCTTATCGGAACGATTCAACAAAGAATACTGGAACTATGCCAAACTTATTTCTGGAATGTTACGCTACAGAATGCCACTTGACATGGTAATCAAAGTTGTAAGCAGTCTACAGACAGACAGCGACAACATAAACTCATGGAAAGACGGTGTAGCAAAAGCCCTAAAACGCTACTTGCCAGGAAATAATAATACGGCAGAAAACACAGATAATGCAGAAGCATAAGATAATTATACAGGAGCTGTTAATTCATGCACATCACGGTGTAATGGAACAGGAAAGAACTGTTGGTGCAGATTTTTCATTAGATTTAGAAGTTTGCTTTGACTTTAGAAAGGCAATGGAAACAGATAATCTATCAGAAACTATCAGTTACGCAGACATTTATGAAATAGTTAAGAAAGAAATGGCTATACCAAGCCAACTTTTAGAACATGCAGGAGGACGAATTATTAAAGCCCTCAAACAAAAATTCCCTAAAATTAGATTAATAAAACTAAGACTAACAAAAGTGAATCCACCATTAGGAGCAAACTGTAAGGGAATGGGAATAGAAATTATTGACGAAAACAATTCTGACTTTAGTTAAATATATAAGAAATAAATCAAAAAACTTAAAACAAAATAATACTATGTCAAAGATTCAAGAAAAAATGTCAAACTACCGCTGGGTAATTTGTGCTATGCTTTTTTTGGCAACTACAGTGAACTATATGGATCGCCAAGTATTGTCACTTACATGGAAAGACTTCATAGCCATCGACTTTCACTGGACAGATGCCGATTATGGAAAAATTACAGCCATTTTCTCAATTTTTTATGCAGTCATCTCGCTCTTTGCAGGAAAATTCATCGACTGGATGGGAACTAAGAAGGGATATATATGGGCAATTGTAATATGGTCTCTCGGTGCATGTTTACATGCTGGTTGTGGACTTGTAACAATGCATGTTTTAGATATCCCTGATATTGAAGCTCTTCGTGCTGTAGAAGCAGGCAGCAAATTAGCTCTAAGCATTTCCACTGTTTCGGTATGGCTTTTCCTAGCATGCCGTATGGTATTGGCAACTGGAGAGGCTGGAAACTTCCCTGCAGCAATCAAAGTAACTGCAGAATACTTCCCTAAGAAAGACCGAGCTTTAGCTACGTCTGTTTTCAATGCAGGTGCAAGTGTTGGTGCACTCGCTGCCCCTCTGACTATTCCAGTACTAGCACAAGCTATGGGATGGGAAATGGCATTCATCATCATTGGTGGTATTGGCTTTATATGGGCAATTTTATGGGCTGTACTTTATAACAAGCCTTCAGACAGCAAATATGTTAACAGCGCCGAATTGGCATATATCCAACAAGACAAAAACGACGTAGAAAAGGAAGCAAAATCAAATAATGACCCGAATCGTCTTCAGGCAAACGACAACCTAGAAATTCCATTCATCAAGTGTTTTGCTTATCGTCAAACATGGGCATTTATTGTTGGCAAATTATTAACTGATGGAGTATGGTGGTTCTTCCTTTTCTGGGCTCCTGCATATTTCTCTGAATTGGGATACAAGTCGTCCGACCCAATGGGACAGGCACTTATTTTCGTACTCTACCTCATCGTCACAGTAGTATCAATAGGAGGTGGTTATCTTCCAAAATTCTTTGTAGAACACAAAGGTATGGAACCTTATTCAGGACGTATGCTAGCAATGCTCATCTTCGCATTTTTCCCAATATTCGCAATGTTTGCACAACCACTAGCAGCACAGTCTGTATGGTTTCCTTGTATTATTATTGGTTTAGCAGGTGCCGGACATCAATCTTGGTCTGCAAACCTTTACTCTACAATCGGAGATATGTTCCCAAAGACTGCCATCGCATCAATCACAGGTATCGGAACTATGTTCGGCGGTCTTTGCTCATTTGCTATTAATTGGGGATCAGGTTTGCTCTTTACCTATGCAGAAGGACAAGGAGAAGCATTTGTATTTTTCGGTGTAACAGGTAAACCTGCTGGATATATGATAGTATTCTGTTATTGTGCAGTAGCATACCTCATTGCATGGGCACTTATGAAACTGCTTGTACCTAAATACAAACCTATAACAGAATAATAACAAATATACATTATATATAAAATAACAACAGACTTTGGTTACGTGACCAAGGTCTGTTTTTTATAAAAAAAATACATGAATACCACACTTATATTATGAATGATATAAAAGACATACCATAATTGTGGTATATTATTTATGAAAATCGGAGTAAAATATGGTCATAATAATGAAAACATAGACATTTGCATCGGAAATCAAAAACAAAACTATAAATACTAACAAAAAAAGAAAAGATTATGGCAACAAAAAATTTACACATTGAGACTTTAGCCCTTCATGTAGGACAAGAGCAAGCAGATCCAGCAACTGACGCTCGCGCAGTACCAATCTATCAAACGACAAGTTATGTATTCCGTAATTCACAGCACGCAGCAGATCGTTTCGGGCTTCGCGACGCAGGAAATATCTATGGACGACTAACAAATTCTACTCAAGGAGTTTTTGAAGAGAGAGTAGCAGCCTTGGAAGGCGGTGTAGCAGGATTAGCAGTAGCCAGTGGTGCTGCAGCAATCACATATGCATTGCAAAACATCGCCCAAAACGGTGACCATATCATAGCAGCAGACAATCTATATGGTGGCAGCTACAACCTTATTACTCACACTCTGAGTACTCAAGGAATAAGCAGCACTATTATCAACGCTAATGACCTTAAAGCACTTGAAGCTGCAATTAGGCCGAACACAAAAGCTGTTTACGTAGAGACTTTTGGTAATCCTAACTCCGATGTAACCAACCTAGATGCTATAGCAGAAGTGGCTCACAAACACCATATCGTAGTAATAGTAGATAATACTTTCGCTCCAATTGTATTCCGTCCAATCGAACATGGAGCAGATATCGTAGTTCACTCTGCAACAAAGTTTATTGGAGGTCATGGTAGTTCACTAGGAGGTGTTATTATCGACTCAGGCAAGTTTGATTGGAAAGCGAATGCTGACAAATATCCTACAATAGCCAAACCAGATCCTTCATACCATGGAGCTGTGTTTGCAGATGTTGCAGGAGCTGCAGCTTTCGTAACAAGAATACGTGCCGTTATATTACGAGATACTGGAGCAGCAATCAGTCCTTTCAATGCTTGGATATTGCTACAAGGAGTAGAATCGCTTCCACTACGTATTGAAAGACATGTAGAAAATGCCTTAAAAGTAGTTGACTATCTATCTAAACATCCTAAAGTAAAGAGTGTAAGCCACCCTGCCCTACCTTCTCATCCAGATCACAATCTGTACAAAAAATACTTCCCCAAAGGAGCTGGTAGTATCTTTACATTCGAAATCAAAGGAAATCAGGAAGATGCATGGACATTCATTGACAACCTAAAGATTTTCTCTCTATTGGCAAATGTAGCAGATGTAAAATCACTTGTTATTCATCCTGCTACAACAACTCACTCTCAGTTGAGTCCGAAGGAACTGGCAGAACAACATATTACCCCAACAACTATCCGTTTGTCAATTGGTGTAGAACATATTGATGACATTATTGCCGACCTTGATCAAGCATTTGCAAAAATATAAAATAACATCTTATAGGATAAAACGACAATCAAATTAAGAGCCATAAGTAAAAATATCCATAATTGTGTAACCTCTGCGAATTGCTGTGATAGCAGTTCGCAGAGTGTTTTTTACACTAAATATTTGTTTTTTTAGATAATTTGCTGTACCTTCGCAGCCGATTTAACCCATTACATAGTGCTAACGTATATTCCGTTGGCCCGTAATAGTATAAAATTTAAACGTTTAAAGGAAATGAAAAAAGGTATTCACCCAGAGAACTATCGTCCAGTTATTTTCAAGGACATGTCAAATGGCGATATGTTTCTCTCACGTTCGACTGCAAAGTCAAACGACACAGAGGTTTTTGAAGGTCAGGAGTATCCTGTAATCAAACTTGAAATCTCTTCTTCTTCTCACCCATTCTACACAGGTAAAGCTAAGTTGGTTGACACAGCAGGTCGTGTGGATAAGTTCATGAACCGTTATGCAGCAATGAAAAAGAAATAAATTCTTTTCAGCATACAAAAAAACTTGCAAAGGACTATTTCTTTGCAAGTTTTTTTATTATTTCCAAATTCTTTTTGTGGAGTTCTTGTGTTTTATGAAGGTTACTCTGTAGCATTAATTCACTACGTTGGAAAAACTCATTAAACTGTTCAAGCAAAACATTTGGAAAGTTAGGAGTTTTATCAACAAGTCCTTCTTCATGTGGAGATATACAAAAAAGTCCTTCATGAACAATTTGAATATCAATATCCGTTCCCGTTTCTACGGGATCTCCATCATAGTGTATGGCAGCCGGACGACTACGATGTACATGCATCTTTTTACATTGAAAAGTTTTTATACGACTATTATTTGGCAATTTACCATTAAATAGTTGAATAGCAATTTGAGGAGCATCTATTACTGTAAAAGGTTGAATGATAGTTACATCCATTAGTCCATCACGTACAGATGCCTCAGGAGCTATGTATGCATTATTGCCATACTGCGATGCATTGGCACAGGCAATACAAAAAGCTTTATATTCACTCACCAACTTATCATCTACATATATATCATATGTATCAGGATCATAACTTAGTCCATTAGCTAATACATTTTCTATATATGTCAACGGACCACGACGACCAGCTTCAGCGAACTTCATAGAAATAAAGGCATCGAAACCCATACCACATGTACAGAAGAAGGGATGATCATTGATAAGTCCATAGTCCATAGGGTGAATATTACATTCATTGATTACTTGAATAGCTCCGCGAGGATCCATAGGAATATGAAGATGTCGTGCTAATCCATTTCCGCTACCTGCAGGAATAATAGCAAGAGCTGTATTGGTATGTACAATAGCTCGAGCCGTCTCATTTACTGTTCCATCACCACCTATCGCACAAACAACATCAACTGATAGATTAGAAGCCGCCTTAGCAATCTCTGCTGCGTGTCCTGCATGTTCCGTATATCTGACTTCCCAATCAAACAAATCACGATTTAGTAACTGTTCAATCAAATCAAGAATTATCTGTTTTCCAGAAGTCCCAGAACAGGGATTTACAATAAATATTATTTTCTTTCTTTTCTCCATGTACCACAACTGAACTTTTCCGCTTGCAAAAGTAGCATTAAAAATGCGATTATAGCACACAATACATGTGATTTTACAGATTTTTGATATTTTTTATGCAAATAGGATTGTAGGCAAAGTTTTTTTTGTACCTTTGCACGAGAAATGCTCTAATGAGCAAAATATATGTTCAATAAAATTAGAGTATTTTTAAACAGACAGATTACAGAATAATCCAAAAGAGATTAGACTAGAAACCGATAATAAAAAGACATGGGTTTACTACAAGAAAAAATGAGCAAGTATAGAGAGCCGCAGAAATATATGAATGCGGGCATCTATCCTTACTTTCGAGCAATTGACAGTCATCAGGATACAGAGGTATCAATGGGAGGCCATAGAGTTTTGATGTTCGGTTCAAACTCATATATGGGTCTCACCTATGACCAGAGAATATGTGATGCAGCAAAGAAAGCCATTGACAAATACGGCACAGGTTGCGCTGGATCACGTTTTCTCAACGGAACTCTGGATTTGCATGTGCAGTTGGAAGGCGAGTTAGCTGAATTCATAGGCAAAGATGAAGCATTATGCTATTCCACTGGATTCAGTGTTAATTCAGGTGTTGTTTCATGTGTTACTGGTCGTGGCGACTACATTCTATGTGACGATCGAGACCACGCATCAATTGTTGACGGACGCAGACTTTCTTTCTCTGAGTTTCTCCGTTACAAGCACAATGACATGGAACATCTTGAGAGTCAGTTGATGAGATGTAACCCTGATGCTATCAAAATGATAGTAACAGATGGACTATTCTCTATGGAAGGAGACTTAGCAAAACTTCCTGAAATAGTTGAGCTCAAGAAGAAATACAACGCTAGTATAATGGTTGACGAAGCTCACGGATTAGGTGTATTCGGACGCCAGGGACGTGGTACATGCGATCACTTTGGAGTAACAGATGATGTTGACCTAATTATGGGAACATTCTCTAAATCACTTGCTTCAATCGGTGGTTTTATTGCATCAGATAAAGATACAATTAACTGGCTTCGTCACAATAGCCGTACATATATTTTCTCAGCTTCCAACACACCTGCCAGCACAGCAGCAGCACTTGAAGCTTTACATATACTGCAAACAGAACCAGAGCGTCAGGAGAACTTGTGGAAAATCACAAATTATGCATTGGAACAATTCAAAGCAGCCGGATTTGAAATAGGCGACAGCGAAAGTCCAATTATCCCACTCTATGTTCGCGACCCAGAAAAGACATTTGCAGTTACAGCCTTAGCATTCAAAAAAGGTGTTTTCATCAATCCTGTTATTCCACCAGCTTGTGCTCCTCAAGACACATTGGTACGTGTAGCTCTGATGGCTACTCATACAAAAGAACAAGTTGACAAGGCTGTAAACATCTTGGCTGAAAGTTTCAAGGAACTCGACATCAAACTTGGCGAGAGAGAAGCTTAATCAAACCTTGCAATAACTTAAGACAGAAAGTGTTTTAAACTTTTGTAAGCATTGTTTAACATAACGGGGCGACACAAAATAGTCGTTCCGTTTTTTCAATAAAACATAATAGCCTATCTTTGCATACTAAATCAATTATGCGACATTCACACATTATTATATATATTATAGCAATGTTTTGTTGGTTTGGCACCTCCGATGCTGAAGCGGCAAATAAGTCGTTTGTTGTCGTTCTTGATGCTGGACATGGTGGCAAAGACCCAGGTTGTATTGGTTCATCTCGTACTAACAGAGAGAAAGACATAGCATACAACATCACGATGGAAGTGGGTAGACTGCTTAAAAGTAATTCCAACATCAAAGTTATCTACACACGACAAAGAGATGTTTTTGTTGAATTGGGCAGACGAGCAGAAATAGCAAACAAAGCTAAAGCAGATCTCTTCATATCTATTCACGTCAATGCCCTACCCAAGAACGCTAAACATTATGCTTATGGTGTACAGTCATACACGTTGAGTCTGTCAACAACAGGAACCAACCTTGAAGTTGAAAAACGTGAAAACTCAGTAATTGCCCTCGAAGGTGATGCTGCAAAGAAATACGGTTACGACTCTTCGTCTGAAAGCAATATCATGTTCGAACTCATGCAGGACAGAGACATGAAAGAGAGTGTTGAGTTTGCTAAGATGGCACAACACGAGATGGTATATACCGGAGGTAGAAAAGACATGGGAGTCAGACAAGCCAACCTCGCTGTTCTACGTCTTACTTACATGCCAAGCGTACTTCTCGAGGTCGGATATCTATCCACCCCTGCCGAAGAGAAATTTCTTATATCCAGAAGCGGCCAATCTACAATGGCAAGAAGCATATATAATGCCGTCGTAAAATATTCGAACCGCCGATTAGGAAAATCACAGCAACCGGAGATAATTTCAACTCCGACTCCAATTTCCACACCTACTCCTCAACCAACACAGACCGTATCAACTACGACCACAGAAACACAGCCCGCTACTACAAAGACTGCTGAAACACCAATAACAACAACTGAAACGCCTACAGAAGTACAGAGCGAGCCTAAAGAACAGACTGCCATGCCCGAAAATCCAACTCCACAGTACTACAGAGTGCAAATTATGTCGGGAACAAAGAAAATAAGTCCTAAAGACCGGCAGTTTAAGGGTCTGGAAGTGAATGTTCATAAGGAAGGGACTGTATACAAATACACATATGGGGCAGTAGAGACAATGCAGGAAGCAAAAGCACTCAGACAGAGTATCCTTGACAAATTTCCTCAAGCATTTATTGTTAAATACTAACTAATAAAATTCAAAATCAGAACTTACTACTAATATATATAACTATGAGAGGATTTACAAAAGAAATAAAAATAGCCATCACAGCAATTATAGCTATTGTCATTATATATGTTGGAATCATCCTATTGAAGGGTCTTAACCTATTCAACACTGACAAGGAATACACTGTAATCATGAACAATGTTACAGGACTAAGTGTTTCTTCCGACGTCCTTGCCAACGGTCTTAAAGTAGGATATGTAAAAAAAATATCATACAATAACAAAAACCAAAAAATGGCATTGACTCTAACAATCAATCAGTCATTTAAGATGCCAAAGGGAACATCCGTTTTTGTTACAAAGGAAATGTTGGGTACAGCAAAGTTAAACTTAGATCTTGGAGCTAACACAGGTGAGATGATCCAACCTGGTGACACCATCTATGGTGAATCACCTGTAGACTTAATGGCAGCTGCAGGAGAAATGATTCCACAAATAGAATCAATGCTCCCCAAAATAGATTCTATCCTCACATCACTCAACACATTAGTATCCGACCCTGCGCTTGTTGCCACAATCCACAATTTGGAATACACCACATCAAACCTGCGTACTACAACTGACAGAATAAACGGAATTCTAAATAAAGATGTACCGAGTATGATGAGTGCAGCAAATAACGCAGCTCATAATGTAGAGACCCTAACGGCTACTCTGAACCGTGTTGACATAGAAGGAATCGCAAATAACGCAAATCAGACAATAAGCAATGCTAACTTGATAACAAATAAGCTGAACACAGCTATGAACAGTAAAGATAATTCACTCGGATTGTTACTCAATGATAACAGCTTAGTATTAAATATGGATTCTACTATGCGTAATGCCACATTATTACTGGAAGATTTGCGCCTACATCCAAAGCGTTATGTGCATTTTTCATTGTTTGGAAAGAAGGACAAATAAGAAAAATTTCTCCCCTACACTATCTAAATACAATCCAAATAACAAGAAATTTTATTCAAATTCAGCCAAGAAGTTTTTCAGCATAAAAAACAACAATTTAGCAAATTCGTAAAAAAACAGTGGAACACATGTAAAACAAGGGCAACATTAGTTAATATTGTGAAAATCAATACTTATAAAAAAAGCAATAGCCCGATTAAAAAAATTTTTCACGTTTTACGCAAATTACTATAAATAAAAGCAATTTGCATTATACTGAAAAAACGACAGAATTTCAAAATTTTGCAGAATAAAATAAAAGTCTGAAATTTGCATTGTCAAAACGAAGACATCTCTACTCGTGACATTATATATATTATAATTCACGCCTTGGAGAAAAAAAGAGAATCTAATAACCAAAAAGCACAGCAGTATTAATTTAATTACAAATTCACTTGATGGCGACTGATTATAGAAGTAGATGGGAGCAGTGTCGTAAAATCATACGCGACAACATCTCTCTGGAGCAATACAATACAATCTTTGCATTTGTGGAATTTGACAGTTTCACAGAGGGCAAGTTGGTATTGTGTGTGCCAAGTGCATTTGTAACAGAAGTGATAGAAGAAAAATACCAGGACCTGATGAGCAAAGTTCTTCGTCGTTGTTTTGGAAACATATCACTCTATTATCGAATACTGAAAGACAAGACTTCGGGTACTACCGTTGATGAAGAAGGTACAAAGAACGTTACAATAGCAACACCTAAACAGGAACGTCCTGCAAACATATCCCCCAACATGCTTGGAACATCTAATCCAAGCGACTTCAATTCGCAGCTTAATACAAGCTACAATTTCGACACATTCATCGAAGGGGAAAGCAATCGTTTGGCACGTTCTGTTGGTGAATCCATCTCAAAGAATCCTGCGAAGACATTCAACCCACTCTTTATTTATGGTCCCTCAGGTTGTGGCAAGTCACACCTCGTAAATGCCATCGGACTTAAGATAAAAGAGCTTCATCCAGATATGCGCGTACTCTACGTGTCTGCACATCTGTTTATGGTACAATGGACTGATGCCGTAAGAAAGAATGTGCGCAACGACTTCATTGCGTTCTATCAGACTATCGACGTTCTTATCATCGATGACATACATGAATTGTCTGGAAAACAAGACACCCAGAATACATTCTTCCATATATTCAACCACCTCCACCTGAACAAAAAACAGATAATCCTTACAGCCGATCGTCCACCAATCGACATACTTGGACTCGAGGAGCGTCTTCTCACTCGTTTTAAGTGGGGTCTGCAAGCAGAAATAGAAAAACCAACCAAAGAACTTCGTTATTCTATTCTGAAGGCAAAAGTAACAAAGGAAGGACTTAATATATCAGACGACATAATCAGATATATCTCTGAAAACGTTGACGATAGCATACGAGACTTAGAGGGATTCATCAACTCACTCATGGCATACTCTGTGGTTGACAATTGCGACATTGACATGAAGCTGGTTAAGAAAATCATGCCACGTTTCAAGGTTAAGGTTCGTAGCGAGCAAGCTATTACATTCGAATCAATTTGTAATGTTGTGTGTGAACACTTTAAAATATCAGTTGAAACACTCGTATCCCGTACTCGCAAACAACCAATATCCTACATACGTCAACTTACTATGTATCTTGCAAGCAGTATGACAAATGAGAGTATTGTCCAGATAGGCAAAAAACTTGGTGGTAGAAACCACGCCACTATCATTCATGCCATTAGCAACATACGCAGTCTTTCTACGACAGACAAGCAAACTCGTCAGGATGTTGAAACACTCAAGGGGCTTATTAATTCAAAATAAGCCTCTTTTTAAAGAGAAATCAATAAACGCCCAACAAGTTCATATATTTATCACCGCATTTGTAGAACACACCATGCCCAACGAAAATCTATCAATACTCCGAAAATTTATTATGGAATACGGAAGTATCCTGGGTTTATGTTGGACTGCTATTTTCGCATGCTACGTCATTGGTTTCCGTTCACAAAACGGATTCTTCATGCTTTTAGCTATATGTGGACTTATCGCCCTGCTCCCGCTTGAATTTTATTTGGGCATACGTATAAAAAAGCGTTCCCTCCAACTCGACATAAACCTCTCCTTTCTGTTCAGTTTCATGAATATCCTTAGCATGTTCATGTACGCATGTCTGCTCAGCGGATGCATCGAATTTATCTATTTTGCATACATTGACAAAGGTGAACTATTCAACTCCATCAACACCATGCTTTCATCTGCAGACATCAAAGAACTCTACCGCCAAACAGAACTGTCAGTATATTACGAGCAGATAACTGAAATGATACAAGAGTTGGAACTGCTATCTGCATTCGACAAGACAATGTTGCTATTTAACAACAGCTTTCTTACATCACTCATTCTTTCCCTTCCTGTTGCAGCTACCGCTTATTTCTACAAACCTGCAACATTGAAATAGCATAATCCTTTTTAGCTGACACGTTTTTTGATTATCTGTATTTCAAAAAATGAAATTATATCAAAAAACTCAAGTTACTATTCCATATTCTCACCATAATATACTATCTTTGCAGAACTTTTTAGTAAAGAGAGAACAATCAAAATTTTTATTAACAATATGGCGAATGTAATTAAGCTAAAGAAAGGCCTTGACATCAACCTCAAAGGAAAGGCTGCAGCTACCATTTCTGCCACTACTGCATCAAAGACATACGGACTTGTTCCTGATGCATTCTGGGGTATGAAGCCAAAAGTTGTAGTTAAAGAGGGAGATACCGTAAAGGCTGGTGATGCTTTGTTTGTTGACAAGAAGCATCCCGAAATGAAGTTCGTCTCTCCTGTATCTGGCAAGGTAACACTAGTTGAGAGAGGCGATCGTCGCAAGGTTTTAAGCGTTCAGGTAGAAGCCGATGCACAACAGCAGTTTGTCGACTTCGGTAAGAAACAAGTCAATTCGCTCAATGCAGAACAAGTAAAGAATGCGCTGCTCGAAAGTGGAATGTTCGCATTCTTTATCCAACGTCCTTACGCAGTTGTTGCCAATCCCGACGACACGCCAAGGGCTATTTTCATTTCTGCATTCAGCGACATGCCACTTGCTGCAGACGTAAACGTAGCACTAAAGGGACGTGAACAGGAGTTCCAGACAGGTATTGACGCACTTGCAAAACTTGCAAAAGTATATGTAGGTGTAAATGCCGGTTCAATCCTCGCAGACACCAAGAATGCTATCGTAACTCAGTTTCAGGGTAAGTGTCCGGCAGGAAACGTTGGTGTTCAGATCAATCACGTTGCCCCTATCAACAAGGGAGAAATCGTGTGGACTATTGCAGCTGAAGAAGTAGCAATGATAGGTCGTTTCTTCAACACTGGCAAGGCAGACTTCACTCGTACCATTGCAGTTGCAGGTTCCGAAGTAAAGCAGCCACAATACAAGACAGTACTTATTGGTGCAAAGATTGGTGACATCGTAGCTGGCAACATTGCTACCGACAAGAAGGTACGTCTTATCGACGGCAACCCTCTCACAGGTCAGCAGACAAGCACTGAAGACTTTCTTCTCGCCCACTCTACTGAAGTGACAGCTATTCCTGAGGGTGACGACGCAAACGAACTCTTCGGTTGGATTTCTCCACGCTTTAAGGAATTCTCCGTAAGTCACTCTTACTTCTCTTGGCTCATGCCAAAGAAAAAGGAATACACCATTGACGCACGAATCAAGGGCGGACACCGTCACATGATTTTCAGCGGCGAATACGACTCTGTATTCCCTATGGATATATATCCCGAACAACTTGTAAAGGCAATTATCGCAGGCGACATCGACCGCATGGAAGCCCTTGGCATCTATGAGGTAGCTCCAGAAGACTTTGCCGTTGCAGAATTCGTGGACAGCTCAAAAGTTGAACTCCAGCGCATTGTCAGGGAAGGTCTTGACATGTTGCGTAAAGAAAATGAATAAGCACTATGGGACTTAAGAAAATTCTTGACAATCTGAAGCCTACCTTCTCAGAAGGAGGTAAGCTCAGCGCATTCGGCTCCCTCTACGATGCAATGGAGACATTCTTCTATGTGCCAAACGAAACGGCAAAGAAGAAAGGTGCGCAGATTCACGACGCTATAGACTCTAAGCGTTCTATCTTTTTCGTTATTATAGCACTCATCCCAGTAATCCTCTTCGGTATGTACAACATCGGCTATCAGCACAGTCTTGTAGCTGGTTGCGAAGCAGAATGCGGCATACTCTGCAACTTCCTCTACGGACTTGCAGTCATGTTGCCAAAAATTGCCGTATCATACATCGTAGGTCTGGGCATTGAAGTAGCTGTAGCACAGTGGAAGAAAGAAGAAGTACACGAAGGATTCTTCGTTACCGGTATTCTCATTCCGCTCATCGTGCCAGTAAACTGTCCACTTTGGATTCTCGCCATAGCTACAGCCTTTGCAGTAATCTTCGCTAAGGAAGTATTTGGTGGTACAGGATTCAACATCTTCAACCCTGCACTCGTAACACGTGCATTCCTCTTCTTCGCCTACCCATCAATGATGTCAGGCGACAAGGTATGGGTTAACCAGAACTACATGGACTGTATCAACGGAACCATCGACGGTATTTCTACAGCTACTCCTCTCGGACAACTCGGAGCAGGCGAAGCAGTAAGCTATAGCGCAATGGACACTATCATCGGTACCATTCCAGGTTCAATTGGCGAAACCTCAGTAATAGCAATCCTCATCGGAGCCGTCATCCTCGTATGGGCAGGTGTGGCAAGTTGGAAAATCATCCTCTCTACATTCGTAGGTGGAGCACTCTTCGCTTACCTCCTTCCTTATGGTGATGCTGAGGCACTCAACTTCCAGTGGTGGGAACAGCTCACCGTAGGTGGTTTCTGCTTCGGAGCAGTATTCATGGCAACCGACCCTGTTACATCTCCACGTACAGAAGGCGGCAAGTGGATATTCGGATTCCTCATCGGAGCAATGGCAATCATCATCCGCGTACTCAATCCTGGTTACCCAGAGGGTATGATGCTCGCTATCCTGCTGATGAACATCTTCGCTCCACTCTTCGACTACTGTTTCGTTCAGGCAAATATTAACAAGCGTGCAAAACGTGCAGCTAAAAAATAAGGAGGAAAAGGATTATGGCAAAATTAAATACAAACAGCAACGTATATACCATTGTATATGCTAGCGTACTCGTAATCATCGTAGCATTCCTCCTCGCATTCGTAGCTTCAGCTCTGAAGCCTACACAGGATGCCAACGTAGCACTCGACAAGAAAAAGCAGATACTCGCTTCACTTAACTTGCGCGAACTCGCCAACCCTGAAGAGACATTCTCTACTGTCATCACAGAAGGCGACGAACAGAGCGACATTCTCAAAGCTGTAGTTGATGGACAGGAAAAGCTCGTCATCAAGCTCAAGGGTGCCGGACTCTGGGGAGGTATCGGAGGATACATCTCAGTCAACAAAGACGGTAAGACAGTATTCGGTTCATACTTCAACCACGAATCAGAGACAGCAGGACTTGGAGCCCGCATCGCAGAACAGTGGTTCCAGGACGAATTCAAGGGTAAAGTCATATACGACGCAGAGGGCAACGCCATCCTCGGAGTATATAAGAAAGGCAAAGCTCCAGCAAGTCTTTCTGAAGAGAGTTATGTTGATGCCGTAACTGGAGCAACACTTACATCAAACGGTGTCAACGACATGATTCATAAGTGTTTCACAGACAACAAACCGGTCATCGAAGCCTTCAGCGGAGACGCATCCGACTGCCAGCCAGCCAAAGAATGCTGCAAGAAGGATTGTGGCGAATGCTGTAAGGAAGATTGTGGCGAATGCTGCAAGAAGGATTGTGGCGAATGCTGTGACACAATTCCATGTACAAACAATAAATAATTAAGGAGGACAAGAATATGAGTTTATTTTCAAAAGAGAATGGCGAAATCTTCAAGGGTCCGTTAAACCTTAACAACCCTATCGCGGTTCAAGTTCTTGGTATCTGCTCCGCCCTCGCCGTTACGTCACAGCTGAAGCCGGCAATTGTAATGGGACTCTCAGTTACCGTTATCACTGCATTCAGCAACGTAATCATATCATTAATCCGAAAGACAATTCCAAACCGCATACGTATCATTGTACAGCTTGTCGTTGTTGCAGCCTTGGTTACCATCGTGAGCAACATACTGAAAGCATATGTATATGATGTAAGCGTGCAGTTGAGTGTCTATGTAGGACTTATCATTACCAACTGTATCCTAATGGGACGTCTCGAAGCATTTGCCATGCAGAACGGTCCTTGGGCATCGTTCCTCGACGGAGTCGGCAACGGTCTTGGCTATGCCATAATACTCGTTATAGTAGGCTTCTTCCGTGAACTGCTCGGATTCGGTAGCATCTTCGGCATCCAGCTCATTCCAGACAGCTGGTACATGGAGAACGGCGGTCTTTACATCAACAACGGTATGATGACCATGCCGGCAATGGCACTTATCCTGCTTGCCTGCGTCATCTGGGTACATCGTGCAGTAAATAAAGAAGAAGTATAACCCAAGAAAATAAAAACAGAAAACTATGGAACATTTCATTAGTCTATTTGTTCGCTCCATCTTTGTGGACAACATGATTTTCGCATTCTTCTTGGGTATGTGCTCTTATCTTGCAGTATCCAAGACAGTAAAAACATCCTTTGGACTGGGAGTAGCAGTTACATTCGTGCTTCTCATCACAGTACCCGTTGACTACCTGTTGCAGACGAAAGTCCTTGCCGACGGAGCACTCGCCGAAGGTGTAGATCTTACATTCCTTGCATTCATACTCTTTATCGCAGTCATCGCAGCAATGGTGCAACTCGTAGAGATGATAGTAGAGCGCTTCTCCCCATCCCTCTATGCCGCACTCGGAATCTTCCTTCCGCTCATCGCTGTAAACTGTGCTATCATGGGTGCATCACTCTTCATGCAGCAGCGCATCCAACTCGACCCAGAAACATCCACACAGGCAATTAGTGGTGTGGGCGACTGCGTAGCCTACGCACTCGGTTCCGGAATCGGTTGGACACTGGCAATTGTCGGACTTGCTGCAATACGTGAAAAAATGGCATATTCCGACGTACCAAAGCCACTTCAGGGACTCGGCATCACATTCATCACCGTAGGTCTCATGGCAATGGCATTCATGTGCTTCTCTGGTCTTAAACTTTAAAAGAAAGGAACTGAACAATGGATATGAATTTTATATTGTATAGCTTAGGAGTTTTCTTGGCGATAGTTCTCGTACTGGTCGTCCTGCTCCTCATAGCAAAAAAGTACCTTTCTCCAAGTGGACAGGTCACAATCACAATCAACGGAAAAGACAAACTCACAGTCGATCAGGGCAGCAGCCTGCTCTCTACCCTTGCAGCCAACGACGTTTACCTCCCATCAGCATGTGGTGGTAAAGGCTCATGCGGACAGTGCAAATGCCAGGTAATAGAAGGCGGTGGCGAAATCCTCGACTCCGAAAAGGGTCACTTCACCCGCAAGCAGATCAAGGCAGGTTACCGTCTTGGTTGCCAGTGCAAGGTGAAGGGCGACCTCTCTATCAAGGTCGATGACTCAGTAATGGGTGTAAAAGAATGGGAATGTACTGTAATTGGCAACAAAAACGTGGCAACCTTCATCAAGGAATACAAAGTTGCCCTGCCAGCAGGCGAACATATGGACTTCGAACCAGGTTCGTATGCACAAATCAAAATTCCTGCATTCAAAATCGACTACGACAAAGACTTCGACAAGAGCCTCATTGGTGACACATACCTGCCGGCATGGGAGAAATTCGGACTCTTCCCACTCAAGTGCGTCAACGACACACCAACCATCCGTGCCTACTCAATGGCAAACTATCCGGACGAAGGCGACATCATCACACTCAACGTGCGTATTGCCACACCTCCGTTCAAACCAAAAGACCAGGGACTGGGCTTCATGGATGTCAACCCAGGTATTGCATCATCATACATCTTCTCGCTCAAACCAGGCGACAAGGTAATCATGTCAGGACCTTACGGAGAATTCCGTCCACAGTACGGCACAGGTCGCGAAATGATATGGGTAGGTGGTGGAGCCGGAATGGCACCGCTTCGTGCACAGATCATGCACATGCTCAAAGGTCACGGCATCAACCCAGAAGACCGTCAGCGTCCAATGCACTACTTCTACGGAGCTCGTGCGCTTGAAGAAATCCCATTCCTCGACGACTTCCTCCAGCTTGAGAAAGACTTCCCTAACTTCCACTTCCACCTGGCACTCGACCGTCCAGATCCGAAGGCAGATGCAGCGGGAGTCAAGTACACACCAGGATTCGTAGCACCAGTAATGGGCGACACCTACCTCAAGCAGCATGAAAACCCAGAAGACTGCGAATACTACCTCTGCGGTCCTCCAATGATGGCAAAGACCGTGCTCGACCTTCTCCACTCCCTCGGAGTAGAAGACGACATGATCCGATTCGACAACTTCGGAGGATAATTCCCTATCCTACCCGCATACAAAAAAAGCTGACATTAGTTTGTCAGCTTTTTTTAATGTCTAAAGTCTAATGTCAATAGCCAATAGCTAACAGCCAATAGCTACTTCCCTTCTGCCTTATGGCAACCAATCCTTATGACACGTCCTTCATTTGGAATATCACCATCTGACAAATCCGGGTTCTGGTTATCCGACAAAGCCTTGTCTTCTGTGCTTCGTGTGTAGTATGGTCCGTCGTAGCCGTTCCACGACCAGTCATCATACCCCCAGCAGTAATAATTATATTGTCGATATGGAGCCCAATTATACGATGCGAGCTTAACCATATCGAATCTTTCGCCGTTACTACCGAAATAACCGTAAAACTCGAAATCATTCAGGAAATAATCGTATATTTCCGCATTATATTCACTATAACCGGGATAATCCAAATAAATTCTTCCGTTGCGCACCTCCCAATAGAAATGCATACTGATGCGGCTATATGGTCCAACCCTGTACCAATCCACCTGATACCCGTCGCCATAGGTTGCATATTCGTGCTGAGGGTAGAACACCAAATCAGTCGAATACGAAGTGAAAATATATGATCTGCCCATGTATAAATACTCATAGTACATACCCCAGTAGCCTTGCCACTCGCCAAAGAGCACCCTTGAGCGCCGCAAGTCTTCATTACAGCTTGTCAGCATCAAACCGCAAAAGCTTGTGAAAACCAGAGAAACTACTGCTGTAAAAAACTTAATACTCTTCATAAACATTCGAATTTTGTTATCTTTTTGCAAAGATACAACATTTATGATAATCTATTAACACTTACATCTTACATCTTACATCAGCCTTCTTACTTCTTACTTCAGCCTTCTTACATCATACATCATACATCATTTCACTATCCTCCCTTACAAATAGCGAAAGCCATCAGATTCATCTGCACGCACTGGTAAGCTGTAAGCTTCCTTTTATCATTATGGTGTTCCCAAGCCGAAAGCATCAACAAGCGTCCCTCCCCGCAGGCATAAAACTGCTCACCGTGAGGCTTCGACAGCTTTGTAAAACCATTTTCCACAATCACAATCGTAGGCAGTCCCTCATCAAAAGCCGCCCTCATAATCCGCTTCTCTCCAGGCGAAATAGCAGGTGATACAAGAACCGCCCCTTCCCGTGCCTCGCGAAGAACGCGCTCTACAGTTCTATCCAAATCCTCTCCGACAAGTCTACGCGACACTCGCACAGCCACACGCCGCTCCACCTGCAACAACCCGCGATTACCAATACCATTAAAAGTAAACTCCCCAATTCTCAATCCGAAAAAAGGCCTCAAAAATTCCGGATTACTCCTCTTCATCATCAGCCTCCTCGGATTCTCCCTCAGATAATTCTTCCATGTCTCCAACTCCTCATAAGAGCGTAGAATCAAATCGTTGTACCCCTTGGCAAACAGCGGCATGTACCCACTGCCCGACGACGGTGCAACCGTCCCTTGCTGACAATTCTCCCTCTCCTTCCCCGCAAGCATCAGCTCAGCCCTTGTCTTTCTATCCTTCTCCGCAAGCATCGGCTCTGCCGATGTCTCCCCTCTCATCATCTTCCTGCACCCCGCCTTAAATCCCGAAATCACCTGCCCCAGATGTACTGGCAAGCGATCTTTGACAAACAGAATGCCATGCATATGATCAGGCATCATCTGAACCGCCATCACCTCGATCTGTGGAAAAAACCTTGGAATGCCCAGCCATTCATCCTGCACCATCTTTCCCAGAGCCGACAGCACGATATGCGGAGCCTCGTCGCTCCCATTGGGAGCAGCCACATCGCCTTCCACACGACCGAAAAGAGCCCTTCGCCCCTCCACCTCAATCGTAATCATATACATACGTCTCTCCGCATAATCGTGATGAGAATCCCGGCGTTTCATCGACTCCTTCTTCTCACTCAGATGAGTCTTCTTCCAGAGAATCTGTTCTTCCTTCATGTCTATTAGATTTTACGCTTGCGAAGATAAACAAATTTTCCCACTCACTATGGAAATGAGCGGGAAAATTGTTTCCAGTGTGCAATTTTCAAATCTGCCTCTCAAAAACCGTTCATTAATGAAAATCATCGTAATCATTAATGAATTGGATCGATTTCATTAATGAACAGGAAAAAAGACATTAATCTGAGAACAGAAAAATATCATAGTGTGCAATTTTAAAGGAACATCTTTTCAAACCGATGCATGATATCGAGTAAATCCTCCGACAGATAATGCTCAAACCTTCTTGCCAGAGTCAAATCTTCCTGCGTAGCCTTAGGGGCATAAATAGAACAGGCAATAGCAGCAATGGTATCAGAATCGCCACCAATAGACACAGCATTACGGGCGCAATCCTCCAGCGAAGTGCATTCAAGAAAGGCAATAATAGCCTCAGGTACACTACCCTGACAACTCACGTCAAACTCATACCCGGGACGAATCTCATCGAGAGTCCGCGACAGATTATATCCATACTTCTCCGGAATCCTCCTTCTTATCTCCTCCTTCGCAGCCTCCAGACTCTCTGCCTCCTTGCATATAAACACACATTCCGCAACAGCCTTAGCCCCCTTCACTCCCTCAGGATGATTATGAGTTACATTAGCAGTAATCTCAGCCAGTTCCAAAGTTTCCTCCAGCGTACGAGCATACAAACCCACAGGGCTTACCCTCATCGCAGAACCATTACCCCAACTGCCATACGGCTTCGGATTCGGAGAAATCAGCCAATTGATAAACTTACCCCCATATCCTGCTGTAAAATGACTCCTTCCCAGCTTCTGCATACACCTCACCAGTTCCTCCTCACTATGCTCTCTATCCTCCATCAGCCACTCTGCCACAGCCAGAGTCATTACACTATCATCAGTAAAATGAGTCTTCGGTCTCTCCAGCGGGAAATCCTTTGTTTTCACATTATGCCATTCATAGGCACTTCCGATAACATCTCCAAATACAGCTCCTAACATATTATTAATATATAAGCCATTAAACGCTTTTTTCCATTTCTCTGAGAATGCTCACCTCTGTAGTAACACTTCTATGAGCTTCAAAGAAAGAATATAATATAGCCTTAAGATAGTCATCCAAATCAGGAATGTTTTTCCTAAAAATAAAGGAATAATGAGAATGTACATACATACTCTTCTCGTCATCATCTATTGTGAATAGTGTAGTTACAAGTTCAGACTGATTCGCGGTATTTATTGCCTTTCTTAATCTCGACACTTCATCAGTCTTATAAAGTTCAACCTCTAACCAAAAGGTATCAAAGAGATGTACAAACGAACTGCCTTTATTTGTATCTGCAAAAAAATGTTCGCCTTGATAATCAAAGTGAATCCTTCTATCAGAGTCTTCATCTACTTTGTACTTACATCCAATCTTAGTAAGTGTTTCAATAAACAAATCTTGAGCATTGACTTCTTCGACCTCATTTTGTGATTCTGGTTCGTTCGACTGTTTTTCCCATGCATATTTGCTTCGGTTTTCTTTCCTTCGATCTTCCATTTCCCAGAAAAACCAAGGCAGAATCAAAATTGCTAAAACTCCTGCTGTAAGAAAGCCATATACAAATTGTTCCATAGCCTATTGATTATTTTTGCAAAAATAGTATTTTCTTATTTAACTCTCGTATTTTTTCTGTTCACAAGCCTTGCGAATTTGGAATTTTACATTTCCAAATCACATTTGAGCGAACGATGTCTATCTTTTTATGTTCGCCCCGCTTTCCCGTAATTGCATAGTACCCAGCGATACTAACAGGTAACAGTTCTGAGAATATCTTCCTAATCCTTGTACACTTCTCGTTTATAGAGTTGAGTGTCGGATTTGTCACATCCATAATACTCTTCTGCACTCTTTCAGTCATTCCCGACGGTCTTAGCAAAAGGTACAATGCCATCAGTTCTTCTCTGTAGTCAGGTAGATACTTCAACACAATACCTTCAGGATGTGAAAGGAACAGAAGATATACAGCTTTTAGCAATGGTTCCATTTTTACCTCCAACGACTCTTCTCCACACAACACAATCCTGTAATCCTCTGTAACCATTAACTGAGGAAACTCATCTTCCTCTTTCATCACAGCAACAATCTCTTCATCGCTGACACCATATGCCTTAAGCTTTTGAACAATATCCTTAATCTTGTTCAAAAGTACAGAACAATGAAACTGCTTCATTTCCTCTGAAATCAGTTGTTTTAGTTGTGTTTCCATATTTGTCGTATTTTTATCGTTTGTATTTTTACATATCATTCTTCAAACTTCTGACGTTTTATTCTATGTCGAAGAAATGCCAGTGCCCTCGGTGCTTGTTTATTTACCTCAGACAGTTTCTGAGCAAAATCCTCATCAGACATATCTGAATTGAAATCATCCACCAGCTCTTGAGGTTTATCAGAAACCTTAACCAAAGAGATACCCTTTTGTTTCATCAGTGTCCTAAGGGATATGATAGCCTTAATATACTTAGGTCTTACATCTATCAGTTCCTGCAGATATGTTAACCCAAGGATGCCTAAATGCTGTTCCTTAAGCATAGCAGTGCTATATAAGACCTTACAGTCAGGAACTTCCTCATCAGATAATGCTATTATCTGCATATTGATTTCATGAGCTTCCTTAAAACATCCCATCTTATATAAAGAACGAGACTTCACATAAAGTGCTTCCATACACTGATGTTGCGTCAATACACTATCAGCATACTTTAGTGCTATCTCATAATCACCCTTATACATGTTTAGTAATGCTACTAAGAATTTAGAAGGCCAGTGACTGGATTCTTTTAAATACTCAGGAATATCTGTCACACATCCAAAGATGTCATCATCACAGATAACTGTATCAAGAAAGCGTTTTGCCTGATACATAGCTTCTTTTATATCGCCTGCTTCAACTCTTTTCTGAACAAGCATCAGATACTGTTTGGCAGCTGCATCGTATTCATAATTATTGAGTAACTGATACACAGCCTTTCCGCTTTCAATTTCGCTGCTTATCACCTTCTCATTGTTGTACTCACTAGCATACGCCAACACCTCTTTGCTTGTATGAGCATATTGTGGAATAACTGGATGTGAAAGGAACAATCCACTCAACGAACGCACGCGGCTCAATGCAACATAAAGTTGCCCTGCCGCAAACATACCTTCACTCAGGTCAAGATGCAATTTGTCAAAAGTCATACCTTGACTCTTGTGTACAGTGATAGCCCATGCCAAACGAAGTGGATATTGTGTGAACTTGCCCAAAATCTCTTTTTTCATCTTTTTGGTTTCAACATCATACTCATAGCTATATGACTCCCATGAGCAATTAGGAACCACATAACTTGCACCATCTTCTAAAGTCACCTGAATTTCATTTTTCGATAACTTTGACACTACACCAAGAGTTCCGTTAGCCCAGCGCTTATCCTGATCATTACGGGTAAACATCACCTGAGCACCAACTTTCAACTTGAGTATCATATCCACGGGGAAGCGTCTTTCCTCAAACTTTCCCTGTACAGTTCCTTCGTAGATGTATTCCTCTGCATTAATTTCAGCCAGTTTCTGCTGATTGATAGCATCCGCAGTTCTATTGAGCGATGACAATGTAATTACAGCGCCATCCTTCTCTGTTGGTTCACAAACTCGTTTATTCAGATGCATAAAATCCTCTGGAGTCGTTCTATTCAAACGTACATTCTCCAATATCTGCAGGAATTTTTTATCATCCTGACGATACACCTTCTGGAATTCTATCTTTACCAATCTCATTCGCTTGATGGCATATGCTCTGTAAAAGAAAGAATCATCCGAGCCATATAAATCACGCATATATTTCTTTTCTTCACCATACTTCACGACTGGTGGCAACTGAAACATATCGCCAACAAATATCATCTGTTTTCCGCCAAACGGAAGATTTGAGTGTAAAATTTTCCGCATAGTATAATCAATTGCATCGATAATATCACATCGAACCATTGACACTTCATCTATTATGATAGTATCGGTATGAACCAAAGTGAGAATACGCGTTTCACTCATATGACCCATAGTACCTGGAGTACACACTTCCATAGGCAAACCAAAAAACGAGTGAATAGTCTCTCCACCAGCCAAGATTGCTGCCACACCTGTAGAAGCCAGAGTGATAAACTGTTTGTCAACCATCTTCTGTACATTCTGCAAGAAAGTGGTCTTACCAGTCCCAGCCCTACCAGTCAAGAAAAAGCTGGAGTTTGTATTTGCAATCAGTTCGTAAGCACGTACCTGCTGTAAATTCTCTTGGTCAATAATCTTTTCCATAACCTATCGTTTTTTATTCTGTGGAATTTTCTTCTCTTTAAAATCTCATTCTACAAACAAATTGCAGCGTCAGTTTCGAGCCTATGTCGAAGATTGACGCTGCAAAGTAAATAGGTTTTTAAAACTCCTGCAAGAAAAACAAGATTGTGAATGGTTCCATTCTACTTGGAACCAATATTAAATTAGACATCGAAAGCATATCAAGAAACAAAATCGCCTTATTTCGATATTCTAAATATAAAATTTACAAGAAATATGCAAAATTTCAAAATAAAAGTATTGCAGATATAGTTTTTTATTTATACCTTCGCTGCCAAATAATATACTGTATATGATACAAGAAATAAAAATCAAGAACTTCCTCTCATTTAAAGATGAGGTTCGATTCAGTTTTGAAGCAACAAGTGACAAGTTTGCAGAAGAGTCTCAGGTTGTAACCATCAATGAGAACACAAGACTATTACGTTTTGCCATCATCTACGGTTATAATGCTTCAGGAAAGTCCAACCTGCTTAGTGTATTAGACTTTCTTTTGTATTTTTGGAATTTCAAGCCAAAAGATTTGGATTCAAAAACAGGAGTAATACCATTTAAACTTGACAGAGTTTCAGCTGACAAACCATCATGCTTCGAAATTGTGTTTTTTGTAAAGGATACAAAATATTGGTATCAGCTGGAACTGGATCAGCACCAAGTATATCTGGAAAAATTGTCGTACTACAAGACTACCCAGCCTATTATGCTATTTGAGCGTACACTGAGAAATGGTCAGTCTGACATCCAGTTCAACCCCAAAGGAGATAAAATCAGTGCAGCAGCAAAAGACATGATTAGTGTAAATTGTCTGAAAAACATATCATTTTTTGTTGCCCGCAATCAGGTGAATGTGAACCTGCCGATTATTGATGCCGCAAAAGACTGGTTACGAAACCAGCTGATGGATGTTATTTCCCCTACTACCCGACTTACCTCATACGCACAAAAACAAGCATCGGAAAATGACGAGCTGATTAGCTACTTAGTACAGTTCCTTCATGAAGCAGATTTCAATATTACTGATATCTCTACAGATATTATCAGTAAACAACTTACTGATGAAGCTATCAAGTTCTTGACAGAAGACAATGATGATACAGATGAAGATTCTATTAAGGAAACAGAACGAATCAAGAAAGAACGTACAGTCAAACAGATACAGACTACATTTGAGCATACGGTAGAGAATGACAACGGAAAGGAAACATACCAGATGGACAAGAAATACGAGTCAACTGGAACTATTAGGACTTTTGGTATTGAAGCAGCCATATTTGAAGCACTACAGACAAACGCAGTGCTGCCAATAGATGAACTCGAAACTTCACTCCATCCTATGCTTCTGGAAAAAATACTATTTAATTACCTAAAGACACCATCAAGATCTCAACTTATTGTAACTACACACAATGACGGTTTATTAGACTTACTTAACGACCTGATTAGAAAAGACTCCGTATGGTTTACCGAGAAAAAGAAATCCGGAGTAACAGACCTGTATAAGTTGACAGACTTCAGAGGTCTCAACCGTATTTCGTCAATAAGGGAAGCATACCGCAACAAACGCTTTGGTGCAACAATGGGATGATGTCATGGAAGAAAGAGAGATAGCTGAAGTAGCAAAGAAACAACCCTATTTTGAGGCAGCCCCACCCCTTGAGCCAGAACAAGATAATGGCACAAGGGAAATGGGCGAATTGTATCCCTTCCTTATAAGTGGTGGTACAAATACTGAGCGCTATTATTTTACGCATATCAACGACACAACTGAATACAAATTCAATATCAGGCCTCGTTATTTTGGAGATGAATCAAACTACATCGAGACTTTTCCAAAAAGAATAAAAGAAGTGCTGAGCGCCAATAACGATGCAAAGATATTCTGCGTATTTGACTGGGATACAATATACGGTAATGAGACAAACTTGAGAAAACATAAAGCTTTCGAAGAGCAATTCAAGGATGAAGTCTCAAATGGAACACTTACTATTTGTCCAAGTATGCCAAGTATTGAGTATTGGTTTTTACTCCATTTCGAAAATTACACAAAACTTCTGAAAAGTTACGGAGAGGTAGCTGGCATTTTAGCACCATACATGAAATCATGCTTTTCTGATCCTACTGTACCATTTAAAAAACTACTCAAAAGAGAAAAGTATCTTTCAGAAGCCATGTGGGTGAAAAACCTATGTACTGACGGAAAACTTGAATCAGCCATTGAGCTAGCAGAGAAAAATATCGAGTCTGCTATAGCAAATGGAAAACTGGCAGAGCAGTCATATTCGTATGTTTACAAAGTTTTCAAAAAATAAAAATACTTCTTCAAAATAAAAGGTAATATACGATTACAATAAAATTGCAGCGTCAATCTTCGACATGGGTTCGAGATTGACGCTGCTTTGTAAGTGCATTTTTAAACCTTATTGAATTGGAAGATATGCAACTAGAGTTCTACGACACACCATTGGACATCGTTTATGACGGGTCTTAATCCTTATTGTAATGGAATATATGTAATGATTTCTCCTTCAACGCAGTCGTGGCTGGGCAAAAGTTGTCTTAATCCTTATTGTAATAGAAGACACTCAACGATTGAGTACAAATATAAATCAATATGTCAAAGAACGGACTCGCCAATCAATACTCTCGAAACTTCACAAACGAGAATTCTGACAGTTTTGTTCCTTCATCATTATAAGTTGTTTTACGTTTGGTTGTAGAAGCTATGCACTTGATGCCTAACTTCTTGAGTTTTGCAACAACTATGAAAGTAAATGTCATCTCGCCCATGATATGAACAGTTATTGACTTGGGATTACCCAAAGATACAATATTCTTTACATACTCTTTGGATAAATCCTCCAATTCATCATCGCTGGCATCTGGTTTAATTAAAGGGAAAGGCATATCTATAAGCTTCCCAAAACTTTGAGAAGCCTCAATCTGCTTTTTATCCCAATATTGAGATGGATGATTACTTAAATTAATCAGCATTGAATAGGCTATCTAATACGTTCTATAATTTTCTGAATAATCTGACCAAGTTTATTGATATCTTCTGGCGTTAACATACCCTCTGAACCTTGAATCATGGAAGCATGATTGTATTTGTTTCTACAACTATTATGAATCCATACAGCATCTCGCCGCACTATGTTGATAAAGTTTTGAACTGAAGGACATAAAACAGAAATCTGAACTTTTTCTTTAATCTCTTCTAGTCCTTCTGTACTCCAGTCCTCTTCTCGATAGACTCCCCATCTCAACAAAGCATTTGAAGCTACACGTTCTTTATAATTGTGTTCATTGGTACCAAGTCGCTGACAGAAGTCTGTTGTGATGTTTTCATCAAGAATAGTGACAGCCTGTTGATACAGCTGATGATCGTAGCACCATTTAGCAGCCTCGTAACCGTTTCGAAGACTTTCCGGGCACATGGCATCCGTCGTTTCAAACTTTTGAAGAGATTCTTGTATTTTACTGATAATAGGAGGTATCGGTGCTATGACTTGCTCAAGAACCTCCTTCACCTGTTTATGACAATTTATTATCCTATCAATTGTGTCTCCCCTCAATATATTAGGTGCAAGGCACAATTTCATATCGTTCAAAAAACTATTCAATGATTCTATGTACGAACTAAGATAGCCGTCTGCCAACATTCGGTCTATATTCTTTTTTCCTCTTTCTCTCAGCATTGGAATGAGTGCATTATCCTCTTTCAGCTCTTTCAGCTTTTTGATATTGCCATTTTGTATGAGGTCTGCAGCAGCAAATGTCCAGTCCTGGAGCATGGTCAGTGGGAGAATATCCATCAGTGGTGCCTCGTTGGTCTCTGCATCATGTGCTTCGTAGTTGCCATATGAGATGTGTTTCACTTTGACCCCTTTTAGGAACTTTGCGTAGTTGCCCAAGACTAAAACCAGCATAGGCAGATAGCGATAACTATGAGTCAGGTCGAAATAGAGTTCATCATTGGGCATCAGTGTTTTATATACAGCATTGAATATTGCCCACATCTCGTCCTCATCCTTTCCATCAGGAATTGTGATGGTTTCTACAGGACATGGCAAATTCATATCCAACAGAACCTTTTCCAACCCAACGTATGTCTCCTCACTTCCAGTCCTGTGGTTAAGTCTTTCTGTAATATTCTTACTCCAATTAGTTTCCTTGGAACCATTGGTAAGCAAGATGATGATACGGTCAATAACCTCACCATCCGGATTTCTGGTTGTCCAGTTATTATTTACTTTGAGATACTCCAATGTAGCTTGTTGGATAAATCTTGTTTCAGAAGATGCAAAATTGCCCTTCGTGTATCTGCAAGGGATATAAAAGCCCGTGCCTAATACCGATATAAATATTTTTCGTGCCATACTTTTTAAAATTTTGTAAATAATGAAAAGATATACTTTTAGATGTAATACTATAATTAAAAAATCCTTGTTCTTTTGGAAATAACAAACACCTGTAATCGTACACTCAAGCGTTGCGGACGTGTTGTAATCCTTGTTCTTTTGGAAATAACAAACACCAACACCATTTGCAATATCTTCAGTAATGAAGTTGTAATCCTTGTTCTTTTGGAAATCATAAGCACCTACGGCACTCCAATCAACTTCGACATGTGGTTGTAATCCTTGTTCTTTTGGAAATCATAAACACCGATGCCACAATTACTGGCTATCTTGTTAAGTTGTAATCCTTGTTCTTTTGGAAATCATAAACACCCAAACAAGTTAGAAGGTAAGTATGGCTGCAGTTGTAATCCTTGTTCTTTTGGAAATAACAAACGCCCTTGTCAGGTGAGTATACTTACGAAACCGAGTTGTAATCCTTGTTCTTTTGGAAATAACAAACACCGCATTTGGAACATATAATTGGGAGGGAAAGTTGTAATCCTTGTTCTTTTGGAAATAACAAACACCCTGGGATCCGTTCGACGGATTGTTGGCGTAGTTGTAATCCTTGTTCTTTTGGAAATAACAAACACCAAATACTTATGTTTAACCTATTAAAACTTTGTTGTAATCCTTGTTCTTTTGGAAATAACAAACACCGTATTGCGTCTGCTAATGTTAGTGGCAATGTGTTGTAATCCTTGTTCTTTTGGAAATAACAAACACCTTAGTTGTAGTCTTTATGATTTTCTCAGCAGTTGTAATCCTTGTTCTTTTGGAAATAACAAACACCTCTCTATTAATATTAGAGAATATGGAACTAGTTGTAATCCTTGTTCTTTTGGAAATAACAAACACCCATAGTTTATAACGATAAAAGAGAAAGGGTTGTAATCCTTGTTCTTTTGGAAATAACAAACACCCGTAGCGGAATACGATACGATTCATTGGAGTTGTAATCCTTGTTCTTTTGGAAATAACAAACACCAGATGTTGGAGTCTTGCAGCACTGCTTAAGTTGTAATCCTTGTTCTTTTGGAAATAACAAACACCTCGTAAGGATGCAGTAGAACGAAGGAATAAGTTGTAATCCTTGTTCTTTTGGAAATAACAAACACCCTCTCCCTGATATACTCGTCTATAGTTTTGGTTGTAATCCTTGTTCTTTTGGAAATAACAAACACCTAAAGTCACAAATATTAGTGAAGTTCAGTATCTTATACACATTTTTGCATATAAAAAATACCATGTAATTAATCTAAAACAACAATAAATCCTCATTTTTACTTATTTCAAAGAACTCTTTTTGGGAGGACTTATTCCCACTCATAATGTTTAATACTCAAGATAACGACAAATCATTAAATAACTGGCTCGTCTTATCTTCGCCAATAGCATTCTGAAGTTCTTTTTTCTTGCCTTTCAGTTTCTTCTGTTCTTTATTAGGAAGTTTCTTCACTTCGTTCAGCAATACGGAATATTCCGCATCACTAAAGGAACGTTCTTCTACCTTAAGCCATTTGATCAATGTTCCCACAAGATTACCAGCGGAAGTCTTTCCCCTAAGCACTTCCACTAAAGGTAGGCTCATTCTTTGTAAAGAAGCCTCTTTCTCCTGCTGACGATATTCAACTGCAATTTGCGAATTTTTGTATATTTTCAGCAATTTTGCAGCCTCAACATTTTCTGGATATATACGTAAAGCCTCCTCACTTTTTGATATGGCTTCATCCCACATTTCCTCATTAGATGCTATTTGTGCCTGCTCTATCAAAAGTCGAAAATTTGTCTGATTTCTTTGCTCTTCTTCAGACCTCTGTATTTGTGCCTGTTTTTCAGCTATTCTTCTCTCCTGTTCAGCTTTTCGCTGATTAATTGAGAATAGTATCTGATTCTCTAAATCCTTATGACTACTTTGAAGTGACCGTTCTATTTCAAAAGCTTCATTAACGTTTAAAACACGAAGACGCACAAAACCCATCAGCTGCAAACGTTGATTGTATTCAGCAATCTTTCTCGACTTGTACTTCTTCTTTCCTGCTTCATAAGGGGTCTTATCAAAGTCTTCAAATCGCCAATCACCTGTGATGGAATGAAAGCCTACACCAGCAGACATCTTCAGTAGGCAACTAGAACCATCGGTAGGAATCATCGCTAAGAGTGTATCTATATTCTCCAATACTTCGTCAGAACGTTCAGCTCTGTATTTCTCAAAGAAGGCATGTTCCTTCTGCAAATAGACTTTAGTAACATCGTTAATAACCTGAAACAGATGGCTAATAGGCTCATTGAGCAGGGTTTGCTTTTTACTTGCATATGGCGATCTGATCCGTCCATATTTCTCAAGCAAACTGAAAGCATTGGCTGCCAAAGAGATGTTACCAAGTCCCTTCTGACCCGGAGCGACACTCTCATAGAGCGTGTTGAAACCAACAGAATCATAGTCTCGTGTTGTCTTGTTCATTTGATGCTTCCACCCTCCAAACCATTCAGCACCCTCCTTCCGCAGATTGAAGAGTTTAGTATTTACAAGCACCGTTGACGGCATCTCTACATCACCAATGCGAACAAAGCGCATAAAGTCCGTTCCATCCTTCATAGTGCCAAATACCTCTTCATTCTTCTCTTCGTCTGTTCGCAGATAATTAAACAGGGCAGAGCGGACAGAGCCTTTTATGGAACTTCCTGCCACCAAAGGTTTGTCGTAGAACTGAGTTCGCAAAAAAGTCTTGATATTGTTGTCGGTCTTTGCAGGCAAATCGAATACATAACGTGACAGTTCTTCTATCTTATTGCCTAACATCTGACTGATGCCTCTTTCGTCTGATTTCAGGAAAAGAGCCGTGATTGCCTCTACATCCACACCTGCTGTCGCCGCTTTCTGCATATCGATGACATAGACCATGCCCTCTTTCTGTATGAAGTCAAGACCTTTCACCCATTCGTTGTCATTGCCAGCACCTACAGAAAGTGGCGTGATGACTTCCAATTCTATGGGATATTTTCTGTTTTCCATATCACTTCAAAATAATTGGTAACATAATAGCTCTTCCGTTTCGCCAAACATGGTGTGTTATTTCCATATCGGGCTTTAAGTCCACAATCTTACCGATGACAAAAACGGATTTTTCTTCATCCCTACGGAATACCGAACCTGGCAGAAAACCGTAGATGGCATTCTTTCGCAGCGTCATATAGGGATATGTAGTAATCCAACCACCACGACGCACAAAGTCGTAAGCTACCCTCTCTGAGTTCATCAATGTTTCCAACTGCTCTTTCGACTCAGGAATGAAAAGAGAAAGAGACAGCTGATGATTAGCCTCTTTAGGCAAATCTATCGACAGTGTATCAGCCGTATAATCAAAGAATCCATATCCTACATTTCTGTTGGTACCGATGCCTTCCATAGAAAGAAGTTGGAGTGCCTTCTCCAACAGAGTGGTATCTCCTTCAGCTATGAAATAGAGTCCAGCATAATGACGGAAAAAAATCTTGTCAACATAAAACGGTTCGGCATTTTCTTCCCCTGTACGGCTTTTTATAGTTACACGCTGAGACACTTCTGACTTCATAAACTCTTTGCTGCCAGTGATGTCTTCAGGTAGTTCATATGTTGTCAGATAACTTTCCTGGATATTCGGAAGGTACGTGTCGTTTCCCTCAAATAGAGATTCACCTGACAAAACAGATGAATAGAGGGCACTATCGACCCATTGTACTTTTTTCACCTTCTTTGCCTTAGACACATCAGCAAGTTCTACTTGCTTAGCTCGCATCGGAAGTGGGAGAAAATAGACAGGAGCACAGTCCTTATCCTTTTGGTAATAAGGGAACAAACTGCTCACCGTAAACCCAAGGTCACCATCATCAGGCAGATTCTCCCCAAGTTTAGCCAGACATGAGATGAAAGCTGAATATAGTGTGTCAGATTGAATAAACTTCTGACTGTTACTCAAATCCTCATGCTGGTCGCTGATATGAAGAGGAGCTGTGAAGTGCAACTTATAGATTTTGAATGTTGCCATAGTCACCAGTTTTTATGCTGTCCAATTGTTAGAATCAGAGAGCTCTGTCTTTTTCATCTCTCCAAACTTGATCTGGCCATAGCCACGAGAACCACTACCACCAAGATAGTCATTCTCAAGCAGGCGGATACCTTTCTCGAATAGAGATAGCAACTCCTGCTCGTCATCATCATCCCATATGTTTATGATGAACTCAGCATTGAACACAGCACCCGCAGGAACACGCTCTATTTGGCGTGGATGTTCTGCAGTTCCTTCAATTCGTTTGATAGTATTTTCCCATTTACTTTCAGTATACGGCAAATCCAAACTGTCACAGTTTAATAGCATTATCTTTGAATTCTCATCCAAAATGGCATCTCGAACAATGATTTTAGATGGTTGGTTTTTCTTGTCTGGATTTTTTTCTTTAATAATACCAAACAAATTATTTACCTTAGGATTGAGTCCGACTTCCGGCGCACCATTTACCTGCTCAAGCAAACAACGCATTTTCCCTTTTATTGAACTACCTGGAATATATGGTTCATTATCTCTTGAAGCCAACTTGATAACAGGAAGGTCAATACCACCAATTTCTACGTTATCACTATTGCCTCCAATATGCAATCCTGTCACGAGGGTAATAGAGGTATTTATCTTTATTTTTTTTAACAACTGTTTCATAATTCTTTCTTTAATTAATAGTTTTCTTTTCCGTAACGTTTGTGATAAGCGACTATTGCCTCAAAAAAATTAATAAAATTCTTAAAAGCTTCCATCCTATTTGTACTATTTATAGTAATATCTATCGAAGTAGATATAACTTCGGCAAAGTCTTCAATTCTTCGTTCTTTACATTTCAGATTCTTTTGTCTCACCCTTCCTACTGCATATGCTAATTTGGGCTTCAGCATAATGAAGTCACTTTCAGCAAAGCCATTAATAGAAACATTCATCTGGAGGTTCTTAACTGCTCCAAAAAACTTTCGTAATTGGCTAGTAGTAAGAGGAAGAACAACAAAAGTGTTTGTTCCTGGAATTTTCTCTTCTTTAACCAAATGCTGTGCAAATTTGTCTGCATAATCTACAGAATCTGTTGAAATCCCCTTTTTAAACCAGTCTGGATTAATAGGATGTTCTTTTAAATAACTCATAAACAAAAAAGTATTTAGTTAATATTCATATTGATTCTTAATTCCAGCTCTGCCCAACGGGCTGCGAGGGCAATCAGCTCTAACTTACGCCCATTGCGATAGTCTATTTCCTTATCTCTCAGAGAACGACAGAAATCGCAGACAGTTCGGTTTGACTCATAGCGTTTCATGAAGCGCGTCAAGTAATAGCTGATGTGCCAGATATAACTAAAATCTTCAGCTTTACCCTCCTTGCGACGCAACATGTTCCGGTCTGCAATTGAAGAATAGAGCATCAGCTTATGCAAAATGCCCTTACTGAGGTCATAATTCCTTATCAGAGTGATGAACTGTTGTTTGAAGTTTTTCACATAATCAAACTCCTTATCCCATGAGATGGTTTTGCCAAGCATGTGGAAGGCATTTTTCTCACCGTTGTTAAATTGTTTGGCAGCATTCTCTGCATCACCTGCCAGTTCAGCTGCTTTTGCAATCGGAAACTTAGGCTGTACGATAGCAATACCTCCAGAGATAGTGATGCCTTCGTTTCCGAAACGTTTCTCTGTCTCCTGACGGATACGCTCTGCAAAATCAATCACTTTGTCCCAACGTCCGACAACAAACAAATCATCGCCCCCAGCATAGATAATATTCAGATAGGGTTTGAAAGTTGCCTCTTGCTGAATCTTTTTGGTTTCCACTTCAAAGAAATCAACCAGTCGTTTAGAGAAAGCCTTATACTGGATGATGCTGTCAAAGCCTGTGATGAAGCGTTTCCCCAAACCATCAACATCCATGCGGAGAATGCCCAGATTAGAACTTCCAGCATAATCCTTAAAGGTCTTAAAAGCCTCTTGCTGACGTAATTCTTCACCTAACTGTATCTGTTGACGAACGGAAGGAAGTACGAACATTTCTTCATCTCTCTCCCCTGCCGACATCTTAACACAGTCGGGCGATTCAACACCTGTTACGGCACATACCTTTGGTTTACCTCCTACGGCAATCGGTTCAAAGAATTCTTGATAATCGCTTGTCAGTAAGTCCTTAAACTTTTGACTTTTCTGATGAGCAAAATCTGCATTTGCTATTTTCCAAAGATAACCTGGCTTTTGGTTGGAGGCATCCTGACAATCTACAGTGCCGTCAGAATTCTCACGGAAAGCCACATGGCTAATATTCAGACCTAACTGTCCTTTATGCTCCTCCCAAAGTTTTTGCTTTACTTGTTTGGCGCATGATTCGACAGCTTGCACAATCTGGGGAGTGTTATCTGTCAAGAGGTAGAACTTGCCACCAGAACTGTAGATAACATCCACAGTTTTGGCACCATTGCTTTCTGCTGTCTGTTTGATGTCCGCACATACGTTCTCAATGAGTTGACGTAGATAATAGGAACGACCTTTCAGGCTGACTGCTGCCTTCTTTGACGAGATGTTATAAAGGAACTTCTGAATACCAGAGAGGTCCCCTCCCACAAATAGTTGATTGAAAACTTGAGTTTGTTCCATTCGTGGTTACTGATTTATATTATTATTGTTGTCTTTATCTTTTCGCAACTGATGTACTATTCCACAGCCAATGCTAGCATTCTTTCCTATCCCGATATTGTTAGGGATGGACAGGTTGCATTTGAAGTCGGCATTGAAAGCCATCATCTTTATACCTTTATTATGCAGTAAGTAAGGGTCGCTGAGTTCTGTGATTTTCAGTATCAGTTCTTTTTCCAAGTGGATATCCAGTCCTTTCAACATAGAGAGCAGGTTAGCTTTCAAAATATTCTCAAGGAAAGCGACTCGTTCCACTGTGCCCTCGATATTCTGATAGAGTTGATAGTTCTTCGAATTGAGAGGTAACCATCTGCTAATATGGTAACAGAACATTTCCTCCCAAGTCTGTACAAGTATTCTGGCAGGTTGTATTTTGTCGGTATGACACTCGACTTGACGATCACCAATAGTCAACGAGCCATTAAGCTCAGTCAAGAACTGTCCGATAATATCTACCCCATCTTCAACGCAGACAATAGCAGCCTTACCTCTTAAACGTTTGTATTGTATAAGAGGGTAAGCATATCTGAATCTATCGTCATCCAAATGGTTATGAAAATGCAGATCCGGATGTTCTCCCAAACTGTGAATAACAGCTCCTCTAAAGAGATGTATTTCACTTCGTTTAATTTCCGTATCTGTAAATATGGTTAGTGTTCGTACGTATTTCATTTAATTTATTTTTATATGCAAACAAATACAGTAACATTTTCATATAGCACTGCAAATGTAGTTCGTTTGTCTGATCACTGCAAGGATTTTTATCTTATGAATGGTTCCATTCTATAAGGAACCAATTCACTATACATTTACTATTTGTCGTATTGTTTCTTTTGCTCTTCAATAATTTTCTTTATTTGCTTTCTCAGCCCTACAGGTTCCATAACTTCAAGGTATTGTCCGTATGCAAGTATCTTTCCGCGTAATTCACGGTTGGGTTCAACCATTAACATCACTTCACCATAGCAGCCATCTGCATACTTGCTAAATGGCTTAGTTTCCTTTTGTGTACTGTGCAAACGTTTAGTTAGTAACAGACCATGCTGGTATTCTGTCTTAGTTCGGATGGTAACCGGCTCCACTTTAGCATCCTTTTCATGAGTTACACCAACAATATTTTTAAAGAAGTCTTGGTAGAAACCTTTCTCAGCTGGAATATACTCAACATCATCAACTATAGTAATTTCACTACATATTCTGTCTAATGCCACATTAAATGCTTTGAATGGCTTTCTATCTGCATCGCCAAAGACGAACCAACGACCATTATACTCTTTCAGATACTGTGGATGAAAAGTCAGCGTGAAAGGCTCTTGGTCAAATGGTTTATACGAAAAACGCAACACCCTGCACTCCGTTATTGCCTTATAAAAGAAAGGCAAAAGGTGTATGTTAGTAAGTTCTTGATTATACCCAGAACTAATTTGTTCAGTACCATTGTCAGATTCGCGGTTGATATCAAGCAACAGTTGTGTATTCTCAAAGAATGATGAAAACCAACTTGCAGGTAGTATGCCAGCAGAGGCTTTGCAAAATTTTACATAGTCTTCGAGAGATTTCTGAACAATAGCATTGCGTTCTTCGAATAATGGGTCATCAATAGAACCTACATATTTGTATGCTACACTTTTCCTCTTTCCATTATTCTCTATACAACCAGGACATGTTTTCTCTAATGCCCTCAAAACATCAGGAAAGGCTTTCTTTAATTCTCCACACCCAGGCTCACTACTAAGAGAATGCGTATTGTAATAATCATCTGGTCTATTATAATAAGACGAAAGGACATCAGCATAGCTGACATATTCACGCTTCATTAGCATCTGATAAACCAGATTCACAAATTCCGATCTGATTCCATTCCCTGCAAATATATTCTTAGTAGGCATTATATTCGTTTTAAGGATAATGCAAAATTACAATATTTATTTTAATATCTCACAGATGGTATGAAAAAATTTTTTTCACAAGGCTTGTTATTCGTTTTTTCTTGTCCGACACAATTTGATGAGATATTTTTGCAAGCGGAAATTTGCTTAACCTCTAAAACTAAATGATTATGAAGAAAGTTAGTATTATTCTCATGGCACTCTCTTTCGCCATCACAACCAATGCACAGTACAATATTGGTTCATCCTCACGCTACACTGACAGTTACGGAAACTCTTCCACAACCTACTATGACAGCTACGGAAGACCTGCAGGCTCATCAACTTCCTATACAGACCGATATGGCTATACAAGCACAAGGCATTACGACAGTTCAGGAAGACCCACAGGATCATCATCTTCTTACACTGATAGATATGGAAACACATCTACCACTTACAGTGACAGTTATGGAAGAAGCATAGGTTCTGCAAATAGCTATACGGACAGATATGGGAACACATCTACCACTTACTCTGATAGTTATGGAAGAAATATAGGTTCTGCAAATAGCTATACCGACAGGTACGGGAATACTTCAACAACTTATTCTGACAGATACGGCAGGTCGGTAGGATCTTCTAACAGTTATACCGACAGATATGGAAACACATCAACACATTATGATAGTTACCATTCAGGCTCATCTATATGGGATTGGTAAAATTCTATATAACGACCTTTACAAGCTGTCTATCGCCTAGACAGCTTGTTTTCTTTCTATTAGTATCTTATCCACATATATAAAAAATCGACTGCATTGCAGCCGATAGAGGGTATGATATTTTTTCAAATGTTTAGCTAATTATCATCTTCGAAGCAATTATCTTGTCAATCATGAACATATTTAATGGCATGTTCAGCAGTACTGATGCTTACAATAAATTCGGCAAGACTATCAATATCGTCAAATACAGAATCTAGAATCTTAACTCTATACTCTTTCATAGTCTAACACGAACAGCCTCTTCTAGTTTGTCAACAAATTCCTCGACTGTGTGCAGACGCTCAGTCGGGGTAGAAGAAACATAATCAACAGGTTTATGTTTTTTTCGTCCAATCGCAGCCGATGGTGAAGTATAAACTGTTTCCATAATTCTATGTAATTCTTTCTAGAACACAGCATAGAACACAGGGACAGGTACGTGTTTCGACCCTTTATCACTATTACTATAAATCACTATTATCTTTATTATCTGCTTCTTCTGTATTTGGATTTTGGGGCAGCAGATAGTCACTTGCTTTGTCTTTAGTGATAACACTGCGCCCCAACTTGCTTTCCAGCTGTTTGCGTGCTGCCTTGGCTACACTACCACCCTCTTTCGCCACCTGCGTCTGAGCATTGTAACCTTTAGGATTACGGTCTTTAGAAATCTCTGTGGCAGAAGCTTCTGCAAGGATATTAAGTGCAATCTCCAGATTGGTCATGTTATCGCGCAAGTTCTCTTTCTTCAGACCCTTATAATGCTTATACTGCTTGGTGGTAAAACCGCTCCATTCACGTGTGATAATATCTGTCAAAGAAGCAAATTCAAGCCCCTCTTGCACTCCTGTGCGCTTCCACTCATCTGTCAGTTCCTTGCGCACCTCTATCGACTTGATACGTTGGTTAATCCAAGCCTCGCTATATCCCAAGCGTCTGTAGTCAACAATTGCCTGCTCGATGCTCAGTTCCGGGTCTTGCATCTGGTCGAGGCGTTGGCTTGCCACCTGTGCCATCCATTGCTTGAAAGGCTCAGCCTTGGGGGAGGGTATGGATTGAATTATGCGGAAAAGTTGCTCTGTATCAGCCACATCCGTGAGGCGCATCTTGCCATCAGCAGCACGCATTTTCAACTGGTGACAATTTGTCACCGTTTCATTTCCTTCCTCTTTTAGACGTTGTTTCAGTTTATTCCAATACTTTCGTGCAGTCAAAGCATCTTTACTATCCGTCAACACCCCACATACATCCACTATAGAGAAGTACCACTTCTCTTCCTTATCGTCCCAAATGGTTCGCACCTTACGTTCCTGAAAAAGTTGTATAGCTTGTTTCTTTGTCATAGTATCAGATTTAACTCTGTTTTATTTTAACTCACAAAAATACAAACTAATTTCTATACTTCTGCAAAAGTTGAGGGATTTTTTGAATTTAGTTTATTGGTTATACTCCGGATTGTTCCTTTTAAGGTTATCCTTTAGTGCTACTACCCTGCTCCTAGGCTCCTCTTAGCCTCCTCTTAAGCTATTCCTAAGCTTACTCATGAGTAAGGCTAGAGGCTGCTTAGAGTATGGTTTGTGCCTAAGAAAAGTTGACTCGATTATTCGTTAAAACTGATTTTTGTTGACTGTTTGTATTTTTTGCCGATACCTCACTCACTTGGCAGCAATCCCAGTGTTTATCGGGGTTTCAGCGAGTGAGGTATGTTCAAGACACCTCACTTAAACCTCACTATAGACCTCACTTTTCGATGGTAAAAACTTGATATTTTCAGAGAATGAAGTGAGGTTTAAGTGAGGTTTAAGTGAGGTATATAGTGAGGTATGTTTTCACCTTAACTAACTAAGTATCCAATACTTAACCCTATTCATAGTGAGGTATCGGCAAAAATTGAAAAATTCTTCAGAAAATTAGGGATAATTTCATTTGAAGATTAAAAATTGCATCATTAAAAATATCAGTACGTAGGCTTACGGACTGCCAGTCCGAAGGCTACGGACTCAGAGTACGCTAGTTACGGACTCAGAGTACGCAGGTGACGGACTATAAGACATTCTGTACTTTAACGATTTTAGTCTACCGCTAACCATTCTTCATTCCCCTTCTAATAGTATTTTATCCACATATTTTGAATTGAGGACTGGAATCCATAAGTTTTTTTGTTAAAATATTTAAAAATAGTCTCCAGAGGGTGAGCACCCCCTGAGATCCCCCTGAGATCCCCCTGAGCACCCCCTGAGATCTCCCCGAGATCTCCCCGACCACTCTATGCAATGTATTCACGATTTTTAGGTTTAAGTTCAAGAATAAAAAAATCGGCGATTGCCACAGGGACAGGTAACTGACAGATAAAAGCACTGCCCCGATTCAGGGCACTGCCTACGAGACAAAAGATGCCACAGGACAAGCTGGAGTCGCGAATCGCGACGTCAGGTCAGAACCGAAAAGTAATCTTCATCAACGAGTCGGGTCTTTACTCTCTCATCTCAGATGCAAGGGCTGTTTCATTTCAGCCATGTTGAAAAGGAGGAATAATAGAGAGTTGCTTGTTGAGAGGTTAGAGGTTATTGGTTATTGACCTTGTAAATCTGTGCAATCCGTGTTCGAAAATAGAAAAAACGTCCGCGTAATCACTACGCAGACGCCTTCAGATAAAATTACTTATCACACAAAATAAAAACCTTAATTAAAAATTGGATTTCATAAGCGAGAGGAATGCTTGAATACCATAATGGTTGATGTCCATCTGCTGAAGTTCATTGAGGTAACGGACTGAATGAGCTTTGTCGCCAAGTCCGTAGTAACCCAAAGCGAGCATGTAGAGACAGTGGATGCGGTTCTTCGTGTCGAGCGAGTCTTCCCAGATGAGAAGGTCAGGCAGTGAGACTGCGAAGTAGTCCATTATCTGCTTCTCGTAGATGTGCTGCTGACCGTAGTTTACGAGGCGGTAGAAGCGTCCGTTTGCCTCACCCTGTCTGCCGAGCTTCTGGAGTGCAAGTCCCTGATAGAATATCTTATCAGGTTTTGCATCGTTGTAGTACATAGCGGCAGCCGGTTCGGTAGGACCTAGTGTAGCCTGTTCCCAGTAGTTGACAGCAGTCTGATGGTCGCCCTTCATGTCGGAAGCTACTCCGAGTAAGTAGAGGAAGTCGTTTTCCTGGGCACCATAGAGTTTGCCTTCACCAAGATGGTGTGGGTATTCAAGACATTGCTGAAGCAGGAGGATAGCCTTGTCGGCATCACCTTTTGCGAGTGCCTGCTTAGCGAGTTCTACACGACATATCTGATACTGCGCGGGCACCTTGCCTTCTCCACCCTCCCAAGGATGGAACTGGTGGTTGTCGAGCAGTTGCATAGCTTCTTCAAAGCGTCCAACCTGATTGAGCAGGGTGATTTCTTCGAGTAGGAGGTCGTCGCGCTGAGCGATGAGTTCCGGATATTGCTGAAGGAATGCAAGACGCTGTTGGTGTGGATGTTGGAGACGACGATACAGTTGGTCGAGCTCCATCAGTATGCGTGAATCTGTTTTATCGAGTTCGAATGCACGTTCCATGTATTCGAGTGCTTCCTGTTGACGATCCTGCTTGTTGAAACGTGCCAGGGCGAGGTTGCGCCAAGCAGTCGGGAACTTAGGATTGTTCTTTACGGAGAGTTCCCAGTTCTGAATTGCAAGGTCGTACTGTCGTTTGTCGTAGTAGAGACAACCGAGCAGGTACGGAGCTATATTTCCCTGCGGGTTTTGTTTCTTAGCTGCTTCGAGAGCTCCGATTGCTTCGAGGCGGTTAGGGAAGCAGTATGCAGGATTTGCTTTTTCGCCTTCCTTTGCCTTACCCATATAGAAGTAGGTCATAGGAGTAACGGCATGTTCTGCGATTGCTATCTGCCAGATGTCGTTTGCCTCAGCAAAGAGACCAGCCGACTGATAGTCGAGTGCGAGTTCGTCGTAGTTGTTATCATTCTGGTGCATGAGAGTCTTTATCTGCTGCAGAACCGTCTTATCGTCGGTGAGCAGGTATTTCTCATAGAGAGCACCATAGTTGAACTTATCGAAAGCGAGAGACTCGTTTATGAAGTCGATGCTTGGGCAACCGAGTTTGCGGAGCGTAGCAGCCTTGAGAGCACGAGCCTTATGATTGTGCCAGTTGTTATTGATGGCGCGGTTGAGTTCTTCGAGTGCATCATCCCAACGCTCCTGAATCATGGATATTTTTGCTGCTTCGAAGTATCCGGCATCAGCCCAGCCTTTGTTCCATGTAGCTTTCCAGAAACGCTCATAAGCCTCATCAATCTTACCCTGATACTTGAGTGCGAGTGCGAGGTTGTAGATTGGTTCGCCGTCGTATGGGTTCGGATTGCGCTTGGTGATGAGTTTCACGGCTTTGCGCAGGTATTCCTCAGCCTTATCGAAACGTCCCTTGCGAATGAACCAAAGTCCCATTGCATTAAGACAGCGGATATCATTAGGGTCGCGACGCAAAGCCTCCTCGTAGTAGTCGGTAGCGGAGTAGGTAGCATGACGATACTGTTCGATATGGAGACCTGTGAGGTAGAGTTGTTCGTTTGTCTTCACCTGTTCTGGCAGGAGAGCTGCTTCAGCTGCATCAGGTACTACCTTTATCTCGTCGGGTTCTGCATGCCACACGAGACGACCTGCTGAGAGTGTGAGAGAGTCGAAACTACAGCCCTTCACGTCAACCAGTTCGTCGAACACTGTTTCAGGTGAGAGTTCTACGGACTTCTCCAGATACACAGTGCCGTCATCGTTTTTCAGCACAACAGTTATTTTCTGAGCAGAAGTGGCGAATATCTTCACGCGAGCTTTGTCGCCCTCCATATCGATATTCATGATGATGTCCTTCGATGCCTGTTTTACGACACCCAGTTCGCGGTAAGGCATAAAGTACTGTGTGAACTGTTTTTCCTCATAAGGCATGAGCCAGGTGAAGTCCGGCTGGTTTTCTGTATATACACCAGCCATGAGCTCTATGTAAGGACGGAAGCCAGGGCGGTCGATATGCCACTGACGAGCCTCCTCTGGAGTAGTTTCGTCGGTCAGGTTGCGGTCCCATGCCTGTCCGAAGTCGCCATTACCCCAAGTCCATTGTTTCTTTCCCGGAGAGAAATGGTGACTGGCAACATGGAGCATACCTGCTTTTGTGTCGTTTTCATATCCGCCTTCGAAGTTATAACGGGAATTCACACCCATATAACTTGTAGGCACTTTAATGTTCTTATAGTTTGAGATATCTACTCCGGCAGAGTAGTCCATCTTATAATATGTACCAGTAGCGATTGGGAACGAAGACACAGCTCGTTTTCCGTGGTCGAAGACTGCGTTGATGTCTGGCGGGAACACACTCTGGTAGGCATCGTTTACCTCTACAGCGGGATTTGCCCACCAAAGGAATGTCTGTGGCACATCGGTGCGGTTGTAGAGGACACCCTTTATTTCCAGGTATGCACAACCGGGACGAAGGGTGAATCCAGCCATCCCCTTCTGGTGGAACATACGTTCCTGTTCGTTTACCCAAACCGTAACACTGCCGTCGCTGTTCTCCTCGATGGTGCTGTCAACAGGCAGGTAGGTAGAAGGACGGTGGTGCTGAGGCCAGTTGAACTCTATACCACCACTAATCCAAGGTCCTGTAAGACCTACAAGTGCCGGTTTGATAACATGATTATAATAAACGAAATGGCGCTGCTTCACCTTGTCGTATGCCATCTGCACACGACCACCCAGTTCCGGAAGAATCATCACTTTGATGTATTCGTTTTCAATCCACACTGCCTGGTACTCCTTGTCGGTCTTCTCGTTGGAGATAGATTCAACAACCGGATAAGGATATACCACACCACTACTTCCTTGATATACTCGTTTCTCAAGGAAGATAGGATTCTTCTCAGGATCTCCAATCTCATAGGTTGGTATGACAACCTTTTCTTTCCATGCTTTTACCATTTCAATTATTAACTTATTACGAAAACGAAAACCAAAACGAAAACCAATTTTCAACTTTCAATTTTCAACTTTCAACTATTAACTAACTCTCTCTCAATCTCTTCCAGGCTCTTTCCTTTTGTTTCCGGAAGGCGGAAAAAGAAGAAACAGGTGGAGAGGAGACATATTGCGCTATATATCCAGAAGGTGCCGCTGCTGCCAAGACTCGCATTGAGTGACGGGAACGAGAAAGTGAGTGTGCAGCAACCAACCCACAGGGCGAAGGTGCAGGTAGCCATAGCCACACCACGAACTCGATTCGGAAATATTTCGCTGAGCAGGACCCATGTGACAGGTCCCAGAGTCATTGCATAACAAGAGATGGCAGCTACTACGATGAGAACCATGAAGAAACCGGTGATTTGGTAGTAGTAGCAAGTGCCGAGGATGAGGTATATGATGCCAAGTCCGCTTGCTCCGATAAGCATGAGAGAACGGCGTCCGAGACGATCTACTGTGTAGAGGGCTACGAAGGTGAATAGCACATTGGCAACACCTGTGATGACGATATTGAAGAGTACATCGCCAACAGAATAACCCGCTGCGGAGAAAATCTCCTGAGCATAGTTGAAAATTACATTCGTACCGCACCATTGCTGGAACACAGCTATGATGACGCCCAAGAGCAGAACAGCACTGTAGCGACGGGTGAAGAGTTCGCGGAGTCCCCCACTCTGCACAGCTGCATCACTCTTTGCCGACTCAGAAATCTGACTAAGTGAATTGGTTGCATAGTCTTCACCACCTATACGCGAGAGGGTGGTCTTTGCCTGTGCCGAGAAACCATGTAGAGCCTGCCAACGAGGACTTTCAGGAATGAAGAAAGCCAGAATGAGGAAGGCAGTTGCAGGAAGAGCCTCAGCCCAGAACATCCAGCGCCAACCCATCTGTCCGTTCCACGAAGCCAGTATGTCAGCAGAAGTGAAATCAGCAGGAATTGGTTCGGCAAGTTGCCAGTTTACTATCTGTGCAGAAAGGATGCCAAGTACGATTGTCATCTGGTTGAGCGATACAAGACGACCGCGCACTTCTGACGGAGATATTTCTGCTATATACATAGGTGAAAGAGCCGAAGCAACACCTATGCCGACTCCTCCTATGAAACGTGCTATATTAAATAATGTAAAGTCGCTGAAGAGACCTGTTGCTATAGCAGACACCGTGAAGAGTACAGCTGCAACGATGAGCAGAGGTTTGCGACCATACCTGTCGGCTAAGGCACCTGCTACCATAGCACCGATGAGACAACCTACCAGAGCTGTTGACATAGCTACACCTTGCATCACAGGACTCTCGGAAATGCTGAAGAAAAGTTCATAGAAAGGTTTTGCACCACCTATCACTACCCAGTCGTAGCCGAAGAGCAAACCGCCCATCGCCGATACAAGACAGATGAAGTATATAAACGATTTGTTGTAGTTTCCCATAAGGAACATTTTTTCCGATGCAAAGATATATGGTATTTTACATTCAAAAGATAGAAAAAAACATCCGAAAACATGGATAATATTACTATTATATGTACTTTTGCGCACAAATTAAGAAAATCATGAGAGAAGGATTCTCTGGCGAACGTAGTATAGTACTACCCAAGATGATAGTGGATATGGAGGAGGCAGACCCCCTCACATCAAGTCTGTACATAACTGACATAGGTTACTATCCCACTGCTCACACTCATTATGTAAGGAGGGACAAAACCATTGACCAGCACGTACTTATCTACTGTGTGAAGGGCAGCGGCTTTTATGAGGTGGGCGGTCAGCACTACGACCTGCATGCCAACGAATACTGTATTCTGCCGGCAAACCAGCCTCATCAATATGGGGCCAGCAAAGATGATGCCTGGACAATATACTGGATACACTTCAAGGGACCACATGCCGATATGTATGCTCAGGGAGCCGGACAACCGCAACGGATTGCACCCAACATAAACTCCAGGATAAGTGAGCGGAACAATATCTTCGAAGAGATTTTCTTCACTATAGCTGATGGTTATAGTAGGGAGAGTCTGCGCTATGCCTCTTCGTGTCTGCACTATTATCTGGCTTCGATGCGATACCTGCAACAGTTTCGCGGAGCAAAACACAAAGGTCAACAGGCTGAATATACCTCCAGCACCATCGATGCTACTATACATTATATGAAGGAAAACATGGAGAAAACTATTACCTTGAGACAATTGGCAAACTACACCGGTTATTCTCCATCATATTTCTCCATGCTATTTAAGCAACAGACAGGAAGCAGTCCACTTGTATATCTGAACCTGCTACGAATACAAGCCGCCTGCTACTGGCTTGAGCAGACAGACATGAAGATAAACCAGATTTGTCATAAGGTGGGCATTGACGACCAATATTACTTCTCACGCCTTTTCCACCAGAACATGGGTATGTCGCCAAAAGAATGGAGAAGTCAGCAGAATACCTCTTCGAAATGATTGCAGAGAGCCTGCATTGAAGGGAAAAGGATATTTGCACCACAGGAAAGCAAGACTTCATCGGGCAGAGGACCTGTATTTACAGCAATGGTGAATACCCCTGCTGCTACTCCTGCCTGAACACCGAGGGGTGCATTTTCTACTACGGCAAAGTTATCCTGAGAGAGTGTGGTGTGGAAGAAATCGTTGTATTTGCGCATTCCCATCAGATAGGGTTCGGGATTAGGTTTTCCATGTCGAACATCGAAAGCTGTAACCATGAGTTCAGGACGGAATATTGAGGGGAATTCACGATTGAGACGATCTATCAGGGTGCGTTGTCCGCTACCTGTCACCAGTATGGGAGTGATGCCAGCATCAACAACTTTCCGAAGCAGTTCGTAGGCTCCAGGCATAGCTTTTGCCTCAGCCATATGGTTGAATATTTCACATTTATACTGGTAGATTTGTTTTTCTTCTTCCTCGGTAACACGACGTTCACCATAACGGCTGGCTACGATATTGATGGTGCCGGTACCAGTGCGTCCTTCGTGCATATATGCTTCGTCGGGGGTAAAGTCGGTAAATCCGAAATGATGCATGGTTTCGCACCAGCTGAGGGCATGATTTTTCATGGAGTCGAAGAGGACTCCATCCATGTCGAACATAATTGCTTTTTTCATTCGTCGAGAAAATCTTCGATGAGAGATTCTGTTTCTATTTGTGCTACTTGTAAGTTGTCATTGATTACCACTTCGTCAAACTGAGGAGCGAAGGAAAGTTCGTATTCTGCCTTGGAGAGTCGGAGTTCGATGTCAGCAGTTGAATCTGTACCGCGTGACTCCAGACGGCGACGGAGTTCGTCGATGCTTGGTGGTTGAATAAAGATGGCGAGGGCACGAGGACCATACGCTTTCTTTATATTAAGAGCCCCCTTCACATCTACGTCGAAGATAACGTTCTGACCGGCATCCAACTGACTGTCAACCTGAGAACGCAGGGTGCCATAGAATTTGTCGGTATAGACCTCCTCATACTCGATGAAATCACCATTATCGATATGTTTACGGAAATCGTCGAGTGAGATAAAATTATATTCCACTCCGTTCTGTTCTGTGCCACGAGGTTGACGGGTAGTACAAGATATAGAGAAATGCAGATTGAGGTCTTCGTTCTGCATAAGATAGTTAACTATTGTGGATTTGCCCGATCCGGATGGGGCTGCAAGGATAATAAGTTTGGACATTAACTAATTGAAAATTGAAAATTGGTTTTCGTTTTGGTGTTCGTACGAAGTTACATCACGTTGAGGACTTGTTCTTTAATTTGCTCAAGTTCGTCTTTCATCTGTACCACGATATTCTGCATCTCTGCCTGGTTCGACTTACTGCCTGTGGTATTTATTTCGCGACCCATCTCCTGAGCGATGAAACCGAGTTTTTTGCCCTGACCGCCTGCACCTTCATTCATAGTTTGGAGGAAGTAATCGAGATGGTTGGTAAGACGCTGTTTTTCCTCGGATATATCGAGTTTTTCGATGTAGTAAATCATTTCCTGTTCAAGACGATTGGAGTCGTAATCTACTCCGGATAATTGACTAAGTCCGTCGATGATGCGCTGACGAATCTTCTCTACCCTGCTCTGTTCGTAAGGAGTGATGGAATGAAGCAGACTGCGGATGTTCTCAATTTTCTCTGTAAACTTACGTTGGAGAGCCTGTCCCTCCTGTTTGCGGAAGTCGATAAGGTTTCCGACTGCCTCACAAAGAGTTTTGTTGACTACCTGCCACTCTTCGTCGGAGAGGACTTCTACCTCGGTGTGTGACATGATGTCGGGCATACGAAGGAGGAGAGTCATCCAGTCGGTTGTCTTCGTATCTATATTCAAAGTAGAAGCCATCGAAGTCAGTTCGTTGTAATACTGTGATGCCAAAGCTACATTGACTGGGTCGGCTGTAAGAGCAGCTTCTTTTTCAACCCATATAGAGAGATCAACCTTTCCGCGTTCGAGGTGTCCTTGAATGAAACTACGAATCTCCATTTCCTTCTCGCGATAGAGCGGAGCAATGCGAGTAGAGAGGTCGAGTGCTTTGGAATTGAGCGACTTAACCTCTACATGTATTTTCTTTCCGCCAAATTCTGCTACGGCATTTCCGTAGCCCGTCATAGATTGTATCATATGATGATTTTTTTATTTCGGCTGCAAAGATACGGAATTATTTTTCACTTTTCACTTTTCACTTTTCACTTTTCACTTAAAATATGTACCTTTGTCCCGAATTTTTACAAAAAGACTAAAAAAGAAACGTAAAGAGCTAAGAAAATGGCTTGTATTTTACATATTGAGACAGCAGGTGAACTGTGCAGTGTAGCAGTTAGTCAAGACGGTGCTGTCATTTATGACGAAAAGCAGGAAGCGCCACAGGAGACGGCACGAGGAAAGAAGTCGGTGAGCGGGAATACTGGTGTACTGGGCAGTTTGGTTGATGGTGCACTTTCGTTCACAGACAATCATGCCATACCTTTCGATGCAGTAGCTGTGAGCAGCGGACCTTGAAATTTGATAAAGGAGTTAACGAAGTTATCGCTACGCTCGAAGTTAAAGACGTATGAGAGTTGATGTTAGAGAAATTGAAAACTGAAAAATATAATTCTCTAATTCTTGATAAAAAAAACCTAGACCAGTATCGTCTTAACTCCTCTAACTTCTTTAACTTCTTAACTACTTACCGCACTCCTCAATCGTCTTAACTTCTTAACTCCTAAAACGAAAGCTGACCGGGCAAAGCGCATTGTCATTTTTTTGTATAGGTATTTTTGCAGATACGGAAAATAACTTGTAACTTCGCAACAAATTCACAAAATAAGTTTTACCATGTTTGAAAAACAGATTTATGTAGAGCGCAGAAAGGCGCTGAAAGAGAAAATCGGTAGCGGACTGATTCTGTTCTTCGGAAACAACGAAGCTCCATGTAATTACCCAGGAAATACTTATAAGTATCGACAGGATTCCTGTTTCCTGTATTATTTCGGACTGAAACGCGACGGACTGGCTGCTGCCATCGACGTAGATAATGATAAGGAGTATATCTTCGGAGATGATATCACTCTGGATAATATCGTGTGGGTGGGTTATGTGCCTTCTGTCAAGGAACTGGCTGCAACAACCGGTATCAACACTTCAGCTCCTATGGCTGAGCTGCAGACTCTGGTAGATAAGGCTAAGGCTAAAGGTCAGGAGATTATGTTTACCCCTCAGTGCCGATATGACCTGAAGGTTAAGTTGGGCGACTTGGTGGGTCTGCATCCGCTGAAGGTAGATGAGAATGCTTCGGTAAGACTGATTAAGGCTATCGTGGCTCAACGTACGGTGAAGGCTCCGGAGGAAATCGAGGAACTGAAGAAGGCTGGCGAGATAGGTTATATGATGCATACTACGGCACAGAAGGAATGTCGCGAGGGTATAACCGAGACTTATCTGGCTGGAAAGATTGACGGTATCGCCCACTCGATGGGTGCCATGAATTCGTTCCCAACCATTCTGACTATGCACGGAGAGATTATGCACGGAATGCCTAAGAATGTTCCACTGCAGGCTGGACGACTGATGCTGTGCGATGCCGGAGGTGAGACTTTCGAGCATTATTGCTCTGACCATACTCGTACTACTCCTGTGTCGAGGAAGTTCACAGAACAGCAGAAGGAAATATATAAGATTGTAGAAACTGCTCACGACTGGATTATCGAACACGCTAAGATTGACGTGATGTGGAAGGATATGCAGATTGGTGCCTGCAAGGTGATCACTGAACACCTGAAGGAGCTGGGTATCATGAAGGGTAACGCAGACGATGCTGTGTATTCTGGTGCTCATGCTGCTTTCCTGCCTTGCGGAATCGGTCACCACATGGGTCTCGACGTGCACGATCTGGAAGGACTGGGACAGAAGTATGTAGGTTTTGACGATGAACACCCACAGTCGAAGCAGTTCGGCATGAAGTATCTGAGATACGGCATAGAACTGAAAAAGAATTTCATTATGACCGTAGAACCAGGTGTGTATTTCATTCCGCACCTTTTGGACGACTGGAAGGCAAAGGGATTGCACAAGGACTTCATCAATTTCGATGCTTGCGAAAAGTATCGCGACTTCGGAGGTGTCCGCATCGAGAATGATGTCATCATCACTGAGAAGGGTGCTGAGTTCTACTGCGACAAGATTGCTCCATATCATCTGAAGGATGTGGAAGAGTTTCTTTTGAGTTAGGAGTTAGGAGTTGACTAACGAAAACGGAAACCTTAACGAAAACGAAAGACGTTACACATTATTAACTCAACTTTCGCAAGTTGAGCAGAAGGGAAGTTAAATGGGAGTTAAAGGGAAGTTAAATGGGAGTTAAAGGGACAATAGTAGAGGATGCTTGCCCAATTTGATGCAGTATCGTCCCCATAACTCCCTTCATAACTCCACATAACTCCACAATAACTCCCCTTCAAAAAACAATAACTCCCCAAAGTTAAGCTTGCGAAACTTACATTATTAATATATAGGATGGAGAAATATCTGTTATTATCTACTCTGATTTCACTTTCTGCTATGCCTGTGTTTGCAGACGAGGAGAAGAAAGCGGAGGAGGAAGAGGGTTTCACCTTTACGGTTGTGAAGGAGAATCCAATTACAAGTACTAAGAACCAAAACCGTTCGGGCACATGCTGGGCATACTCATCGCTGGGATTTTTCGAGGCTGAGTTACTGCGCATGGGTAAAGGCGAATTTGACCTGAGTGAGGCTTACCTGACACATAAGACTTATGAGGACAGAGCTAAGGCTTCGGTAAGAATGCATGGCGACATCAGTTTCAGTCAGGGTGGTTCGTTCAACGATTGCGTGTATTGCATGAGAAACTACGGAATGATTCCTCAGTCAGCTATGCCTATTCCAGGGGAACAGTATGGTGACACTCTGCCAAACTTCAACGAGTTTTTTGCTATACTCGAACCACAGGTGAACGCAATAGCTAAGGGCGAACAGAAGAAACTGTCGCCAATCTGGTTCAAACCAATCAATTCGACTCTCGACGCATACATAGGAGAGGTGCCAACGGAATTTACTTACGAAGGCAAGAAATATACTCCGAAGTCGTTCATGGATAAACTGGGACTGAATATGGACGATTATATCAGTCTGACTTCGTTCAGCCACCATCCGTTCTACGGAGAGTTCATCATCGAGGTGCAGGACAACTGGCGCTGGGGCACTTCGTACAATCTGCCTCTTGACGAGTTTATGGAGACAATGAAGTATGCAGTGGAAAACGGTTATACATTTGCTTGGGGTGCCGACGTGAGCGAACTGGGATTTTCGCGCGAAGGAATTGCTGTATGTCCGGATGTGGAAAAGGTGAAGGAAACAAACGGCTCGGACTACGAGCGTTGGGTAGGCAAAGCTAAGACCACAGACGACAAGCGCAAGGCTTACACAGCAAGACCCATGCCGGAGGTTGAGGTGACTCAGGAAAAACGCCAGCAGGCATACGACAACTGGGAAACTACTGACGACCACGGAATGGTTATCTACGGAATTGCTAAGGATCAGAACGGAAAACCATACTACATGGTGAAGAACTCATGGGGCACAGACTATAAGTACAAAGGTGTGTGGTATGCATCGGAGGCTTTCGTAGCATACAAAACCATGAATATCCTGTTGCACAAAAACGCTATTCCAAAGCATATAGCTAAGAAACTTTTCAAGTAAACAGAACAATTTTTTAAGAAAAGTGAGAAAAAATGAGCCCAGAGCAAAATTTTTTCTCATTTTTTTCGTTTCGGATTTGGTAGGATAAAAAAGAATGCATACTTTTGCGTCGTAAACTATGCATACTATGAAGAAATCTCTACTTAAAATAACAGTCCTATCACTGCTTTTAGCACTTAACTCCCCTATCATGGTGGCTTCGGAGATGTATCCGGAACCAGCTGCCGAGATAGAGAACGAGATGAACGAAGTGCAGATAACTGTATCGAACGGCAACATTGTCTATGTGAAGAATGCAGAAGGCGCACTCATTGAGGTTTATAGCATCACTGGTGCACAGATTCTGTCGCAGAGAATAGATAGCAACTGCAAGAGCTACGAAATCTCTAACCTGCAGAAAGGCTGCTACATCGTAAAGGTCGGAAAGATTACCAGAAAGATTTTTATTAAATAATTGACAATTGATAATTGACAATTGACAATTTAGATATAAAAGAATCCGAGTGAAAAAAACTCGGATTTTTTTGTACCCAGAATTAAACCTTTGGAAATAATGGAAGTCATACAAACAAATAACAGCTGTACGATGAAGAAATATGACGAAGAAAACATCATAGAACGCCTGCGAGGCGAAACTACCAAACGACAAGCTTTTGCCGAGGTAGTAAATCACTATAGCAGGACATTGTACTGGCAAGTAAGACATATAGTCACGAATCATGAGGATGCTGACGACGTAGTGCAGAACACTTTCCTGAAAGCGTGGAGGAGTATAAACAATTTTGAAGGAAGCTCACGACTCTCCACATGGCTCTACCGAATAGCTTACAACGAAAGTATGACCCTGCTGAGTCAGAGGAAAGAAACCCTCTCGATAGACGAAGGAACAGACGACGAGGAAGACGGAGGCGGATGTGCAATGCAACTGGAAAGCGACGAATATGTGGACGGAGATAAGGCACAGATGATTCTGCAAGAGGCAATAGCTCAACTGCCTGCAAAACAAAAGGCGGTGTTCACAATGAAATACTTCAACGATATGAAATATGAAGACATTTCAGAAGTAACCGGAACAACCATTGGAGCCCTGAAGGCTTCGTACCATCTGGCAGTAGAGAAAATAACGAAATATGTGAGAGGAATTGAAAATTGAAAACCAAAACGAAAACGTAAAACAATTCTCTAATTCTCTAATTCTTGATAAAAATGAAAACGAATATGAACATACAGAATGAAGAGCAACTGCTGAAAGAACTGGGATTGAGCAATGCCAACCCGTTCAAAACTCCGGAGGGGTACTTCGACACTCTGAGTGAGCGAATCATGGCTCGCATAGACGAAGAAGAAACGAAAACTGCGGAGGAGAAAGCAGAAACAGTACAAGTTGCAGAAGTAGTCAGCTTGAAGCAGAAGAAAACTTCAGTAATCAACTACGCAATCAGATGGGCAGTTGCAGCAGCAGCTTGTTTGGCTCTGGTCTTCGTAGGAGTAGATTACTTCGGAGAGGAAAACAAAACAATAGCTCAAAACCAAACTGTAGCAGAGGAATATGATGATGAGTACGCAGAGGATATGATTTCGTACTCAATGATGGACGAAAGTGATGTGTACTGCTATCTGGCAGGGTTGGAGTAAACGAAAACGATAACGAAAACGATAACGAAAACGAAAACGATAACGAAAACAGTAAACGGTAAACCAACTATTAACCATATAAAATAGAAAGATTATGAAAAAGTTATTTTTTACATTGGTATGCATGATGCTTACTATGAGTATGACAAGTCAGGCTAAGCCAGACGGAGACAAGAAGGATAAGAAGGAAAAGTTCGAAAAACGAGGAGATATGCACAAGAAGTTTTCTCCAGAGAAGTACTACAAGCATATGGAGGAGTATATCTCGAAGAGTGCCGACCTGACCGACAACGAGAAAGCTAAGTTCTTCCCTCTGTTCAAGGAGATGCTTGAGGCTCAACGCAAGATAGTAGATCAGGATCGCGAGGTGATGCGTTCGTTCAAGGATGCAAAGACAGAAGCAGAATTTGAGAAGATTATCGATAAGACTACTTCCTTGCAGGTGGAGAACAAAAAGATTGAGCAGACATACTACAAGAAATTTGCAAAAGTGCTTACCTGGGAAAAGATTTGCAAGGTTCGTATGGCTCAGACACGATTCAACATGAGAGCTCTGAGAAGTTTCTCACCAAGGGATGCAAGACGTGGAGGTAGAAATTTTAACCACAGAGGCTTCAGACCAGACTTTAAAGACAAGAAGAATCAGAAGAACGAGAATGCTGAACAGAAACAGTCTTAAAGAATAAATTTGCGAACCACAGCAGCTACTCCGTCGGCTTCATTACTTAGGGTAATGTAGTCGGCGGATTTCTTTACCTGTTCGTTGGCATTCTCCATAGCTACACCAAGTCCGGCTAAGCGAATCATGGATATATCATTATATCCGTCGCCACAGGCTATGAGGGAGTCGGCAGTAAGAGAAAGATGCGAGAGGATGACTTCAAGACAGGATGCTTTGTCAATGCCCAGCGGAACTACTTCGAGATAGAAGGGTTCGCTACGATACGCTATCGCTTTGCCCGAGAGATAGGAGTTGAGCAGAGGTTCGAACTGAGCCAACTGAGAGGGAGCGCCCACAATCATACATTTGAATATAGGATAGTCTATGCCGTCGAGAAAAGAAGATACGCAACGGATTTTCATCCCGTTACGTTTTGAAGAAAGCTGAATATACTGATTTGAAGCCGACTCAGTAACTATTTCGCTGCCACAGTAAGTCATCACGTCGAGACCAGCTGTGCTACATTTGTCGTAAATAACGGGAATGATATCTTTGGAAAGCGGTTTCTGGTATAGTGCTTCCCCACTCTGCCAATCATATATCTCTGCTCCGTTGTATGCCAGGACGAAACCTCCATACCGGGCCAGTTGCAGTTCGTCGGCAAGGGGACGAATACCAAAAGCAGGACGCCCGGATGCTATTACAATCCGTGTGCCCTGCTGCTGTGCTTGCAACAATGTCTGACGTGTATTGTCGGATATTGTGCGGTTGTTTCTGGCAAGAGTCCCGTCGATGTCGAGTGCCAGAACCTTATATTTACTATCAGTAGTTATAATCAAAAAAGTGTTTCAGCCGTTCTGGTGGTTGATGCATATTCCCTGCAAGTACCACTGGTAGAGGCGATGGATACCTTCGTCGATTTCAATCTTATGGTGCCAACCAAGACGATGCAACTTAGAAACATCGGTAAGTTTCTTAAGGGTTCCATCTGGTTTTGAACGATCCCAACGGAGTTCACCCTTAAATCCGATTTCAGCCATAATCTTCTCGGCTACCTCACGGATAGATATTTCCTTACCTGTTCCTACGTTGATATGACAATTGCGAATTTCCTTTATGCCATCGCGATTGTTTATGAAATCCTGATTGTCAAGAATATCTTGGAAGTCAACGTTAAGCAGGCAATGAACAGAAGCATCTGCCATCTCTTCGCTCCAAAGGAATTCGCGCATAGGAGAACCGCTTCCCCAAAGGGTTACAGCTTCAGGAGTTATGCCATAATGACGAAGTACCTGAAGAATAGTGTATTCATCGCTCATAGCAGTAGCCACAATAGTCTGGGTAGCTGACTTCATGTCGGCATCGGGAGCTCCCTGACCATCGACCATACGAGGTACTTTCATAGTAACCGGACGCAGACCTATGTCTTTGCGAACTGCATCCCAGTCACCTTCGTTCAGACATTTTGCAAGATAAATCTTACGAATCATAGCTGGAAGAACGTGACTGTTCTCAAGGTGGAAGTTGTCGTTCGGACCATAGAGGTTTGTAGGCATCACAGCTATGTAGTTTGTACCATACTGCAGGTTGAACGATTCGCACATCTTCAAACCGGCAATCTTAGCAATAGCATATGGTTCGTTGGTATATTCAAGAGGAGATGTGAGCAGGCAATCCTCTGGCATAGGCTGTGGTGCCTCGCCAGGATAGATACATGTAGAACCGAGGAAGAGGAGTTTCTGGACTCCATGTTTCCAAGCTTCACCAATAACGTTCTGCTGAATCTGCAAATTCTGGTATATGAAGTCGGCACGATATTGCAGGTTTGCCATAATACCACCTACATGAGCGGCAGCAAGAACAACAGCATCGGGACGTTCTGTGTCGAAGAAAGCCTTTACTGCAACAGGGTCAAGAAGATCAAGTTCCTTATGGGAACGACCCACCAGATTGTTGTATCCGCGTTGTTTCAGATTATTCCAAATAGCAGAACCGACAAGGCCGTGATGACCTGCTACAAATATCTTTGAATTCTTGTCTAACATCTTCCTGAAATATGAATCTACATCTGAATAGAAGTTATCTCAATCGGTCGAGAGAACGAATCAGAGCTTCATCCTTACGAATGCCATGAATGGCAAGACAGTTAAGAATGAAACATACAACTGGCAATACTGTAGCAAAACGCAAGTGGTAAACCAATTCGGCTGCCGGTGCGATAAGCTGCAAGTTCTCCTTGTAGAAATAAGTGAATGCACAGTAGGTAACAGCATAACCAAAAAGCAGTATGTTGCTGATGATGGTCAGGCGCAACTGGCGCATACGATGCATGTATAGCATAATGCTCATAAGACTGAGCAATATAACAAGAATAAGGAGGATGCCCAAAGCAAAGGGACCTGCACTCTCGTAGTTTGCAAATATTCCTTGAGCCGAAAAAGAGAAGTTGCTGAATGTAGCAACTGTCTCATCGACACAGGTAAAATAGCCCACAGAGGAGATGAGACATACAAACGAGAGTATGACTACCAGAAGGAGATAAACTGTCTGAATGCGCTGAATCATTACAATTCTCTCTCTTTGCTTGGATTGCGGTAGTAAATCTTATCCTCGATAAATTCCTGAGTAGCAATAAGTGTTGGCTTTGGAAGACGCTCGTAGTAACGAGAAATCTGAATCTGTTCCTCGTTTTCGAAGATTTCTTCCAAGTTATCCTGTGAAGAACCAAACTCCTGCAATTTGCGAGTGAGTTCTTCCTTCATGGCAACCGAAATCTGGTTGGCACGCTTGCCAAGAATTGCAACTGTTTCGTAGATGTTACCTGTGTCTTTGCAGAGATCCATCAAATCACGAGTAATAGTGTTTGTTGGTGCATTTGTTTTCTTAAAATCCATAATGACTGATTAAAATTATATTGCTTTTTACTTTTTACCAAATAAAACCTATATCAGAAAACTGTAGGATTAATTAATATCCTTATCCTTTACAGGGTTGCGAGCTACAGAATATTTATATATCTTATCTGCCTCATGCATATATTTACTTTCCGGAAATTCGTTTTTGAATCCGAAGTATTCGTCAATTGTTTCACGATAGCGGTCTTCCTTCTTTGCCTGTACACTTTTGTTTGCCAAACGATAACGGGCACGAAGAATCATCATCATTATATCCTCACGATGAATTGTGTAAGGATAAGTCTTCAGAGTGTTCTCAGCAGTAATAATGCAAGCTTCGTAGTTGCTACCACCATTTACACAATTGCCCGTATAAGAACCGAGGTTGTAGTAAAGTTTTGCAGAAGCATATTCCTTTTCAGCAAGACGGTTGCGAAGTTCTTCGAGCATAGTGTAAACTTCGTCGCGATATTTACTATAAGGATAGAAATCAAGAAATTCGAGTAATGTGTTGATGGCAGTAACAGTTGGAGTCTGATCAAGACGGATATCAGGCGACTGCATATAAGAGGCTTTTCCGCTAAAGAAACGTGCCTGTTCAGTATAAATGCCTTTGGAATAAGTCTTGTAGTAACGATCCAGATAGAGAGTTGCTGTCTCATAGTCGCGCATGTTGTAATAACACATACCAAGCATAAATAAAGACTCCTCAGCCTTATCTGTTCCCTTCAGGAGCATAACCATATCTTCGAGCAATTGGGAACATTTATTGTAGCTGCCTGATGCAAAATACTCTTTAGCAGCCTCGTACTTATAGTCGAAATTGGTAGTCTTAACAACTTCGTTGTAAGCAGACTTACAAGAAATCAACAAAGCTGTAAAAAACGTGAGGAATAATATCTTTATTTTCATACCCGTCAAAAAAATCGCGCAAATGTACACATAATTTATTATAAACTGAAATTTCAAATTCAAAAAAAACTCTTCTTTCAACATTTTTCTGAAATAAGCACGTTTTGTCTAGTAATTTAGCATGTTTTATTTGTATAATAAGTCAGTTAATGCGTAATTTTGCAGAATTATTTTTATCAAAAGTCATCAAACAAACATAGTGGAATTTCAACTCACATCGAAATATCAGCCAACTGGAGACCAACCAGAGGCTATACGACAACTTACTGAAGGAATCAGCGAGGGAGATGATGCTATGGTGCTATTGGGAGTAACCGGATCGGGAAAGACTTTCACCATAGCAAATGTAATCCAGAATATCGGTCGCCCGACACTTATCCTAAGTCACAATAAGACTCTAGCACATCAGTTGTACACGGAAATGAAAAATTTCTTTCCAAATAATGCTGTGGAGTACTACGTAAGCTATTATGACTATTACCAGCCAGAGGCTTACATCCCATCAACTGATACATATATAGAGAAAGATCTGGCCATAAACGAAGAGGTGGACCGACTGCGACTGGCAGCAACGTCGTCACTTCTCTCAGGACGACGCGATGTAATTGTAGTATCCTCTGTATCATGTATATACGGAATGGGGTCACCTATGGATTTCAGCGAAAACATAATAGATATCCGTATCGGACAACAAACCGACATGAATGCCTTCCTACGCCGACTGGTTGACAGCCTTTATGTAAGAAATGACGTAGAACTGACAAGAGGACATTTCCGAGTGCACGGTGAAACCGTAGATATAGCTCTCGCATACGACGATAAAATAGTACGTATAAACTTCGCTTGGGACGAAATAGAAAGTATTAAAGAAATAGACGAGCAAACAGGTACAACTATCACATCTTTTGAAGATTATAGAATATACCCTGCAAACTTATTTATGACTTCAAAGGAGAAAACTCAGAGAGCCATACACGAGATTGAAGACGACCTGCACGAGAGAATAGAATTCTATCGTGCAATCGGTGACGAAGCAAAAGCCCAACTCATCGAACTCAGAGTAACAAACGACCTGGAAATGATTAGAGAACTTGGACATTGTTCGGGCATAGAGAATTATTCCCGTTATTTTGACGGACGTGCAGCAGGAGAACGCCCTTACTGCTTGCTTGACTTCTTCCCCAAGGATTTCCTTTTGGTAATAGACGAAAGCCATGAATCAATTCCACAGATTCGTGCTATGTATGGTGGAGACAGAAGACGAAAAACAACCCTCGTAGAGTATGGCTACCGTTTGCCAGCCGCCTTAGACAATCGCCCCCTGCAATTTGATGAGTTTGAGTCAATGACACCCCAGACCATATATGTAAGTGCTACTCCAGCTGAGTACGAATTAGAACGTTCTGGAGGAGTCATTGTAGAACAACTGATACGTCCTACCGGATTGCTTGACCCAAAGATTGAAGTGCGTCCAACCCATAATCAGGTAGATGACCTAATGGAGGAAATACAACTTCGCATAGAAAGAAACGAACGAGTACTTGTAACTACCCTCACCAAACGAATGGCGGAGGAACTTTCAGAATACTTATTAGATAACGGAGTGAGTTGTAGCTACATACATAGCGATGTGGATACTTTCGAACGCGTAGAAATTCTTGAAAAACTGCGAAGCGGAGAATTTGATGTTGTTGTAGGCGTAAACCTACTACGAGAAGGACTTGACCTGCCAGAGGTTTCGCTTGTAGCAATACTTGACGCAGATAAAGAGGGATTTCTGAGAAGTCATAGAAGTCTGACACAAACTATAGGACGAGCTGCGAGAAACGTAAACGGAATGGCTATCCTCTACGGAGACAAGATAACCCCAAGTATGCAACTCACTATCGATGAAACTAATAGACGACGCGAAAAACAAATGGCATACAATAAGGAGCATGGTATCACCCCAACTCAAATCAAGAAAGCTTACACAGCCATCCGCGAACACAAACCCATTGAGTATGTGGGCAATGCATATATTGAGGAAAATAATCTGATGGCAGCTGAAGACCCAGTTCGTAGTGCGATGAGTAACGACCAGATAAAAACATCTATAGAGAAAACTCGCAAACTGATGCAGGAAGCTGCCAAGAAACTGGATTTCCAACAAGCAGCCCTCTATCGAGACGAAATGCTTCAAATGATGAAACTATTAGAAGAAAATTGACAGGTGACAGGTGATAGGTCAAGATTACAAATATGAGAAGTTCGATAACATTACCAATTGCAATTCTAACAGGTATTATAGGATACTTTGTATATGTAAATACCCATGCTCTTGATTTCACTCACAACGCTGTAAATCAAATTATTTCATACCTACAGCCAGCATTGCTGTTTATTATGTTATTTGTATCCTTCTGCAAGTTTTCACCAAAGGAGTTAAAACCCCGCAGATGGATGATGAAACTGTTAGGCATCCAGGTGTTAAGTTTTTGTTTGCTAGGTATTCTGATTATTTTCATTCCTGATATCCCAGGTAAGGCTGTTATCGAATCGGCAATGATATGTATGATTTGTCCTACAGCAACTGCAGCATCTGTGGTAACTACAAAGCTAAACGGAAACCCCTCAACAGTAGTCAGTTACACATGTCTCATAAACTTTTCTGCAGCACTAGTGATTCCAGTCATAGTTTCGTTTATCCACGAAGAAGCACACGAATACGATTTTGCTACCTCATTCACGCTCATCCTCGGAAAAGTCTTTCCACTTCTGATTCTCCCCCTACTCCTTGCTTGGTTTACAAAGTTTATGTTTCCAAAATTTCACAATAGAATTTTAAAACAGAAAGATTTAGCCTTTAATCTTTGGGCTATTGCTTTAACACTAGCCATAGCTATAACCGTAAAGGCAATTATGCATTCAGACAGCACTATTTATGAGATGATTTGCATCGCTATAATTTCACTCTTATGCTGTTTGATACAATTCTACTTGGGACATAAAATCGGCAAAAATCATAGAGAGCCAATTGCTGGCACACAAAGTCTGGGACAGAAAAATACAATTTTCGCAATATGGATGGGATACACTTTTCTAAATCCGGTTACAGCTATGGCAGGCGGTTTTTATTCTGTATGGCATAATGTAATTAATTCATGGCAGCTATGGCGTATAGCTCAAAAATAAAAAAAAATGAATTTTATTTTGAATTTTGCTCACATACTCGTACTTTTGCAAGGTTATATATAACTTTGTACTAGTAACTAACAAAATTTTGAATCTATTATTATGAGAAACTTTAAGCATTTCTTATGTGGAAGCGCTGCCGCAGTAGCCCTTCTTTGTGCTTGCAATCAAGCTCCTACAACAACAGAACCAGAATTAACCAAATCAGGTATCAATCCTGCAGATTATGACACAGTTATCGCTGTTGCGTACGACTACGAAAACAATAAGTTTGTACCTGACACAGCAAATGCAAAACCTGTAAAACTCTACACTCTGACAAACAAAAACGGCATGGAGGTTTGTATCACTAACTTCGGTGGACGAATTGTCAGCATCATGGTTCCTAACAAAGACGGACAACTTGTTGATGTAGCATGTGGATTTGACAAAGTAGAAAATTATTTTCCATGGAACTATGAAACTGATTTCGGATGTTCTGTAGGTCGTTATGCAAACCGAATCAATGGTGGACAGTTCACACTTCCAGGTCAAGACAAACCTGTTGTACTTGACAAGAACAATAACGGATATCACTCACTACACGGAGGTTATACAGGTTGGCAATATCAGGTATATGACGTTGTAGAATCATCAGATAGCTCTCTGACTATCAAGCGAGTTTCTCCAGACGGAGATAATAAATTCCCAGGCAATGTTGAAGCAATCGTGAAATTTGATCTTACTGATAACAACGAAATCGTTATCAATTACGATGCAACAACAGATGCTCCTACAATCATCAACATGACAAATCACACTTATTTTAACTTGAGCGGAGACTTAAACAATACTATTGACGAGTCAATCCTTCAGGTTAATGCAGACTACTATACTCCTGCTGACAGCACATACATGCCAACAGGTGCCGTAAAAGAAGTAGAAGGTACAGTATTCGACTTCCGTGCTCCTAAGGCTATCGGAACTCACTTTGCAGACGGAGACGTAGAAATAGAAGCAGCAGGTGGTGGTTACGACCACAACTGGTGTTTGAACACAAAGGGTAATCAGGAAGAAATATGTGTTACTATGTGCGACCCACGTTCTGGTATTAAACTCGATATGTACACAAACGAACCTGGTGTTCAGTGTTACACAGCAAACTTCCAGGATGGTACTCGTCCAGGTAAGGGTGGCATCATGTATCAGAAGCACTGCGCTATCTGTCTTGAGAGTCAGAAGTATCCAGATTCTCCTAACAAGTACACCTTACTCGGTTGGGAAGACTCAAATGCTCTCGTAACTCCAGAGAAACCATACCACAGCTATTGCAAATATGCATTCTCAATTATGAAGTAAACAACAATAAACCAATATTTTCATTACAAACTAAACATCTAAAAATTATGAATTGGAATTCACATGAATTTATTTGGCTCGACTGGGCAGTACTAGCAATTGGTATCTGCGGTGTAGTATGGGCAGTATGGCGTGCTATCGTCAAGGACAAACAAGCGCAGAAGGGTGAAGACTCCTCTGCATATCTATTCGGTAAAGGTGAACCTTGGTATGTAATCGGTATGGCAATTTTTGCTGCAAACATCGGTTCTGAACACCTCGTAGGTCTTGCCGGTACAGGTGCTAAGAGTGGTGTCGGTATGGCACACTGGGAGATGCAAGGATGGATGATCCTTATCCTTGGTTGGCTTTTCGTACCATTCTATCAGTTGATGATTAACAAAATGGGTAAGATTATCACTATGCCAGACTTCCTTAAGTTCCGCTACACTCAGCGTACAGGATCATGGCTGTCAATCATCACTCTCGTAGCATACATTCTTACAAAGGTAAGCGTTACAGCCCTCACAGGTGGTATCTTCTTCAAATATCTTTGGGGACTCAACTTCTGGGTTGGTGCTATCGGACTTATCCTTATCACAGCTGTATTCACAGTATTCGGTGGTATGAAGGGTGTGATGACACTTTCTACTATTCAAACTCCAATCCTTATCATCGGTTCTTTCCTCGTTCTCTTCCTCGGACTTGCAACTCTTGGAGGTGGAAACATTGCTGAGGGTTGGAGTAGCATGATGGACTATTGTGGTCAGCTAAATAACGGTTATGGAACAACTCACATGTTCCACTGGGAAGAAGGTGATTCTATGTATCAGGAATATCCTGGATTTGTAGTATTCCTTGGAGCTTCAATCATTGGTTTCTGGTATTGGTGTACTGACCAACACATCGTTCAGCGTGTACTCGGACAGGTTCCAGGTGAAGATAATGCAGACGTAATCCGTCGTGCTCGTCGCGGTACTATCGCAGCAGGTTTCTTCAAAGTTCTTCCATGTTTCATGTTCCTCATTCCAGGTATGATTGCTGCAGCTCTTGCTCAAAAAGGTGTATTCCAAATGGAAGAAACTGACGCAGCATTCGCAATTATGGTTCAGCAAGTTCTTCCTGCAGGTGTCAAGGGTATCGTAACTATCGGATTTATCTGCGCTCTTGTTGCGTCACTTGCAGCATTCTTCAATTCTTGTGCAACCCTTTTCACTGAGGACTTCTACAAGCCGCTAAAGAAAGGTATGACAGAAGCACACTATGTATTTGTTGGACGTGTAGCTACAGTTGTAGTTGTAATCCTTGGTTTTGCGTGGTTGCCTATCATGATGGGTATGGACACTTTGTATAACTATCTGCAAGGAATTCAGTCACTCCTAGCACCTGCAATGGTAGTTGTATTTGCTTGTGGTATCCTCAGCAAGAAGGTTACTCCTAAGGCAGGTGAATACACAATGATCTTCGGATTCCTTATTGGTATGCTCCGTCTCGTTACCAACGTCATCACAGACACAGGTAGAGCAACAATGGAGGGTGCATTCTGGGAGAACACAGCATGGTTCTGGCAAACTAACTGGCTTGTATTCGAATGCTGGTTGCTCGTATTCCTGCTCGTTTTCATCTATGCAGTTTCATTCTTTACACCAGCTCCTACTGCAGCTCAGATCGATGCAATCACATTCTCATCTGACTTCAAGAAGTCTATCAAGGAGAGTTGGGGTACATTTGATATCATCGGCACACTCATCGTTGTAGGTCTTTGTGCTTGTTTCTATTGGTATTTCTGGTAATTATAAATTGTAAGAAGTGGATTGGCTATCAAGCCTTTCCACTTCTTATGCTAAAAGAATAATTCAACATGTTAGAAGAATTAAAAGAAAAAGTATTCAAGGCAAATCTTGACCTCGTACGTCAGGGACTTGTAATTTTCACTTGGGGAAATGTAAGCGGTATAGACCGTGAGAAAGGTCTCGTAGTTATCAAACCATCAGGTGTAAGCTACGACGACATGAAGGCAAGCGATATGGTTGTTGTTGACCTTAATACAGGAAAAGTAGTAGAAGGTGACCTGAACCCATCAAGTGACACCCCTACTCACCTCGTACTCTACAAGGCATTCCCAAATATAAAAGGTGTAGTACATACTCATTCTACTTACGCAACAGCATTCGCTCAAGCAGGTAAGGACATTCCAAATATAGGAACAACACATGCAGACTATTTCTACAAAGACATACCTTGTACTCGCGATATGACTAAGGCAGAAGTAGAAGGTCAGTATGAACTGGAGACAGGCAATGTCATTGTTGACGAAATCCTGAATATACGCAAGATTAACCCAGACCACACTCCTGCAGTTCTTGTAAAGAATCATGGACCATTCTCATGGGGTACATCTCCTGATAATGCAGTATACAATGCAAAGGTTATGGAACAGTGTGCAAAGATGGCATTCGTAGCATTCTCTGTTAATCCAAAACTAACTATGAATCCGCTACTTGTAGAAAAACACTACAACCGCAAACATGGTCCTAATGCTTACTATGGTCAAAAAGGTCAGAAGCACTAATTCTATTACACATAATATATTATAAAGAGAATTCAATTCTGACAATAATATACATAATTAAAATTAATTAATAACATCAAAATCTAGAAAAGTATGAAAGCATTTGAAAATCTTGAGCTTTGGTGGGTAACCGGAGCACAGCTTCTTTATGGAGGCGAAACAGTTAAAATCGTTGACGGACACTCAAAGGAAATGGTTGATGGTCTGAATAATGGCGGACTTATTCCTATCAAAGTTGTATATAAAGGTACAGCTAACTCTTCTAAGGAAGTTGAAGCAGTTATGAAGGCTGCCAACAACGATGAGAAATGTGCAGGTGTAATCACATGGATGCACACATTCTCTCCTGCAAAGATGTGGATTAAGGGTCTGCAGGCTCTTCAGAAGCCACTCCTCCACTTCCACACTCAGTACAACGCTGAAATTCCTTGGGACACTATGGATATGGACTTCATGAACCTTAACCAAAGTGCACATGGTGATATAGAATTTGGTCATATCTGCACACGTATGCGCGTTCCTCGCAAGGTTGTTTGCGGTTACTGGAAAGACGAGCAGGCTCAGAAGCAAATTGCTGTTTGGGCACGTGTAGCAGCTGGTGTTGCTGACGCGAAGAACGTACGCTGTCTGATGTTCGGTATGAATATGAACAACGTAGCAGTAACTGATGGCGACCGTGTAGAATTTGAACAGCGCATGGGTTATCATGTTGACTACTATCCAGTAAGTTCACTTATGGACTACTTCAAGAAGGTAACAGATGCTGAAGCAGATGCACTTGTTGAAGAATACAAGAAACTCTACACAATTAAGATTGACGAGAGCGGTGAACAAGTATATTGGGAGAAAGTAAAAAATGCTGCAAAGGCAGAAATCGCTCTCCGTCGCGTTTTGAAGGACGAAGGTGCAACTGCATTCACTACTAACTTCGATGACCTTGGCGATGCAGATATCACAGATCCAAACTTCGTTGGTTTCGACCAGATTCCAGGTCTTGCATCACAGCGTCTGATGGAAGAAGGTTATGGATTCGGAGCTGAAGGAGACTGGAAGACAGCATGTCTTTATCGTACACTTTGGGTTATCCAGCAGGGTATGCCTACAGGATGCTCATTCCTTGAGGACTACACACTCAACTTCGCAGGCGACCGTAGTTCTTGCCTGCAGAGCCACATGCTAGAAGTTTGTCCACTCATCGCAGTCGACAAACCAACACTCGAAGTACACTTCCTCGGAATTGGTATCCGCAAGCAGCAGACAGCTCGTCTTGTGTTCACTTCAAAGGTTGGCCGCGGTATTAAGGCAACAGTTGTTGACCTCGGAAACCGTTTCCGTCTCATCTCACAGGAAGTTGAGTGTATCAAACCAAAGCCAATGCCAAACCTCCCTGTAGCATCTGCTCTTTGGGTTCCACAGCCAACATTCGAAATCGGTGCTGGTGCATGGATTCTCGCAGGTGGTACTCACCACAGCGCCTTCTCTTACGATATCACTGAAGAATATTGGGAAGACTTCGCTGAGATGTTAGGCATCGAGTATGTTAAGATCAACAAAGACACTAAGATTAGTGAGTTCAAGCACAATCTGCAGATGAACGAGATCTACTACATGCTCAACAAGGCTCTGAAGTAAAACTAATCTACCCTCTCCTATTGTCCCTCCTCTTTCATGAGGAGGGACACCATACCCTCCCCTTTTGCGAAGGTGATAATATGGATTTAGAATAAAGAGGGTTACAAACAATTCTAACTACTATGAATGCAAAACAAACAATAGAAGCTGGAAAAGCGATATTGGGAATCGAATTCGGTTCTACTCGTATCAAAGCAGTACTCATTGACCAAAACAACAACCCTATAGCTCAGGGTAGCCACACATGGGAAAACCAACTCGTCGATGGACTTTGGACCTACTCTACTGAGGCTATTTGGTATGGACTGCAAGACTGTTATGCAGACCTTCGCAAGAATGTTCTTGCACAGTACGAAGTAGAAATCGAGACATTGGCTGCTATCGGTGTAAGCGCAATGATGCACGGTTATATGGCATTCAAGGGAAACGACATCCTTGTTCCATTCCGCACATGGCGTAATACAAACACAGGTAAGGCTGCTGCAGAACTCTCAGAGCTCTTTAACTACAACATACCACTCCGCTGGAGTATTTCTCACCTTTATCAGTGCATTCTTGACAATGAAGAGCATGTAAAGAATATCGAATTCCTCACTACTCTTGCCGGATATATCCACTGGCAGATTACCGGTCAGAAGGTACTTGGAGTTGGTGATGCATCAGGTATGATTCCTGTTGATCCAGATACCAAGACTTATGATGCTACAATGGTGGCTAAGTTTGACAAACTTGTTGAACCTTATGGATTCAAGTGGAAACTGCTTGACATTCTTCCAAAATCACTCAATGCAGGTGAAAATGCCGGATTCCTTACTCCTGAAGGTGCTTACAAACTCGACGTATCCGGTCATTTGAAAGCAGGTATTCCAGTATGTCCTCCAGAAGGTGATGCAGGTACAGGTATGGTTGCCACCAATGCTGTTAAACAACGTACAGGTAACGTAAGTGCAGGTACATCTTCATTCTCAATGATTGTACTCGAAAAGCCTCTGTCAAAACCATACGAAATGATTGATATGGTTACAACTCCTGACGGTTCACTCGTAGCAATGGTACACTGTAACAACTGTACAAGCGATATCAATGCATGGGTAAAAATGTTCAAGGAATATGCAGAGATGCTTGGAATCAAGCAGAATACAAACGAACTCTACACAAACCTCTTCAACACAGCTCTGAAGGGTGACCCTGATTGTGGTGGTATCATCAGCTACAACTACATCTCCGGCGAACCTGTTACTGGTCTTGAAGACGGACGTCCACTCTTCGTACGTTCTGCTAACGACAAGTTCAACCTTGCTAACTTCATGCGCGCTCATCTCTATGGTGCTATCGGAGTTTTGAAACTCGGAAACGACATTCTTCTCAATGAAGAAATGGTACGTGTTGACCGTATCATGGGTCACGGTGGATACTTCACAACACCAATTGTAGGTCAGCGCATGCTTGCAGCTGCACTTAACACCCCTATTTCTGTAATGGAAACAGCAGGTGAAGGTGGTGCATGGGGTATTGCACTCTTGGCTGCATACGTTGTTAACAATCCTGAGAATCGCAATCTTGCTGACTGGCTAGAAGAAGTAGTATTCGCAGGTAACACGGGTAGCGAAGTAGCTCCAACTCCTGAAGATGTAGCAGGCTTCAACCGTTACATTGAAAATTACAAGGCATGTCTTGGTATCGAACAGGCTGCCGTAAAATGCAAAAAATAAACATTTGTTATGAACGATATTAAAGTATTAAATCACGCAGCGGATAATATCCGTATTCTTGCTGCCAGCGCAGTAGAGAAAGCAAAATCAGGTCACCCAGGTGGTGCTATGGGTGGTGCCGACTTCATCAACGTGCTCTATTCAGAGTATCTGCAGTACGACCCCAAGAACCCTGAATGGGTAGGTCGTGACCGTTTCTTCCTCGATCCAGGTCACATGGCTCCAATGCTTTATTCTCAGTTATGCCTCATCGGAAAGTTCTCTCTTGACGAATTAGCACAACTTCGTCAGTGGGGTTCCCCTACTACTGGACACCCTGAGTTTGAAATTGCTCGTGGCATTGAAAACACATCTGGTCCACTCGGACAGGGTCATGTATTTGCAATCGGTGCAGCTATAGCAGCTAAATTCCTTGCAGCTCACACAGGAAACCCTACATTTGAGAAGGAAACTATCTACGCATACATTTCTGACGGAGGTGTACAAGAAGAAATCTCTCAGGGCGGTGCTCGTATTGCATCTATCCTCGGACTTGACAACCTTATCATGTTCTATGATTCAAACGATATTCAGCTCTCAACAGAGACTAAGGACGTAATGAATGAGAACACTGCTGCAAAATATCGTGCACTTGGATGGGAAGTAATTGAAATCGTAGGAAACGATGCAGCACAAATTCGCAAAGCACTCGATCAGGCAAAGGCTGTTAAGGGTAAACCGACACTTATCATTGGTAAATGTATCATGGGTAAGGGTGCTCTGAAAGCAGATGGTTCTTCATATGAAGCAAACTGCAAGACACATGGTGCTCCACTTGGTGGCGATGCTTACATCAACACAATCAAGAACCTTGGTGGCGATCCTGAAAATCCATTCCAGATTTTCCCAGACGTGAAGGAACTCTATGCAAATCGTGCAAAAGAACTGGAAACAATCTGCGCTGCAAGATATGCAGAAGAGAAAGCTTGGGCTGCAGCTAATCCAGACAAAGCTGCTCAGCAAGCAGACTGGTTTAGCGGCAAGGCTCCAAAGATTGATTGGAGTAAGTGTGTACAGAAAGACAACGATGCAACTCGTTCAGCATCTGCTGCATGTCTTAGTGTACTCGCAGAACAGGTTCCAAATATGATTTGTGCTAGTGCCGACCTTTCTAACTCTGATAAGACAGACGGATTCCTCAAGAAGACTCATGCCTTTACCAAAGGTGACTTCTCTGGTGCATTCTTCCAGGCCGGCGTAGCCGAACTCACTATGGCATGCTGCTGTATCGGTATGGCACTCCACGGAGGAGTTATTCCAGCTTGTGGTACATTCTTTGTATTCTCTGACTACATGAAGCCAGCAGTTCGCATGGCTGCCCTTATGGAACTCCCTGTTAAGTTTATTTGGACACACGATGCATTCCGTGTTGGTGAAGACGGACCTACTCACGAACCTGTTGAACAAGAGGCACAGATTCGTCTCATGGAAAAACTCCACAATCATCACGGCAAACCATCTGTACTCGTTCTCCGTCCTGCTGACGCACAAGAAACAACTGCTGCATGGGCATTGGCTATGGAAAACATGTCAACACCTACAGCACTCATCCTGTCACGTCAGAACATCAACAACTTGCCAGCAGGCAACGACTACAGTCAGGTTGCGAAAGGTGGTTACATCGTAGCCGGTTCAGACGCAAATCCAGATGTAATCCTTGTTGCTACAGGTTCAGAAGTTTCTACTCTCATCGCTGGTGCAGAACTCCTTCGCAAAGATGGCAAGAAAGTACGCATCGTAAGTGTTCCTTCTGAAGGCCTCTTCCGTGAACAGTCTGTTGCTTACCAGCAGTCTGTACTTCCTACAGGTGTTAAGAAGTTCGGTATGACTGCAGGTCTGCCTGTAAACCTCATTGGCCTTGTTCCTGCTGCTGAAGGTACTATTTGGGGATTGGAATCATTTGGATTCTCAGCTCCTTACAAAGTACTTGACGAAAAACTCGGTTACACAGCAGAAAATGTGTACAATCAGGTAAACAAACTATTCTAATCAAATAACGCGGGAGGGAAGTTAAGTCAACTTATCTTCCCTTCCGTTTAATATAACATACAGAGAGTCTCTGTTTTCATAATAGAATCTCACACATCTATGGAAATAAAAACAGTCGGAATTGCCAGCGACCATGCAGCATTCCCATTGAAACAATTTGTCAAAAAATATCTTGAAGATAAAGGTTACGCGTATAAAGACTACGGCACCTATACCGAAGAATCATGCAACTATGCTACCTATGGTCATGCATTAGCAGAGGGTATAGAACGTGGTGAGGTATATCCAGGTATCGCCATGTGCGGTTCTGGTGAAGGTATATCTATGACACTTAACAAGCATCAGCAGATTCGTGCCGGACTTGTTTGGCAGCCAGAGATAGCTCACCTTATCCGTGAACACAACGATGCTAACGTAATAGTTTTTCCAGGTCGATTCATATCAGAGGATGTTTGTCGTCAGTGTCTTGACGAATTCTTTCAGACCCCATTTGCCGGAGGTCGTCATCAACAACGCATTAACGACATACCTGTTAAATAATGAACACATTTGCTGAAGCAATAGTATCGTCTGGATTTCAGACTCTCGACTTCGTAATTCTTACTGTATATGTTATCCTTATAGTCAGTCTCGGACTATTCATCAGTCATGACCGCGGCGGTAAGGAAAAGCCTGCACGCGACTATTTCCTTGCTGGCAACTCGCTCACATGGTGGGCTGTCGGAGCATCACTCATCGCAGCCAACATCTCTACCGAACAGTTCATCGGTATGGCAGGAACAAGTTTCGCCGATGGTATAGCAATCACCGCATATGAAATTATGGCTGCAGTCATACTGATTGTAATTGGCAAATTCATCTTGCCAACATTATTATCAGGTAAGACAGGTACTATTCAGCAATTTCTCAGCGAACGCTACAACGATGGAGTCGGTTTAGCCTTCTCCATCCTGTGGCTTTTTATATACGTTTTCATCAACCTCACCTCTGTTGCATGGCTTGGAGCACTTGCCATCGAACAGATATTCGGATTTCACGACATTTTTATAGAAATAGGCACACTGGCAATCAGTATGCGTATGTTTATAGTATTTACTCTTTTCGTAGTTGCAGGTTCCTACACTATATACGGAGGTTTATTGGCGGTTGCATGGACCGATGTCTTCCAATGTGCACTCTTCGTTGGAGGCGGATTTATCACTTCATGGGCAGTACTTCAAAATATAGGTGTAATTTTCGATGAATCCCCTTTTGGTATGCTTGGTAGGATGTACACCGACCTTACTACAGGCAACAATGCTCTTGATGCTCACTTTCATTTGATTATTCAGCAGAGCCACAATCCATCTGCATTCAGCAATGTGCCTGGAATCGCTGCAGTCGTAGGTGGTATCCTGCTTACTAATATAGGTTATTGGGGCTGTAACCAATATATTATTCAAAAAGGGCTTGCAGCTAAGGATCCTCATGCTGGGCAGAGCGGTATGCTGTTCGCTGCTTTCCTAAAACTTCTTATTCCTTTTTTTGTGCTTATTCCTGGACTCTGTGCCTATTATATGGTTCATGTACATCCAGAAATGATTTCGTCATTCAATCTTGAAGGTAGCATAGAAAAATCTGATGACGCATATCCTTGGATTATTCACAACTTCACCACAACAGGAATCAAAGGACTTTCTTTTGTAACACTTATTGCTGCCATTGTCTCTACTCTAGCATCACTTATCAATAGCACATCGACTATTTTCACAGTTGATATTTACAAGAAATACATAAATCCGACAGCAAGTGACAACACAATGGTGAACACTGGTCGTATTGCATCTGTCATTGCATTACTTGTAGCACTATTTGCAACAAAGCCATTGTTAGGTAGTCTTGACCAGGCATTTCAGTACATACAGGAATACTCATCACTCATCTACCCTGGTGTAGTTACAGTATTCTGTCTTGGATTATTCTGGAAACGTGCGTCCACAATAGCTGCTTCTGTAACAGCTATCCTTACCATACCACTTGGCGTTTTGTTCAAGTTCCTCTTGCCAGAAACGCCATTCCATATTCGAAGCAGTTATATATTCATTATCCTTGTATTACTGTTTATCACAATTTCACTCCATAATAAGAAGACTATGCCTACTGAAGAAATCGCACTAGCCGATCGTAGAAAGATGAAAATATGGGCACTCATACTCGGTTTCATTGGTGCATTAATCATATTTATCACGGCAGTGTTGGAAATTTGGGCACAGATTCAACCAGATAATCAAGTTTTACAATACCTCAACGATATTGGAATCCAAGCATTTTTCTTCTTTGGAGTACTTATTGGAGTTAATGCCATTTGGTTATGGTCTGGTGCAAAAGATAAAATAGCAGACACGAAAGCACTACCAGTTCGACTAGATCTTTTCAAGTCCACAACATCCTACACCTATGGAACTATCATAATCGGTATAGTATTAATTTTACTCTATACCTTCCTTTGGTAATAAAAGCCTCCACTATTGGAGGTTTTTTTATTATAAATATATTGCGCAGAGGGAAAATCTCTAAGAAATTTGTCTTTCCCATAGGTTTATACTACCTTTGCAGTCGCAAATGGTTCTCCTATGCTAACAATTATTGTTGCACAACGGAGCTAAGATGGGAATGCAGTGTAAATCTGCGACATTACCCGATGCTGTGAATCCTTTTGTAAGTGTTGCCAAAGCAACGTCACTGAACACTTAACGTCCTACACTATTTTACGTTGAGAACATTCGGGAAGACTGAGCAACACAAGGATAAGTCAGAAGACCTGCCAATTGACACATAAGCCACTTCTTTCTGCGGGACTACGGATAGAAGATTACAAAACAAATTTATTGATGATAATTGACAATTATGTTGTCAATTTAAATGTATGTATTATGATAAGAAAGGTTTTAGTTGCTAATCGTGGCGAGATAGCTATTCGTGTCATGCGTAGTTGCTATGAGATGGGTATTCGCTCTGTAGCCGTATATAGCACAGCAGACAGACTTTCACGCCACGTAAGTTTCGCACATGAAGCAGAATGCATCGGGGGAGCTACCAGCAGCGACAGTTATCTGAACATAGATCACATCATCGAGGCTGCAAAAAAACATCGAGTAGATGCTATTCACCCCGGGTATGGATTTCTGTCAGAGAATGCAGAGTTTGCTCGCAGATGTGAAGCTGAAGGTTTTATCTTCATCGGTCCTAATCCGGAAACGATGGAGGAAATGGGTGATAAAATTCGTGCACGACAAAAAATGAAAGCTGCAGGTGTACCTGTTGTACCTGGTACAGAACAACCCCTCCAGTCGGCTGAAGAAGCCAAAAAAGTTGCCAAGGAGATAGGTTTTCCTGTAATGCTGAAAGCAAGTATGGGTGGTGGAGGCAAAGGTATGCGTCTCATTAAACGTGAGGAAGATGTAGAAGAGATGTACAATGCCGCAAAACGCGAAGCAATAGCAGGATTCGGTGACGATACTGTTTATATAGAAAAATTTGTAGAGAAACCACACCACATAGAGTTTCAGATTTTGGGTGACAAGCACGGAAATGTCATCCACTTGTACGATCGAGAATGTAGTGTACAACGTCGTCACCAAAAAATTGTTGAAGAAAGTCCGAGCCCCTTCATAGACTATAATCTTCGCATGGAAATGGGCGCAAAGGCAGTTGCTGCGGCAAAAGCCGTCAACTACGTAGGAGCTGGAACTATTGAGTTTCTGGTTGATAAAAATCATAAGTTCTATTTCCTTGAGATGAATACTCGCCTGCAAGTTGAACACCCTATTACAGAAGAAGTAATTGGAATTGATTTGGTAAAGGAACAGATAAAAATTGCAGACGGACAACCTTTGCACCTACGTCAGGAAGACATAAAACAAAGAGGTCATGCTATAGAATGCCGTATCTGTGCTGAAGACACAGAACATAATTTCATGCCTTCACCAGGTATCATTCAGCAGCTAACCGAACCTCATGGAATCGGCACCAGAATAGACTCTTATGTATATGAAGGTTATGAAATTCCTATGCACTACGACCCTATGATTGGGAAGCTAATTGTGTGGGCAACTACTCGCGAGTACGCTATAGAACGTATGCGCCGTGTTCTTTACGAATACAAGATAACAGGACTCACAACAAACATACGTTATCTGCGACGCATCATAGATGTGCCGGATTTCAAAAATGGCAATTACAATACTTACTTTATAGAAAGAAATCAGGATCGCCTTCGTCCACGACCAGGATTTAAGAATGATTCTGAAACGATGGCTGTCATAGCAGCATACATAGACTATTTGATGAATTTAGAGGAAAACAGTTCACAAGCCGCATCGCAGGATAGCTCTGCCATCAGTCGTTGGAGGGCTTTTGGACTACAGAAAGGAGTACTTAGAGTATAAAACTATGGAGATACAAGTTGGGAACAAGACTTTTGATGCCACTCTATTGAACAAAGATGGCAACAATGTTAAAATAGAAATCGACGGACAAATATATGACGTTGATGTAGCAATGCTCAACAACGGCACATGTTCTATGATTTATGAAGGGAATTCATACAGCGCCGAACTGACAAAAAACAGCAGTGGCAAACACTATCAGGTAAATCTGAACTACTCTACATATCAGATTGATATGCTCGATTCGCGTGCTAAGTACATGAGGATGAGAAGAGGCAAATCAGCAGATGCTGCTCAGGCAGACACCATCACAGCTCCTATGCCATGTAAGATAGTAAAAATCTACGTCAAACAGGGTCAGGAACTTAAAGCAGGCGACACAGTGCTCACTATGGAAGCAATGAAAATGCAGTCGAACTACAAAGTTTCTTCAGACTGCAAAGTACAGGAAATTCTTGTAAAGGAGGGTGACAGTGTGAGAGTAGAACAACCACTTATCAAACTAAATGTATAGAATTATGACTCAGAATAAACTTACTGCAAGAGAAAGAATAGAAACGCTACTCGACAGAGGTACGTTCGTAGAACTGGACAAACATGTGGTTCATCGTTGCACCGACTTTGGTATGGCAGACAAAAAAGTGGAAGGCGACGGAGTTATTTCCGGATACGGTAAAATTGACGGTCGCAATGTATTTGTCTATGCATTCGATTTTTCTGTTCTTGGTGGTTCGTTATCCGCTGCTAACGCACAGAAAATAGCAAAAGTACAGGAACTGGCACTAAAGAACGGAGCTCCTATCATTGGACTGAACGACTCTGGAGGTGCTCGTATTCAAGAAGGTGTAGAATCACTTACTGGCTTTGCCCACATCTTCAAGCGAAATGTTATGGCAAGCGGTGTGATTCCACAAATCAGCGCAATCATGGGACCCTGTGCTGGAGGGTCATGCTACTCCCCTGCCCTCACCGACTTCATTCTTATGGTGAAAGACCAGAGTCAGATGTTCGTCACGGGACCAAACGTAGTAAAAGAAGTAACGAACGAAGATGTGGATAAAGAAACGCTTGGAGGAGCATCAGTTCACAATAGTGTGAGCGGAGTGAGCCACTTTATCTGCAATGATGACGAAGAAGCATTGATGACCATACGTGAACTTTTAGGATTCATCCCTTCAAACAATATGGAGGATGCGCCATCCTATCCGATTACAGACGAAGTAAACAGAGTGTGCCACGAACTGGACAATGTAGTACCAACCGACCCGAACATACCTTACGACATTCGTGACATTATTGCTCCAGTATGCGACCAGCAATATTTCTTCGAGGTACAACCTGATTTTGCAAAAAATATAGTCATAGGTTTCGGGCGCATGGCAGGACGCAGCGTTGGATTTGTTGCCAATCAGCCTAACTTCCTTGCCGGTTCTCTTGATATTGATGCATCAGACAAAGCAGCAAGATTTATCCGATTCTGCGACTGCTTTAATATTCCGCTTATAGCTATTGAAGACGTGCCAGGATTCCTGCCCGGAGTGAGTCAGGAGCATGGAGGAATAATCCGTCACGGAGCAAAGATTGTCTATGCTTTTGCAGAAGCCACAGTGCCCAAAATCACACTCATCACCCGAAAAGCATATGGAGGAGCCTACATCGTAATGAACAGTAAATGTATTGGAGCTGACATAAATCTGGCATATCCGACAGCAGAAATTGCAGTAATGGGTGCAGAAGGAGCTTGCAATATACTCTATCGCAAAGCCACACCTGAAGAACGTAAAGAGAAAATCGAGGAATACAGGAAAAAATTCGCCACTCCAACACGCGCTGCAGAACTCGGATACATTGACGAGATTATCGAACCATGCGATACTCGTCTGAGACTTATCCAAGCTTTGGATATGGCACATAACAAAAACGAAAGCAATCCGCCGAAGAAGCATGGCAACATGCCTCTATAGCTCTCTAGCAAAAGGGAAATTGTTGTAACTTAATATAATATCATTTAATTGTTAAAAGCCTGAACACTCGTAACTGTGAAGTTGCGGGTGTTTTTTTACAGAAAAATAGTTTCTAATTCAGAAAAATGTCGTACCTTTGCGCCCGGTTTGTGTGTTTTTACATGCAAAACCAGTGATTTTATATATCAATATAATGTCTAACTTTATTAATTAAAACAAACAACTTTTTAATTTTTATGGCAACAAAGAACATTACTCCGCTGGAAGATTTCAATTGGGACGAATTCGAAAATGGCGGTTCTGCAGCAGACAAGCAGGCAGAAAAAGCTGCTTACGAGGGTACTCTTAGCAGCGTAAACAACAACGATGTCGTTGATGGTATCGTTACTTCAATCACTGACCGTGAGGTTATCGTTAACATCGGTTACAAGAGCGACGGTGTTATCGCACGTAGCGAATTCCGTTACAACGATGACCTTAAGGTAGGCGACAAAGTTGAGGTTTACATCGAGAATCAGGAAGACAAGAAAGGTCAGCTCCTGCTCTCACACAAGAAGGCACGTCAGAGCCGTTCTTGGGACCGCGTAAACGAAGCGCTCGAAAAGAATGAAATCGTTAACGGTTACGTTAAGTGCCGCACTAAGGGTGGTATGATTGTTGATGTATTCGGTACAGAGGCATTCCTCCCAGGCAGCCAGATTGACGTTAAACCAATCCGCGACTACGATACATTCGTTGGCAAGACTATGGAATTCAAGATTGTTAAGATCAACCAGGAATTCCGCAACGTAGTTGTAAGCCACAAGGCTCTTATCGAGGCAGAACTCGAAGAGCAGAAGAAGGCTATCATCTCTAAACTTGAAAAGGGACAGATTCTTGAAGGAACTGTTAAGAACATCACATCATACGGAGTATTCATCGACCTCGGTGGTGTTGATGGTCTCATCCATATCACAGACCTCTCTTGGGGTCGCGTAACTGATCCTAAGGAAGTTGTACAGCTCGACCAGAAGCTCAACGTCGTAATCCTTGATTTCGATGATGAGAAGAAGCGTATCGCTCTTGGTCTGAAGCAGCTCACTCCACACCCATGGGATGCTCTGCCAGCTGATCTTAAGGTTGGCGACAAGGTTAAGGGTACAGTTGTTGTTATGGCTGACTACGGCGCATTCATTGAGATTGCACCAGGTGTAGAAGGTCTTATCCACGTATCTGAAATGTCTTGGAGCGCTCACATCCACTCAGCTCAGGATTTCATGAAGGTAGGCGACGAAGTAGAGGCTGTTATCCTTACTCTCGACCGCGAAGAACGTAAGATGTCACTCGGCATTAAGCAGCTCAAGGCTGATCCATGGGAGAACATCGAAGAGAAGTACCCTATTGGCAGCAAGCACACTGCAAAGGTTCGCAACTTCACTAATTTCGGCGTATTCGTAGAAGTAGAAGAAGGTGTTGACGGTCTTATTCATATCTCAGATCTCTCTTGGACTAAGAAGGTTAAGCACCCATCTGAGTTCACAAAGGTTGGTGAGACTATCGAAGTACAGGTTCTCGACATCGACAAAGAAAACCGTCGTCTCTCACTCGGTCACAAGCAGCTTGAGGACAACCCATGGGATGCATTCGAAACTATATATGCACAGGATACTGTTCATCAGGGTAAGATTACAGAAGTACTCGACAAGGGTGCTGTAATTGCTCTCGAAGGAGGTGTTGAAGGTTTTGCTACTCCAAAACACCTCGTTAAGGAAGACGGAAGCCAGGCTCAGCTTGGTGAGACTCTCGATTTCAAGGTAATCGAGTTCAACAAGGAAGCTAAGCGCATCATCCTTTCTCACAGCCGCATCTACGAAGATGTAGCTCGTGCTGAGGCTAAGGCTGCTAAGAAGGCAGAGACAGCTGCTAAGAAGTCTGCTCGTCCTGCCAAGGAAGCTGCTCCACAGATTAAGAACGTAGCTGCTTCTACTACTCTTGGCGACCTCGATGCACTTGCTGCACTCAAGGCTTCAATGAGTGAATAATTGACTGTGTCAATCACATAATAGTTGGAAAAATTCGAACTATACATACTAGGATGCGGAGCGGCTTTACCCACTCCGCATCATTTTTGTTCCTCGCAGGTACTCAACATCCGCGAGAAACTCTTTATGATTGACTGTGCAGAAGGAATTCAGATGCAACTACGACGAAGCAAACTGAAGATGCAGAATATTCATAATATATTCATAACACATCTGCACGGCGACCATTGTTTTGGTCTGATGGGACTCCTCTCTACCCTAGCCCTCTTGGGACGCACTGCTACTATGCACGTATGGGGACCAACTGGTCTGAAGGAAATATTCCAGCCACAGATAGACTTTTTCTGTGCCGGAACTACCTATTCCATTGAACTGCATGAGGTAAGCCATCGTCAGTCTGAAGTGATATACGAGGACCGTTCTGTTACTATCAGCACTCTTCCTCTGAAACACCGTGTGCCCTGCGTAGGTTATCTCTTTCAGGAAAAACCATTGCTTCCACATATCCGACGCGATGCAATAGATGCATTCGGCATTCCTGTATCACAGATAAACAACATCAAGGCAGGAATGGATTGGACTACCCCCGATGGCGAAGTCATTCCGAACCACCTCCTCACTACCCCTGCCGACCCGGTACGTAGTTTTGCATATATGTCAGACACCATGTACGCTCCGGAACTTGCAGAAAAGCTACAAGGAGTAAACCTGCTTTATCATGAAGCTACATTTTCGAAAGAGCACGAATTGCTTGCCCGTCAGAATTTCCATAGCACGGCCTCTCAAGCAGCAATGATGGCAAAAGAAGCAAATGCAAAACAGTTGCTCATCGGGCATTTCTCTTCGCGCTACAAAGACGAATCAGTTCTTCTCCACGAGGCACAAAACATATTTCCAAACACTATTGCAGCCAACGAAGGAATGACAATTAAAATATAAAAAAATGATATGAGTATTGATGTGGCACATGATATGAGTATTGATGTGGCACATGATATGAGTATTGATGTGACACATGATATGAGTATTGATGTGACACATGATATGAGATACGAATTATCAATCGTCAATTATCAACAAAAAAACTAAACTAAAATGAACTTTCCTGCTGAATTTGCCCCACAAGAACTCGTCCAACTCACCTGGCCCCACAGAGACACGGACTGGACTGACATTTACGACGAAGTAGTTGAGTGCTATTGTGCTATGGCTCGTGAAATCAGTATTCGCGAACCCCTGCTGATTGTGGCACAGAATCCGGAAGAGGTGCAGGCTCAGTTGGAGAGTCATCATATAGATTGCAAAAACATTCGTCTGTTTGAATGCAAAACGAACGACACTTGGGCTCGCGATCATGCCTTCCTCTCCTGTCTTCACCAAGGACAACGCATACTTATGGACTTTCAGTTCAATGGTTGGGGACTGAAGTTTGCTGCAAACTACGACAATCAGATTAACAGCAAACTCTACCATGCAAACATGATTGAGGGAATCTATACCGACTGTCGCGATTTCGTTCTCGAAGGCGGCAGTATAGAAAGCGACGGAGAAGGCACCCTGCTTACTACTACGAGTTGTCTTTTGGCAGAAAACAGGAATAACATCTCCGACAAGAAAACGTTAGAGACGCAACTGCTGCAATTCTTCAACGCAAAACGTGTTCTTTGGCTCAACCACAGCTGGCTTGCAGGCGACGATACCGACGGACACATTGACACAGTGGCTCGTTTTTGCGACAAAGAAACCATTGCCTACGTACAGTGTAACGACAAAGCAGATGAACACTTTGCAGAGCTGAAAGCTATGGAGGAAGAGCTGAAAGCCTTTCGCACTCCCGACGGGAACCCCTACAAACTAATTCCACTACCATTACCTGCTGCAATCTATGACGGAGAAGATCGTCTGCCAGCTACCTATGCCAACTTCCTTATCATGAACACAGCAGTATTGGTACCTACCTACGGACAAAAAGAAAATGACGCAATTGCACTCAGTCAACTACGTCATGTTTTTCCAAACAGAGAAATTATCGGAATCGATTGCAGAGTGCTAATCAAACAACACGGGTCGCTCCATTGCAGCACAATGCAGTATCCTTCTATCTTATAAACAGAAGTTCGCGATACTTAGGCAGAGGCCAAGCCTCGTCGTCAACAATCATCTCCAGTTTATCCACATGGTAACGGATTTCCTCCAGCAGAGGAGCCACATTATCATGATAAGCGATAGCCTTCTCTCTCTCCGATGTGATAGTATTGGCAGCCTTGCGTTCAGCTATCATCTTCTCCACATTTTCTATGATGAACGACTCATGTTCGCTAATGCTTTCGATAAGGTAAAGATTCTCTTTCGAAATCTTCTTTGCCTTCTCCAGATTGTCAGCAAATATCTCCATCACCTTGTGCACATTATCTATAAGCACACTTTGATACTTTGTAACAACAGGAATGATATGGTTCAGACACATATCTCCAAAAATACGGCTTTCGATCTGAATCTTCTTCGTATAAGTCTCCCACTTTATCTCGTTGCGAGCTTCCAGTTCGAGACGGGTCATAACCTTCATACGTTCAAACATACGGATTGAAGACTCGTCAAGATAACGGTCGAAGATAACCGGAGCACTCGTCTCGCAGTCCAAACCACGTCGTGCAGCTTCCTTCTTCCACTCCTCACCGTAGCCGTTTCCGTTGAAGATGATTGGCTTAATGTATTTAATATCCTCACGAACAACAGTCAGGATAGCCTTTTCTTTTGATTCGCCCTTAGCCATCAGAGCATCTACTCTCTCGCGGAAGTCTGTCAGAGCCTCTGCAACAGCAGTATTCAGAGTCAGCATAGCACTTGCACAGTTAGCCTCCGAACCTACTGCTCGGAATTCGAATCTGTTTCCTGTGAAAGCAAAAGGAGAAGTACGGTTTCGGTCTGTATTATCGATAAGCAATTCAGGGATAGCAGGAATGTCGAGTTTGAACGACTTCTTACCTCTCATCTTGAAAGCATCTTCGTCAGCCTTCTCCACATGCTCCAAGAGGTCAGTCACAGTACGACCAAGGAATGAAGAGATGATAGCAGGTGGAGCTTCGTTAGCACCTAGTCGGTGTGCATTCGAAGCACTCATGATGCTGGCTTTCAGCAAACCATTATGATCGAGAACAGCTTTCAAAGTCTCTACCGTAAAGACAACGAAACGCAGGTTGTCAAGAGGAGTCTTACCTGGAGCATGCAGCAACACACCTGTATTAGTGGCAAGACTCCAGTTATTATGCTTACCGCTTCCGTTCACACCCTTGAAAGGTTTTTCGTGCAAAAGACAACGGAAACCATGCTTGCGGGCAACTCGTTTCATAATACCCATAAGCAACATATTGTGGTCAACGGCAAGATTTGTTTCCTCATATATCGGAGCCAACTCAAACTGATTTGGAGCCACCTCATTATGACGTGTCTTACAAGGAATTCCCAACTCAAGAGCATGAATCTCTATATCCCTCATATAGTTCTCCACACGTGCAGGAATAGAACCGAAATAGTGGTCATCCATCTGCTGGTTCTTAGCTGAGTCGTGACCCATAAGCGTACGACCAGTCATCACCAGGTCAGGACGAGCAGCAAACAACGATTCATCAACAAGGAAATACTCCTGTTCCCATCCCAGGTTGCAAACTACCTTCTTCACTTCTGGGTAGAACAGCTGAGCAACCGATGTAGCAGCCTTGTCAACAGCATACAGAGCCTTCTTCAGTGGCACCTTATAATCGAGAGCTTCCCCAGTGTAACTGATGAAAATTGTAGGAATCATCAGAGTATCACCAATGATGAACACCGGACTTGTTGGGTCCCACGCACTATATCCGCGAGCTTCGAACGTACTGCGAATACCACCGCTTGGGAACGAACTGGCATCAGGTTCCTGTTGTACAAGCAGTTTGCCCTCAAACTCCTCTACCATTCCACCCTTGCCGTCATGTTCCACGAAACCGTCATGCTTCTCCGCAGTTCCTTCTGTCAGAGGCTGGAACCAGTGAGTATAGTGAGTCACACCGTTTTCGATAGCCCAAGTCTTTATACCCTCTGCCACCTCATCGGCAATAGCTCGGTCAAACGGAGCTCCGTTATCTATTACATCACACATTTTCTTATATGCTTTCGAAGGCAGATACTTACGCATCTTCTGCTTATTGAAAACATACTTACCAAAATACTCTGATGGGCGTTCCTTGCGTACAGCCACATTTACCGGTTGACGCTTAAATGCCTCATCTACTACCTGTAGCCTTAATTTTCCAGCCATTTCTGTTTTATTGTTTTTCTATTTGGCTGCGAAGTTACATATTTTTTCAAAAACTATAATTATTTTTTTTATAAAGACAAATAAATTTTACTATTCGCTCGGTTTGAATAAAAATCTTTCGCTCGAAATAGTAAAAGATTATTCCTTTTTACTCGCTGAATCGATTTTTTGCACTAAATTTGCAGGCAAATTGTAACAATAATAACAAAATATGATAAAGATTACATTTCCAGACCAGTCTGTCCGTGAATATGAATCAGGAGTGACTGGTCTGCAGATTGCAGAGAGCATTAGCCAGAGGCTTGCTCAAGAGTGTGTGGCATGTGGTGTAAATGGTGTTACTACCGAACTCAACCGTCCTATCACAGAAGATGCAACAATAAACCTCTACAAGTTTGATGATGCCGAAGGCAAACATGCGTTCTGGCACACATCTGCCCACCTTATGGCAGAGGCTATAGAGCAGCTCTGGCCGGGCACACAGTTCGGTATCGGTCCTGCCATCGAGAATGGTTTCTACTACGACGTAATGCCACCAGAGGGCGTAAAACTCTCCGATGCTGACTTCCCTGCTATCGAGAAGAAGATGCAGGAACTCGTTCAGAAAGGCGAAGCACTCATTCGCAAGGATATCGCAAAGAAAGACGTGATGGAGCTTTTTGCTTCAAAGGGTCAGACATACAAGAATGAGCTGATTGCAGAACTCGAAGACGGTCACATCACCACATATACTCAAGGCAACTATATCGACCTGTGTAAGGGTCCTCACCTTATGTCAACAGCACCTATCAAGGCATTCAAACTCCTCAGTCTTGCTGCTGCATACTGGCGTGGTGACGAAAAGCGTCCTATGATGACTCGTATCTACGGTATCTCTTTCCCAAAGAAGAAGATGCTCGACGAGTACCTCGTAGCTCTTGAAGAAGCAAAGAAACGCGACCATCGTAAGATTGGTAAGGAGATGGAACTTTTCATGTTCTCTGAGCGTGTCGGCAAGGGTCTGCCAATGTGGCTTCCAAAGGGAACAGCCGTTCGCATTCGCTTACAGGACTTCCTTCGTAAAATTCAGAAGCGCTATGGTTACCAAGAAGTTATTACTCCACATATCGGAGGTAAAAATCTCTATGTAACTTCAGGTCACTATGCTCACTACGGCAAGGATTCCTTCCAACCAATCAGCACTCCTGAAGAAGGTGAAGAATACCTGTTGAAGCCAATGAACTGCCCTCACCACTGTGAAATCTACGCATGGCAGCCACGCAGTTACAAAGACCTCCCATTCCGTTGTGCAGAATTCGGAACAGTATATCGCTACGAACAGTCTGGTGAATTGCACGGACTCACTCGTGTACGCTCATTCACACAGGACGATGCACACATCTTCTGCCGTCCTGATCAGGTAAAAGATGAGTTCCTCCGCGTAATGGACATTATCAATATCATCTTCAAGGCACTCGACTTCCAGAACTTCGAAGCACAGATATCTCTTCGCGACCCTAACGACAAAGAGAAATACATCGGTAGCGACGAAGTATGGGAACAGGCAGAAAACGCTATCATCGAGGCTTGTGCAGAGAAAGGACTCCAGACTCGCACCGAACTTGGTGAAGCAGCATTCTACGGTCCTAAGCTCGACTTCATGATTAAGGATGCCCTTGGTCGTCGTTGGCAGTTGGGTACTATCCAGGTTGACTACAACCTGCCAGAGCGTTTCCAACTCGAGTACACAGGTGCCGACAACCAGAAACACCGTCCTGTAATGATTCACCGTGCTCCATTCGGATCTATGGAGCGATTCATCGCAGTGCTTATAGAACATACAGCTGGTCGTTTCCCTCTCTGGCTCACTCCAGACCAGGTTGTCGTTCTGCCTATCTCTGAGAAATTCAACGACTACGCACATAAAGTATGCGAACAGCTGAACATCAATGACGTACGCACTATCGTTGACGATCGTAACGAAAAGATTGGACGTAAGATTCGCGACAACGAACTCAAGCACATTCCTTACCTCCTCATCGTAGGTGAGAAAGAGGCCAACGACGGAACCGTCAACGTACGTAAGCAGGGCACTCAGCAGCAAGAGACAATGTCTATTGCAGACTTTGCTAAGAAGATACAAGACGAAGTGAAGGCAATGACCGAAAATTTCTAATTATTTACTTGTAATTCATAAATTTTTCGTACCTTCGCGCCGATTTAGAAGAAAACAAACTTAAAACTTAACTAATAACCGGAAAGGACAAGCATCACACCACAATGAAAGGTGACAACAAAAACAAACTGCAACTTCGTGTAAACGAACAGATTCGCGCTCGCGAAGTCAGAATAGTAGGTGACGGCATAGAATCAGCCGTACTTCCTCTCAGAGAAGCTCTGCAACTGGCAGAAGAAAAAGAAGTTGATCTCGTAGAGATTTCACCCACTGCAAATCCACCGGTTTGCCGACTCATAGACTACTCCAAGTATCTCTATCAGCAGAAGAAGAAAGCTAAGGAGATAAAGGCTAAGCAGGTGAAAGTCGATGTTAAGGAAATCAGGTTCGGACCTCAGACAGGCGACGCCGACTATGCATTCAAGTTGAAACATGCAAGGGAATTCCTTACCGACGGCAACAAAGTGAAGGCATATGTATTCTTCAAGGGTCGTTCTATCGTATTCAAGGAGCAAGGTGAAGTACTGCTTCTGCGTTTTGCCAACGACCTCGAAGAGGTAGCAAAGGTAGAGAGCATGCCAAACCTCGAAGGTAAAAAGATGTTCCTCACCCTCTCTCCAAAGAAGGCTGGTCAGCCAAAGAAGAGTCAGCAGCGTCGTGACAACGAAGCAGCAGAAGCTCAGGCAAAGGCTGAAGCAAAAGCAAAGAAAGAGGCAGAAGGTCCCAATCCAAACAGTCCGTTTGCAGGATTAGCTGAAAAGCTGAACCTCGAAGACTAAGCGGACAGTTTACACGAACGGAAAACAAGGTGCGTAACGCCCTGGTATATGCGTTGCCACCGAATATTAATAATTAAATAACAAAAAAAATGCCAAAAGTTAAAACAAAATCCGCTGCCAAGAAGCGTTTTAAGCTTACTGGTACAGGCAAGATCAAGCGTCAGCACGCTTATCACAGCCACATTCTGACAAAGAAGACAAAGAAGCAGAAGAGAAATCTCGACCACAGTGCTATCGTAGTTAGCGCAAACGTACGTCAGGTTCGCGACATCCTGTGTCTCCGTTAATCAAGTCAGCAGTTCGTGAGAACTCAAAACAACCAGTAACATTAACAAAAAGTTTAACCGATTTGTTAGCTCATCAAGAAAGTTGAAACAAGACTTCGCTAACATTCAAAAACAAACAAAATTATGCCAAGATCAGTAAATCATGTTGCATCACGTGCACGTCGTAAGAAAATCCTTAAGCGCGTAAAGGGTCAGTTTGGTGCCCGCAAGAACGTTTGGACAGTTGCGAAAAACGCCTATGAAAAAGGTCTTACTTATGCTTTCGCACACCGTCGTATGAAGAAGCGCGAGTTCCGTGCTCTCTGGATTCAGCGTATCAACGCAGCTGCTCGTCTCGAGGGTATGTCTTACTCACAGCTCATGGGTGCACTCCACAAGAACGGTATTGAAATCAACCGTAAGACACTTGCTTACCTCGCAGTTAACAACCCAGAGGCATTCAAGGCTATCGTAAAGAAAGTAAAGTAATAATTACTCTCAATACAAGAAAAGGGACATTCAATCGAATGCCCCTTTTTTATGTCTCAATATCATGCAGAAAGACTACTGAGTCAAAAGCCCTGTAAGAGTTACTGAGGGTCTTTCAGCATAGCCTTCAGTTTTGGCGAAGCCCACTCAGCAGTTCCGTCCTTGGTAGCATAGATGAAGAAAGCCATCATCGACGTATCTTTCTCAAGAACCATCCTTGCGCTGTCGAGTCCCAGCACCATAAAAGCGGTAGCGAAAGCATCGGCAGTGGCACAATCCTTTGCCAGTACCGTAGCCGAAAGGATATTCTGTTGTACAGGATAACCCGTTCTGGGGTCTATAGTATGTGCGAACTTCTGTCCGTCCTTCACGTAGAAATTGCGGTAATTGCCTGAAGTGGCGAGAGCAATATCCGTTACGCTAAGTACCTGTTCCAAGTCGCTATTGCTGTTCAGACTGTCATCCTCCGGTTTCGTAATTCCTATGCTCCATTTCTTGCCGTAAGGATTGCATCCGCGAAGTCTCACCTCGCCACCAATCTCAACCATATACGAACGGACGCCCTGTCTCTCCAACATCCTGCCCACAGCATCCACACCATATCCCTTAGCAATTGCGCTGCAGTCGAGCATTACTTCCGGCATCAGTTTTACTACCCTATCCTCGTGCAGACTCACCTTATCGATACCTACAAACTTCATCAGACTATCCACCTTCTCACTATTCACATTTTCCATATTCTTAAAACCGAATCCCCATAGATTCACCAGTGGAGCAACAGTAATATCGAAAGCTCCGTTGGTAGTAGCCGACACAGCCTTAGCCAGTTTGAACACATCGCAAAACATCTCGTCAGCCACCATATCCGTATTCTCATTTATGGCAGTTATAGTCGAATTCGGATTGAAAGGCGACAACGACTCATCCACCTTCTCCAAAGTCACCTTGATGCTATCATCCAGTTTCTTATCCGACTGATACGTGATATGATAGAACGTTCCGAACACCATACCCTCAGCCTTCTGCACACACCTCTGAGCCCAAGGTTTCGTAGTATTATCCAGACTCGCAGCCTGTCTGCCTCCCTCGCCCGTCATAGCGAAGTAAGTACCTACAAAAAGAATCACAAGCAGTGGAGCATGCCACCACTTCAACTTATGTTTATCGTATGAATATTCCATGTGAGTTCAAGAGGTTTGAGAGTTTAAGAGGTTTAAGAGTTCAAGAGGTTTAAGGTTCAACTGTAACCTTTTTCTTCTTTCCCCAGTTGAGGTCAAAAATCAGATTATATGTTCCTGCCCAGGTATTTCCGCTGGTAGTCACGCCATATCCGGGAATGTAATATGCCTTTGAATAATCGTTCTTCGAACTGGCTATATGATATTTCAGTCTGAGGCTCCATCCCATATGGAAATTGCGGTAAATCTTCACCTGACAACCGAAGACAATCTCCATCCAGTTGCTCGTAGAAGTGGTACCCGAGAAATCAAACGCCTGACTCTCCCCGTAAATCGGGTCGGTAACTGGCGGACCAGTCATATCATATTTATATGTAGAGAAGCCCCATCGCAGACCGACGAACATGCGGTTATCCTGAAACTTATTACGCAGGAAATTCCAGTCGCATCCCAGTCGGATAAACGGAGCATTCACCTTATACTGAATCTTCGTATTATAATCCTTCCTGTCGCAAATGCCATAACCAAGTTCTACGATAGGCAACCACGTATTCTTCAGACTCAGTCTGAGAGCTCCTTCGATAGTTCCGTAATCAGTAAAGGCTATCATACCAAGACCTATCACGTCGAACGACAAGGTAAATCCCTGAAACAGCGGCAAATCCTTCTTCTCACCCTCCAGCAGCGGAACCCACTTAGTGTACTTGCTCTGCACGGAGTCAGGTGAGAGCTGAGTCTTGACGGAGTCAGATGAGAGTTGAGAGTTGACGGAGTCAGGTGAGAGTTGAGAGGTGACAGGTGAGAGTTGAGAGGTGTCAGCTTTCTCCTGTGCCCAAGTTATTTGGCAGCAACACAAAAGTAATATGTATAAAAAACCTCTCATGTGCCCTACTCCGGTAACGTATTAAAATAGATTTTCACATTAAACTCCTTCTCGTAGTTCACCTTCGGATTGATAATCTCAACCCTGTCGATGCAACGGTCGGTTGTCTTTATCTCCTTCAGATTATGAAATCTGTACGAACCGCATTCGGGAGTCTCCACATGGGTATAACCCTCATGAAACACATACATAGTGTCGGGCAGCAGAATCTTCTTATAGTGCAGCACCAGAGTATCTACAGAAGCATAATAACTCATCGGCACTTTCATCGAACCGCTGTTTGCCAGATTATTCACCAGAGTAGTATCTACCTTCAGTTTCTTCACTGTCTCCGTATAACCCGAATCTACGAGAGCAGTAATTCTCGTTCGCGACACACTATCCTTCTTCCCCTCCTTCGTATAGATATAGAAAGTAGTTGGTTTTGCAATGGTTACGGTCAGCGTATCATATAGTACCGACGTATTTCCGTCTGCATCGAAGAAATCATAATTGCACGTAACCACAGTATCCATCGGACACGTAGCAGTACTGCATGCAATCGTGAGCAGCAGACTCAGCACCATCACTATGCCACTTCCCTTCCTCATCGTCACACACGTTTTGCAACCTGATACTTATTTCTCTCCTGTGAATTGCGGCTAATCATATCGCCGAGGAAACCGGCAACGAACAACTGTGTACCGATAATCATCATGGTCAGGGCGATATAGAAATAAGGAGTATCCGTAACGAGCACCCTTGCCACGCCATTATGCAGAGCCCACAGTTTCAGGGCACCTACAGCGATGACGGCAAGCAGACCAATCATAAAAATCAGAGTACCGATAAAGCCGAAGATATGCATAGGTTTCAGTCCGAAGCTATCAATAAACCACAGACTAATCAAATCGAGATAACCGTTCACGAAGCGGTTCCAGCCCATGAACTTACTCTTTCCGTGCTGACGTTTCTGGTGGTGTACGGGTTTCTCGCCAATCTTCGTGAAACCGGCATTCTTAGCCAGATACGGAATATATCTGTGCATTTCTCCATACACCTCAATATTCTTCACTACCTCATTCTTGTAAGCCTTCAGTCCGCAATTGAAATCATGCAGATTCTTTATTCCGCTCACCTTCCTTGCGGTAGCATTAAACAACTTCGTAGGGATAGTCTTCGACAGCGGATCGCCCTTCTTGCGGTTCATCTTAAAACCGCTCACCAGGTCGTAGCCGTCTTCCGTAATCATACGGTACAGTTCAGGAATCTCGTCAGGACTATCCTGCAAGTCAGCATCCATAGTGATTACTACATCGCCCTGTGCAGCTTCGAAACCGCAGTACAGAGCCGGACTCTTACCATAATTCCTGCGAAACTTAATTCCGTGTACCTCTGGGAACTTCTTAGCCAAGTCCTCGATGACCTGCCAAGAACCGTCTGTCGAACCGTCATTCACGAAAATTACCTCGTACGAGAACTTGTGCTCGTCCATCACTCGCTTTATCCATTCGTGCAGTTCTGCCAACGACTCCTCCTCGTTATACAGCGGAACAATAACTGAAATATCCATTCTAATAAAAATTTTTGCGAAGTTACAAGAAAAAAATGAGCCGACAAACTAATGTCAGCTCAAATTATCAAGAATTGGTTTTTATCAAGAATTAGAGAATTAGAGAATTTTCAATTTTGACTTCGTCGAGCCTCTTGTATTCTCCTTATAACTTGCGTCTCCCCGCAGGGGCAACTTCGACGCAGTTATAATGTCGCCTACTACAAGGGTTCAACTAATTATGCATTATGCATTATGAATTATGCATTATCTTTAGCTTTCGTCCGTACCATCCTCGGTACCGCCACCTCCGTTGCCACCATTATCGCCTGGTTCAGGGTTGCTGCCTCCTTGGTTTTGGTTACCACCTTCGGTGCCATCAACGCCATCATTCTCGCCAGTAGTACCTTCGTCGTTGTCGGCTACAGTACCATCGTCGGTTGAAGTGACACGCTTGATTTCGTTGCCGTTGCGGTCGTAACAAGTGATGACTACGCTGGTGTTCTTCAGCTCTGTCTTCAGTTCCTGATTTGGAGTGAAGAGGATACGACGTACGGAGATGAGCGAACTCTTCACATCCTCGAGGTCAGCGACCGACTTCGCACTAAGGCTGAAACGCATATTGCCCAGTCCTGGCAGAACCACCGAGTGACCCTCTGTAGCCCAAGCCTTGATAACCTCGCCTGCTGCATCCCAACAAGCCTGCATCACACCCTGTGAAACACCACTACGAAGTGCAGCCTCGCGAATCACCTTTTCCTGACTAAGAGTTGAATACAACTCCGGCTGCATCGTGTAACGGTAAGTACCAGCGTACTTACCAACTTTGAACAAACGTTCTTTTGCTTTTACTTTTAAAGCCATAAATACAATCTTTTTTAAGTTAAAACTAATGTTACCTGATCTCTTTGTAGAACCTGTCCGAAGGGGCGCCTCCCTCTTCATTTCTACCCTACAAAGATACGAAATAACTCCCATATTTCCAAATATTTAGAGCAAAAAAAGTATTAGTTTTTTCATTATTTTTCACTATGTTTTTGAGTGTTTTTTTCACTGCACTCCAAAAAGAATTAGAGTGCACTCGAGTAAGTTTTTGAGTGCGCTCACGCAGAATTTCTAACCCATTCTTACTATTCAAGCGTAACAGTGATTGGGAGTACCATTTAAATTTCAAGAGAAATGACGGGTATGAAAAAAGGGATGTAACGATGTGTTACACCCCATTGAGGTTAGATTAGAATGGTGACGAGTGATAGTAAAATTATTAACTTTCCTATAATAAATCATTCACTGTAATATTTTTCCTTTTTTAGGGAAAAGTATATACAAAGAACGTCACTCGTCACTTTTTAGAATGGGAGCTTCTGTTCTTTAGCATCTACAATCTCTTGATTAGCAAGTGGTTTACGATCTTGTTCAAGTCTACCATTCTCAAGTTTTACAACAAAATAAACGTTTCCTTTATTTGTATGTTTTGAGATTATATTCATTTTCCGAAGAGCCGCACCTACTTTTTTCGGAGAAAACTCTTTATTTGATCCAAAGCCCTTAATCATCCACTTGATAATCTCGCCAACGAGGACACCCTGCGGCTCCTCATTAGGGTTGGGCTGGCGTAAAACAGTAAGTAGAACGGCTTCACAAATGTTTTGTTCAACATACTTTCCGTTTATTATCTTCAGTTTTGTCATCATTTCTGATGTAATTTGGGTAGAAAAACTGCGAGGATGTGTAGCTAAATAATATGCTTGAGCAAAAGCCTTCTCAATAGGCATTTTATCATAAGGCTTACTTCCAACAACATGAAGAACCAAAAAACGTCGATTACCAAGATCGCTTGGCAGAAACTCAACATGGTTGGTGGTAGCAACAAACGATGCATGCACTTTGCGCTGCTCAGCAAAATGACCGAATGCTGCACGTTCAGTAACGAAGTTTGCACCAGCTCCACCTACCATGTTTTTTAGTTTGTTAAATGTCTGTCTGTTCAGCATGATTTCATCTAACAGAAACAACAGATTGTAAGCCGTTGCCAATGTTTCGTCTTTGTTCGGGTGTAAGGAAAGTTGAACAGCACTGTGAATATATCGACGTAGTGGATTTGGTAGCAGACGTAGCATAAACTCCGTTTTACCAGTACCTTCTCGTGCACCAGCCAACACTAGAATTAGCTGATTAACTACTTCGAGGTTCATACCACAAGCTATCATGCAAACATAATACAACTTGAATGCCTCAAATAGGAACTCAGTATCACTACCATCTTCCAAAATGAGATGATCAAATACCTTGCGAATATAATCCGTTTTTCTATTCCAAGGTTTTAGGGACTTCGCATACTCCAGAATAGGATTAAAGGGCACAGAAATCTCAGCAGAGTTGATGTAAGATGCAAGATTATCCTTTGAAACTTTCATGCCTTTGCTGTGAATCAATGTTAGCAAGTTGTTGAGTTCGCGTTCGCCAAACTTCTGCCAATCCTCATCACCATGCCTTAACTCAATACGCTCATTGAGAGTATTATAGCGAAATGAGTACTCGTTGCAAAGGGTCTGCTTAATCTTTTTGACCTGATTAATATACTCTGTCATTCGTTGCTCTTCAGTTTTAGGCGGGCGTCCTTTGCCTCGTTTGACCGCCACCGGTTGGGAGCTTTTAAGGTTTTGTTGCTCAGCAACAACTTCTTCAGGTGCTCTCAATGAAGGCAACTTTGTTAATTTAATTTTATTTTCCATATTAGTTAATATTTAAAGTGGTTTGTAATAATCGGTCAAAAAGATGGTTTAGGTTTACTATCGAGCAATCAACAGTCTCAATGTCTGTGACTGTAATGACACCGTCGCTGATATACAGCTTTAAGGCCTCTACCATTACAACCTGGACATGGGCATCAAAGCCAAGTAGAACATTGCACACCTTGTTGAATAAGCATGCGTGTAATGCAGGGTTGATAATTTCTGCCAGCACGCATAAAGCAATCTGGTCAATGCCACACATGTTCTTGAGGTTAACAACTCGGACTTTCCTCGAAATCCTTAACTTTTTCTTGCAGTTTCTGAGCACTGCTGCTCGTTTAATTCTCCTCATATATATTATATGATTTAAGTTTCGAGGGAGCAAAATGCAGCCTCGTGCCTGAAAACACGTCAGACACATAGCGGTAATTTTAGTGTAAGAAGTGAACTACGTATATATATATTCGATTTTAGGATATTTTTTATATCTTTGCAGGCGATATGGATAGAAAAACATATAGAAAACAGTATAAAAAGAGATACAAGGTCTTCGGAGAAGTCTTGCAATCAATAAGAAAACAGCAAGTTAATATTTCGCAGGTGGAACTTGCTAAAAGGTTAAGTATGAAACAATCTTACGTCAGTAAAACTGAAACTGGTGAAAGAAGGTTAGACATCATGGAATTGATGGAATACTGTAATGCTATGGATCTCTGTCTAACCGACTTCATTTTTAGATTGGAGTGGAGATTGAGTAGTGCCAAACTAATATCACCAAAGAGACAGAAACAGATAAAAAGATGGAATGATATTTATGACATACTCTATAAAAAAGAATCTCTTACAAAAAAATGAAAGAAAGATGGGAGAAATCACCATCTAAGTAAAATCAATAAGGTATGATACCTTCTCCTATACCTTATTTTTATATTTTTCCATCAAACTTTTGTCTTTTTCGGATTTATTTCTGAATTTTGTAGGCAGTTCGGGGAGAAATCCGAACAAATATAAAGCATTCGCTATTATTTCGCGTTCAGCCAAAAGCCTCGGAAACTTCTTGGAAATAACAACGCACAGAGATAATACGTGGTGAGGTGTTCTCATTGGACACCTTAATCTACTAATTTATAGCAATGCACACGCAACGCGTGGTGCATACTTATATAGTAGATTGAGGTTTCCGTTCCGAGGCTGCCTCAAAGCTGAACGCAATAAGGTGCATCACGCCTTTTTTTGCGTCTTGGCGTGATTGATAGTTGGGTGCAATACAAACTAAAACTATCAATCTATCATGGCAAACACTAACCTTGCAAATGCAAAGACAGCAAAGAACGATGAGTTCTATACGCAATATGCAGATATACAGAAGGAGATAAATGCCTACCTGGAATACAACCCTGATGTATTTCGTGGTAAGACTGTCCTTCTTCCTTGTGATGACCCAGAGTGGAGCAACTTTACGAAGTTCTTTGCTCAGAACTTTGAGTTGTTTGGACTGAAGAAGTTGATTAGTACCAGCTATGCACCTGAAAGCAAGAAATACAAGATGCCGTACCAACCAACCCTTTTTGAAACTTCTCAGCCTTATTTTGATAATGATAAAAGCAAAACTCATGGAAAGATTTTTGTGCTTGAACGTGATGTTACAGGTGATAATCGTGTAAATATTGATGATTTGCAATGGCAGTATCTTGAAGGTGATGGCGATTTTCGTAGTAAAGAGATATGTAAACTTCGAGATGAATCTGACATTATTGTAACTAATCCACCTTTCTCATTATTCCGTGAGTTTGTTGTTTGGCTGATGGAATCAAATAAGCGGTTTGTTATTATAGGTAATATGAATGCTGTAACTTATAAAGAAATATTCCCATTGTTAAAAAACAATGAGATATGGTTTGGAGTAAATAATGGTGCAAAAAAATATATAAAGCCCGATGGCAGTTTGTTTAATATGGGAAATACTTGCTGGTATTCTAATATTGATCATGGACGACGTCATAAGCCTCTACAGTTAATGTCTATGTCCGCAAATCTTAAACATAGTAAACATGAAGATTTACGCATGCGAAAGCAATATGTGAAATATGCAAATTTTGATGCAATTGATGTCCCTGGATATGATGCTATCCCTTCAGATTATGACGGCATTATGGGGGTGCCCAAATCCTTTCTTGATAAATACTGCCCAGAACAATTTGAGATTATTGGAATAGCTGAAGGAGATTCAGGCAAGGAACTTGGTCTGAAACCTTATCCGCGTGAACTTAAAAAACTTAATCCAAGTTTACGAGATGGGCAATTGTATTACATTGATGAAAATGGCTATCCTGTAAAACCATTTGCAAGAATACTAATCCGTAAAAAGCAATAGCCTTATGAAAACTAAAGATGAAAACAAAGAATCAGACATTAACGAGAAAGTAATCTCTCTTGATGCAGATAGTGAAGTGATAGAAGGTGTTATAAATGGCGAAATAGGAACAATTGTGTTGGAAATCAATGAGAATAATCAATCATTGATTCTTGAAACGATAGATGGACACCTAATATTATGTACTGAAGAGTTGCCGAATACCTATCATGGTTGTTATTACTATAACAATGGTGAATTTCCATACATCCTAAAAAAATCATTAGGTTTCTTAGTGCTTGCTGACGGTGAAAATAGTTGTCTCACACATATTGTAAATAGAAAGGTTGTTGCTGGCACTCGATTCCGTTTCCAAGGACCAAACGAACCAAGTGTTGAAGACCCTAATGGAGATAGTTGTATATGGAAAGTACATTTCGAAATTCTTCCCGTACCTAAGAAACCTAAAAAATACCTGATGCGATGGAATCCTTCTATCAGCTCTTTCAAGGAGCAGAATTATAAGGAATGTTTAGATAACATGGAAAATGGCAAGTTCCGCTTGAACTGGAGCATTTACGAGTGGGAAGAAGCCCAAAGGGGCGATATGTTCTACATGCTGCGTGTCGGAGATGATAAAGCTGGTATTGCTTTCAATGGCTATTTTTTGTCAAATCCATATACAGGAGAGGACTGGGCTGGTTCTACTAAAAGGAGATGCTATGTTGATATGGTTTGCCAAAACACTGTAGAGCCAAATGACGTTCCATTCATTTCCTTAGAGAAATTAAAAGAAGCTATCCCTACTTACAATTGGGAAAAAGGACATTCTGGTGAATTGCTTCCTGAAGATGTATGTGAGAAGTTGGATGAGTTATGGAGTAACTGATAATTATAAATTAGTATGAAAACAGAACTGAAAATATATACCGTTGAAGAGATTTGTGACGGATTCGAGTATAACGAATTGGAAGGCAAAGGTCTTTATGGCTTGGCTGGTCAGTTGACTATTCAGCCTGAATATCAGCGCAACTATATTTATGCTGAATGTAAGAAAGATGTAGCTGTCATTGAATCTGTACTGAAAGGCTACCCTCTTGGGCTGATATACTTCAACCGCAACAAAGACTATCAGTCTCCTCAAACTGAATTGGAAGTGCTTGACGGTCAGCAACGTATTACTTCGCTTGGACGTTTCATTAAGAATAAATTTGCTGTGAAGATAAACGATATGGAGCAAATCTTTGATGGACTTAATGAAGGACTTCAGCAGAAAATTCTACAAACAAAGTTGCTGGTATATATCTGTGAAGGTGAAGGCGAAGATGCAGAAGGTGAAATCAAAGAATGGTTCAAGACTATAAACATTGCTGGCATTCCACTTAACCACCAGGAAGAGTTGAACGCCATTTTCTCTGGACCATTTGTAACTTTATGCAAGGAAGAGTTTTCTAACTCGCAAAATGCAAATATTCAGCGTTGGGAAAGTTATGTAAAAGGTCCTGCCAACCGTCAACAGTTTTTAGCGACTGCTCTGGAATGGGTAAGTAAAGGAAACGTGGACGGCTATATGAGCGCGCATCGCCAAGACAAAAATATTGATGAAATTAAAACCTACTTCAATACTGTTATTGACTGGGTAGACAGCAAGTTCGATGATGTGTATGATGAAATGCAAGGTTTGAATTGGGGAGAACTGTATGAGCGTTTCCACTCTCTGCCATTGAATCATACCGAGTTATCGGCAAAAGTCCTTGAACTGATGCATGATGACTTTGTAACCAATCGTCGCGGCATCTTTGAATATGTGTTGGGAGGCTGTAAAGATACAAAGTTGTTGAACGTCCGTCTGTTTGACAAGCCAACCATGCGTAAGGTCTATCAACAACAGACCGACAAGGCAAAAACTGATGGCGTGAGCAACTGTCCTTACTGCGCTATTGGTCACGACCAAAATGCTCATCGCATCTGGAAACTTGAAGAAATGGACGCTGACCACGTAACTGCATGGAGCAAAGGAGGTAGCACATCAATAGAGAACTGCCAGATGCTATGCAAATCACACAACAGAGCAAAAGGAAACAAATAAGATTATATATGACACGCGGTAAAGTAATTACAACACATCTTAGAACGGGTGACCCTAATGGCATCCGAACAGTGTTCATCAGCAACAAGATTTGTGAGATGATAGTTTTCCCTAAATCAGAATTCGACAAGGTGACACAACTGGAGGATAGTTCACGACCTGCATTATATATTCTGTTGGGAGAGGATGAGAATGGTGCGGCTCAGGCTTACATCGGTGAAGCCACTAATGGTGTACAACGTATTAATAACCACAAAACTAACAAACTGTTCTGGAACAAATGCCTGATGTTTGTGGCTAAAGATAATAGTATCAACAAGGCGGATGTGCTATATCTTGAACGTAAATCAATAGAACTTGCAACGGATTGTTCGCAGTACGGAGTGTTAAATGAGAAACCAGGAAACGAAATATCACTGTCTAACTATCAACAGGACATTATGGATGAGTTCTTTGATGATGTACAACTTCTGGCCTCATTCATAGGTTGCCCTATATTTGAGAAACAAGAGAAAATAAGCACAAAAAAGGGTGACAATCTATTCCACATTACCATTCGTGGATGCAACGCTCACGGCATATTCAATGAAACGGATCACTCTATGCGAATATTGAAAGGAAGTTTGCTACCACAGAGCACCGTACCTTCATATAAGGATGGAAATAAACGCAATGCAATAATAGCAGCAATGTCAAAGCCTACGCAAGACGGCTTTTGGGAATTGCAACGCGACTATGTGCTGAACAGTCCAAGTACCGCAGCCAGTTATTGCTCTGGACGCAGTTGCAATGGTTGGAAGAACTGGATAAACGATGCAAAGCAATCTTTAGATGAGATGTATCGAGGTGAATAAATTCTTTCCCTACCCTTTTTCCCTTCAAGAGCATAAAGCTACTGATGAAGTAAGAAGGAAGATGGCTGAGGGGATATAAAAAATGCCAAGCTTTTAAGGAGACTTGACATTTTCTTTATTTCTTTTTGTATATATTCAATGGGCGTTTACGCGAGGAACGGATGCTTAGCATCGTAATCTTTTGAGCGGTATATCTAAAAATTACTGTAAATCCCATTACAAATATGAAACGAACATCGTCGCGTGTAGAAGGGCTACTGGCTAATGGCATTTCTGCCACAATTTCTATCGCTTCCATCAAGCTACTCATCAAGCGTCGACTATAGCGGTCTGACCCATTCCTATCATCGTAAAAACTCAGGATGTCGTGTAGCTGTACAGTAAAACGACGACCGAATTCAATTTTCAGAGCCATTGGGCAAACATTGATTTGAATTCATTCATCGATACGGTATCACCACGTTCTGACTCCGCTATCTCTTCTTCGATGTCGGGTGTGATTTGTAACGTGCCATTCACAATGTGCGCATAGCCAGTACACGGAGGTGCAGCCAGCACTTCTGTCTCAGGAATAACCACAGCCGATTCGTTAGCCATGCTACCATCTTCATCATTGATTATCGGATAGTCCTGCTTTTTCATAGTGAAAACGTTTATTCGCTGCAAATATAGTGTTTGGTAAGCAAAGAACAAAAAATTAAAAGGATTTTTCTTTCCCTACCATACGCGAGGTGGGGGTGCAAGGCTTGCGCCTTACTCACGGGGGCTAATAAGGGAGACAGGAGGCTTGCGCCTTGCTCACGGTGGGTGAGATGCCTTACTCGCGGTGGTTGAAACGGACTCTGCCATCTGTGTCTGAATAACGGGAAGGGTGAGGAAGTTTCTTGCTGTATAAGTTTTTTTTGCTTGCTTGTTTAGTCTTTTAGATTTAAGAGTTATATTTGCAGGAGAAAAGAGAAGAAATGAGCAAGGATTGTCAGACACGACGGATGCATGGACATGATTATGCTATCCCTGGTACGTACGAGGTGACTATTGTGGTTGCTGACAGACTGCCAGTATTCGGAAAGATTGTCGGCACTACCAAAACTAGTGGCGACAGTCCGCGTCTTGAGCCTTCGGCACTTGGCAAGCTCGTTCTCGATAGCGAAATCCACAAGATACATCATTATTACCCGATGGTGGATGTGTGGCAGGTATGTTTGATGCCCGACCATATGCATATGATAGTCCGCATCAATAAACCACTGCCCGTAGGCAAGCATCTGGGCATCATCATAGGCGCGTTCAAAGGCGGCATCAGCCGTGCCTGGTGGAATTTGAACACCACAGCATCTGCGGCATCAGCTTCAGATAATCATGTTCCTCTCTTTGAGCCCAACTACAACGACCATATCCTTATGCGCGACGGACAGCTGGATAACTGGAAGCGCTATCTGCGCGATAATCCCCGCCGTCTGCTTATGCGCCGAGAGTACCCCAATTTGTTTCAGCGCTCGTTATGCATTGTCATAGACGGCGTGCGCTATAGTGCTTTCGGGAATATGCTCCTGCTGCGCCAGCCTGAGAAGCATCAGGTGTTTTTTCACCGTCGCACTGATGGCATACCTACAGAAGAATCGGAGTTTTGGAAGAAGGAGAGCCAACGTCTTATAGAAGCAGGGGAAAGCGGTGATGTTTTAGTAACTCCGGGCATTTCGGAATGCGAGAAGCGCATCAAGAACATTGCCTTACAACAAAAGCTGCGTCTGATTCATCTTCAGGCTGACCCTATTGGCAAGTATTGGAAGCCAGAACGCAGCAGGTTCGATGCGTGCGCTTATGGTTCTCTTCTCATTCTGGCTCCTTGGCCTGAGGATATACCGGCATTCAGCAGCACATACGACCAGTTCCATTATCTGAACCGACTGGCAGAAACTATATGCAATATCAGTTACGAGAGTGAGGTGGCGGTGCAAGGCTTACGCCTTGCTCACGGGGGCTAATAAGGGAAACGGAAGGCTTACGCCTTGGAACCTGGCTTCTGATAGCGGCAATGCCCCATAGCAGACGGAGTAAAGTCGGTAGCTGCTTCAGGACTCAGAGTAACTACTCCGCGTTCAGAAAGTACAAACTAAATTCTATTTACAGTTCGAAGGGACCGGTAGTTTTGGAGCGCTGGAGAACGTCGAGCTGGAGGTCGGTGCCAACAGGTATGTTGCTGGCAGAGAGGAGGGACTGGACTGTTTCGTGTGCGAGGTCGGGACGGTTGTTGTCACCACTCAGGTGGCAGAGCCATACGTGGCGCAGGGCTGGATGGTAGTTCTGTATGAGTGCCTGTGCACACTGGTGGTTGGAGAGGTGTCCGCGACCGTTGCGAATGCGTTCCTGAAGGATGAAGGGATAGTGTCCGGTACGGAGCAATTCGGGGTCGTAGTTGGCTTCAAGCACTACGTGAGTGGAGTGTTGAAGGGCTTGCGACACTTCGGGAGTCACCTCGCCTACGTCGGTCATAAGTGAGAAGACTGTATCGCCTGTAGTGATGGTGTAGCCTACGTTAGCTGTGGAGTCGTGGGGAACAGGAAATGCCGTGATGCAAAAGTCTGCTATCTGGAGGGGTGTTCCCAGTTCTATAATCTGGCGATGGGCTTCGTCAATTTTCCCTGGTATGTATTTGTTGGCAAGGAAACCTGCATGAACAGCTTCAATAGCATAGACGGGCACGTTCAGTTGCTTAGATAGTTTTGCAGCTGTTTTTACGTGGTCGGCATGATCGTGGGTAAGCAGGATTGCTTTTATATGTTCGCGGTTGATGCCGTAGTCGTTGAATGCCTTTCCGAGTTTCCGAATGCCTACTCCTGCATCGATGAGGATGGCTGAGTCGGGTGTGCCGAGGTAGTAGCAGTTGCCACAACTGCCGCTGCCGAAGGATAGGAATATGGTCGATGGAAACAGTGACACCCTACTCTACTCCTTTCATCATTCGTTTGAGAAGTGGACAGAGAGCGAGGAGAAGCACAGCTGCTACTGCCGACATGATAGCAAAGAGCAGGAAGAAGTCGGTCAGAGTCTCGATTGGGAATCCGAGGAAGGAGCGCACGGGTTGACCTTCGATTGGAAGGAGTGTGGCGAGTTTTCCTGCAAGGATATTGCTGGCAGCGGTACTCATGAACCAAACTCCCATAAGGAGGCTGGCGAGATGTGCCGGAGAGAGTTTGTTGACCATAGAGAGTCCGATTGGCGAGAGTGAGAGTTCGCCAATGGTATGACACCAATAGAGGGCGAAGAGCCACCACATGCTTACTTTCATACCCGGTTGCACACCACTTGTAGCATAGGCTATGATGAAGTAGCTTATGGAGAGCATGGTGAGACCGAGTGCCTGCTTCATCGGTGAGGACACGTTGATGTTGCGCTTAACGAGTTGTTCCCAAAGCATAGCCATAAGCGGAGCAAAGACGACGATGCCGATTGGGTTGATGCTTTGGAACCAGGTAGTAGGCATTTCCCAGTCGCCAATGGTGCGGTCGCACTGTTTGTCAGCAAAGAGGGTAAGCGAAGAACCAGCCTGTTCGAAGGCGCTCCAGAAGAAGATGACGAAGATGGCGATGATGTAGATAACGCCAATTCGCATTTTCTCTACAGTGTTGAGTCCGCGGTCGGTTATGATGAATATAGGCAGCGCTATGGATATAGCATAGATGGCTGCTGAGATATAGTCGTTGAAGTTGTCAGCTGAGAGCGAGAAGAGCACCATACAGGCTATGCAGCAGAAGATGCATCCCCAAAGACGGAATGGTGAATTCTTGACTTTGTGGTCGATCAGTGCGTTCTCAGGGTTTTCAATTTCCACACCTTCATAGTCTGCTTCGTCTTCCTTCTCCTGCATTTCCTTGAGTTCGAGCAACTGACTCTGAGCTGGTGGGAGTCCGATGCCAAGTCCTTCAGGAGTGACAAGGAAACGGTCTTTGAGCAACCAGAATACGAGTACGGAGAAGAGCATTGCGCAACCGGCACAGAAGAAGCCCCACTTGAATGCTGAAGGGTTGGACCAGTCACCATTGCCGAGAGGTCCGCAGATTAGTGGTGCGACGAATGCTCCAATGTTGATACCCATATAGAAAATGGTGAATGCTGAGTCTTTACGCTTGTCCTGTGGTTCGTAGAGGTCGCCCACCATTGTGGAGATGTTCGGTTTGAAGAAACCATTTCCGATAATGAGTGCTGTGAGTCCGGCAAACATAAGTGTGAGCGAGAAACCATTATCTACGTCGGCACTAATCATTCCGCCTTCGGTGAATATGCTCTGCTGTACGAAGCAGGCAGAGGCAAACATAAGGAACTGTCCGAGTGCCATAACGAGTCCGCCTACGATGATGCTGCGGCGGTTTCCCCAGTAGCGGTCGGAGATATAACCTCCGAGAAGCGGAGTGAGGTAAACGAGTCCGGTATAGGAGCCATATACTTGTGATGCCTCGGCACTATTGTAGAATGCTGCTACAAGATAAAGAATGAAGATGGCACGCATTCCATAGTATGAAAAGCGTTCTGCCATTTCTGTGACGAACAGGAGATAGAGTCCCTGTGGGTGTCCGTGTTGTTTCATGAAATTGAAAGTTGAAAATTAGTTTACTGTTTATGGTTTATGGTTTACGGTTTATCAGTTCTGGTTATTTATTTTTATTCTTCTGTGCTTCCTGCTGCTGGCGGAGGATTTCGAGCTGTTTTTCCTGCATAGCCTGGAGGCGGCTCATCATGGATGATGGACGCTTGCCTGTAGCTGCCTGCTGCTGACGAATCTTATGGCGCTCTTCGAGTTTCTTGAGGAGTGCTGCATCGTCGGTAGTCTTACGCAGATACCACATCATGAGTGCTGATGTGAGTGACGAGAGGAAGTAGTAGTAGTTGAGTCCTGAGGAGTAGTTGTTGAAGCTGAAGAAGAAGACGAGTGGCATGATGTAGGTCATCCATTTCATCATCGACATCTGCTGAGCCTGTTCCGGAGTCATGCTGTCCTGTTGCTGCTTCATGGAGAACATAGAGCTGGCAACGGTAGCGAGGCACCAGAGTACGCAGAAGAGTGAGAGGTGGTCGCCAATTCCCCAAATGTTGAATCCCCAGTTGATTACGTCGTCGTAGGTAGAGAGGTCGTCAGCCCAGAGGAACGACTGACCACGCAGTTCGATGGCGTTAGGGATGAAGTTGAAGAGGGCAATCCAGATAGGCATCTGAATTAGCATAGGCAAACAACCGCCCATAGGAGACACTCCGTATTCGCTATAGAGTTTCATAGTCTCCTGCTGCTTGAGCATAGCATCTTCAGGACGAGTATATTTCTTTGTGAGTTCTTCGATTTTTGGACGCAGCACGCGCATATTGGCACTGCTGAGGTATGATTTCTTCATAAGTGGATAGACGAGCACCTTGATGAAGATGGTAAGGATGAGCAGAACGATGCCCATGAGGAAGTTATACCGGACTGAGAATTGGAACCAGTATGGCAAAAGGAGTGTGTTACGGCAGAGATTTAAAACTGTTGGCTGTGCCAACACTGAAGGTGCTGTGTGTACCTTTCCTGCTCAAACATGACGACATAGAAGAGGATGCACTGGTGTGCCCGATGCTTGATGCCAGAAGGATGGAAGTCTATACAGCTCTCTATACTCGGGCTCTGAAACCAGTTGTGGATGTATGTGCAAAGGTGATTGACGAGAATTCGTTCAAAGAAGAACTGGATAAGCGCCCCATCTACTTCATGGGAAACGGAGCCGAGAAATGTAAGGCAGTAATAAAGCATAGGAATGCACATTTTATAGATAATGTAGAACTGAATGCCAAGTATATGGCTCCGCTTGCGGAACAGGCTCTGCTGAGGGATGAAACTGAGGATGTTGCTTATTTTGAACCAAATTACCTAAAGGAATGGACTACAACACACAAAGACCAAAACTGATTATGGGTGAGTACGGACGTTACGTACAGGACCTGGTGGAATACTGTAAGCAGATAGAGGATGATGACGAGCGTCAGCAATGTGCTGAAAGCATCATCGGCATAATGGCTGAAAAGACAGAACGAACCGGCAATGCCGCAGAGTTCATGTCGAAGCTATGGAACCACTTGGCTGCTATCGCCAACTACGAACTGGACATCCAATATCCTGTAGAGATAGAGAAGGAAGAATCTCTGAACGAAAAACGCGAGACAGTTCCTTATCCACAAAGACGCATAAAACGTCGTCACTACGGAGCAATCGTAGAGGACTTCACCAAAGTCATTGAAGAGGAAAAAGACGACGACAAAAATGCTCAGTTGTCGTTGCTTATAGGCAACCACATGAAGCGTGACCTGTCGAACTGGAACCCAGACGCGATGAGTGATGCAAAGGTAATAAACGACCTCGACGAGTACACAGGTGGAAAGGCTATCCTCGATACAAAACGCACTCCACTGGTAAGCGACGGCGACCTGTTGAGTAGTCGCAATCCCACTACAGTGAAGAAGAAAAGAAAGAAATAACCATACAACCCAATACCTACATGGGACGATTTATCATAGAAGGAGGATATAAGCTGAAAGGCGAAATACAACCACAGGGCGCGAAAAACGAAGCCCTGCAGGTGATTTGTGCCACACTGCTTACAACCGAACCCGTAGTTATAAAGAATGTGCCAAATATTCTTGACATCAACAATCTGATAGGACTGCTCAAGAAGATGGGTGTGGACACAAAATGTACCGGAAACCACGAATGGACATTCTGTGCTGCAAATGTGAAGACAGACTACCTGAGAAGCAAAGACTTTGTGCAGCGATGTGAAAAACTCAGAGGTTCCATCCTGACTATGGGTCCGCTGCTGGGACGACTCCACACCACCTGTGTAGCAAAGCCAGGTGGCGACAACATAGGACGACGCCGACTCGACACCCATTTCATCGGTGTGAAGGAACTGGGAGCGAAGTTTTCATACGATGCAGACCGACAGGTGTACGACATAGACGGAAGCAACCTGAAGGGTAAGTATATGTTGCTGGAAGAAGCCAGTGTGACTGGTACTGCCAACATCATCATGGCGGCTGTATTGGCAAAGGGTACCACAACCATATATAATGCAGCCTGTGAACCATATATCCAGCAACTGTGTAAGATGCTTATTCGTATGGGAGCAAAGATTGAGGGAATCGGTTCCAACCTGCTTACCATTGAAGGTGTGGACAGTCTACACGGCACAGACCACACTGTTCTGCCAGACATGATTGAAGTAGGTTCGTTTATAGGTATGGCTGCAATGACTGGCAGCGAACTGACTATAAAGAATGTATCGTACGAAAACCTCGGAATCATTCCGACAATGTTCCAGAAACTTGGAATAGAACTGGAGTTGATTGGTGATGACATCCACATTCCGGAACATAATCATTATGAGGTGCAGTCGTATATGGACGGCAGCATTCTGAACATAGCCGATGCCCCTTGGCCTGGACTCACACCAGACTTATTGAGTGTTATGCTTGTAGTAGCCACTCAGGCAAAAGGCAGTGTGCTGATACACCAGAAGATGTTTGAAAGCCGACTCTTCTTCGTAGATAAACTCATCGACATGGGTGCACAAATCATACTTTGCGACCCACATCGTGCCGTCGTAGTAGGTCATAACCGCAGTAAACAACTGAAGGGCATGAAATTGTCGAGTCCCGATATACGTGCCGGAATTGCCCTGCTCATAGCTGCTTTGAGCGCCAAGGGCATAAGCGAGATAAGCAACATAGAACAGATTGACCGAGGATACGAAGATATCGAAGGACGACTTGCGACACTCGGTGCTATGATAAGGAGAGTAGAATGATCAGAAACGAGGACGTTTTCCCTATAGGCAAAATTACCAAAGCCCACGGACTGAAAGGTGAAGTGAATTTCATGTTCACCAACGACACATGGGATACAGCTGATTGCGACTATCTTATTTGTGATATAGACGGCATTCTGGTACCATTTTACATAGAAGAATACAGGTTCAGAAATGACTCCACTGCCTTGGTGAAATTCGAAGATATCGACTCGGTAGAAACGGCCGATTTTCTGCTTGGGTGCGATGTTTATCTTGAAAAGAAATTTGCCGAGCAGCAGGATGAAGAGGAGATGCCGCTGAACTACTTCATCGGTTTCAGAATGGAGGAAGACGGAAAATTCATCGGCAAAATTAAAGATATTGACAACAGCACAGAAAACTGGCTGTTTATCGTAGAAAAAGAAGACGGCAGCGAGGCTATGATACCAGCCCACGAGGATTTTATAGTAGGTTTGGACAAGGACAAGAGAGTGATGACGGTTGACCTGCCAATCGGTTTAGTATAGGATATGAAGACAAAGAAAATTTGCATACTTGGCTCCACTGGGTCTATAGGTACTCAGGCTTTGGATGTTATAGACCAGCACAGCGACCTTTACGAGGCTTATGTGCTTACTGCCTACAACAACGCAGACCTTGTCATCGAACAGGCAAGGAAATTCAAGCCCGAGGTAGTGGTCATTGCCAACGAGGCGAAGTATGACATAGTGAAAGAAGCTTTGAGCGACCTGCCTATTAAGGTATATACAGGTGAGAAGGCACTTTGTGAAGTTGTTCAAGACGAAAACGTAGATATAGTACTTGCAAGCATGGTGGGATTTGCCGGACTGGAACCTACAATCGCAGCTATAAAGGCGAAGAAGGTGATTGCATTGGCAAACAAAGAGACACTAGTGGTTGCCGGTGACCTCATCACCCGACTGGCAAACGAATACCAAGTACCAATTCTGCCTGTTGACTCCGAACACTCAGCTATCTTCCAGTGTTTGGAACCAGGAAACAAAATCGACAAGATTCTGCTCACCTGTTCCGGAGGTCCTTTCCGTAAGTTCTCAAGGGAACAAATAAAACATGTGACCAAAGACGACGCACTTGCCCACCCTACTTGGCATATGGGGGCAAAGATCACTATCGACTCAGCAACACTGATGAACAAAGGTTTTGAGGTGATAGAAGCACGATGGCTCTTTGGAGTTCGTCCCGAACAGATTCAGGTGGTTGTACATCCACAAAGTGTAATCCACTCAGCCGTACAATTTGAAGACGGAGCAGTAAAAGCACAATTGGGTGTACCAGATATGCGACTGCCTATTCAGTACGCATTCTCTTACCCGCAAAGACTACCGTTGAACGGAGAACGTCTGGACCTCTTCGCCTTGCAAGACCTCACTTTCGAGGAACCAGACACTCAACGTTTTCCATGTTTACAACTGGCATACGACGCACTGAAACAGGGAGGTAATATGCCTTGTATCGTAAACGCAGCCAACGAAGTGGTGAACCGCGCTTTTCTCGAAGACCGCATAGCATATCCTAAGATTGCACAAATCATAGAACAGACAATGAGTAAGATAGAGTTCTCGACAGACTCCTCACTCGAATGTTACCTGCATACAGACAAGATTGCACGCGAATATGCTGCATCACTCATTTAACAAAGAATCAACATCATGGAATTATTTCTGATAAAAACATTACAACTGATAGTAGCATTGTCGCTGCTGATTGTCCTGCACGAAGGCGGACATTTTCTTTTTGCAAAACTATTCAAAACGAGAGTGGAGAAATTCTACCTCTTCTTTGATTATAAATTCGCACTTTTCAGCACTTATGCACCTTGGTTTCGACGACTGATGGGTAAGGAGCCTGTGCCCCACCGCAAAGATAAGGACGGCAAAGACACAAATGATTACGAATATAGAGGTACCGAGTATGGTATTGGATGGATTCCACTGGGAGGCTATGTGAAGATTAGTGGTATGATTGACGAGTCGATGGACAAGGAACAGATGGCATTACCACCAAAACCTTGGGAATTCCGAACAAAACCAGCTTGGCAACGACTTCTTATCATGCTCGGAGGTATCATCATGAACTTCATCACCGCTTTCTTTATTTATTCTATGGTTCTTTTCGCTTGGGGTGAGTCATATGTGAAAAGCGAGGATATGAACTACGGTATGAAATTCTCCGAAGCAGCTAAGGCTGACGGATTCCGCGACGGTGATATCATCATAAAAATTGACGACACAAAACTGGATACATGGAAACCTGCTTATCTGCAAGATATTTCAAATGCAAAGGAAGTAACTGTACTTCGTGATGGTAAGGAAAAGACCGTAAACCTGCCTGGCGACATGAACTTGATAGATATGATGCAGCAGGAACCACGTTATGCAACAGTACTGATGCCAATGAAGGTGGATAGTGTGTTGCCAAATTCTCCTGCCGACAAGATAGGTTTGAAGAAGGGTGATAGGATTACTGCTCTTAACGGACAAAAGATTGAAGACTTCAACGACCTTCTCACACAACTGATTGTTCTTCAAGACGTGCTGACAGAGGACTCTTCGGCTGCGGACAGTCTGAAACAGCGTTCCGTAACTCTTGTAGTCAACGGAACAGATACTGTATCGACTGTGCTCACTCCAGAATTTACTATCGGATTCGTAAATGCTATTCCATATCAAGATAAGATAACAACAAAAGAATACTCTCTGTTTGAGTCTTTTCCCGCAGGTATCGTTCTCGGTTACAACACAATAGTTAACTATGTTGATCAGTTGAAATACCTCTTCACAGCTAAGGGAGCACGAAACGTAAGCGGATTCATCGGCATCGGAAGCATCTTCCCATCGGAATGGGATTGGCAACGATTCTGGTTACTCACAGCATTCCTGTCTGTAGCTCTTGGTGTGATGAACCTCCTACCTATTCCTGCACTCGACGGCGGACATGCTGTATTTGCCATATACGAGATGGTAACCCGCAGAAAGCCAAGCGATAAGTTCCTTGAACGCGTTCAGTACATTGGAATGATTCTTCTCATCGGACTGATGATATTAGCTCAGGCAAATGATATATTAAGGGTTTTAGGATTTAACTAAGACAGACAATGAAAATACTTGCCGTAGGCATGAACTATGCCAAGCATATTGACGAACTAAGTAATCAGTGTGGTCCTTCAGACAATAATAACGACAAAAAATCGTTAATACCTATAGAGCCTGTGATTTTCTCGAAACCAGACTCTGCCATCATACAACCCGGGAAACCTTTCTTCGTACCCGACTTCGCTGAACGGTTTGACTACGAGACAGAAATCGTAGTAAGAATAAACCGCGCAGGCAAAGACATAAGCGAACGATTTGCACATCGCTACTACGACGAATTGACTGTAGGAATTGATTTCACAGCACGCGATTTGCAAGAACGCCTACGCAAGGAAGGATTGCCTTGGGAACTCTGCAAAGGATTTGACGGCAGTGCTGGAGTAGGAAAATTCATCAAGATAGCTGACCTCGGCGAGCAAGTGCAACAGTTGGACTTCCATCTGGAGAAAAACGGAATGACAGTACAACAAGGCAACACTCGCGACATGATATTCACCATCGACAGAATAATATCATATGCCAGCCGTTTCTTCATGCTCAAAACCGGCGACCTGCTTTTCACAGGCACACCTCTCGGTGTAGGTCCGGTTGCGGAAGGAGACGTTCTTGATGGCTACATCGGAGATCATCACCTGCTCCATCTACGAATTAAGTAAATGGCTAGGTTTTTATATACCTTTCTAACACTGCTACTGCTTACCTTCACAAGCAGTCAAGCTACAGACTACGCAGCCCACTCCGTTCTTTCTTCCGGCAAGTGGGTTAAGATTCGTGTGGCAAACGAAGGTGTGTACCAGCTTTCCCCGTCTGCTCTTTCTGATATGGGATTCAGCAATCCTGCTTCTGTACGTCTATTCGGCTACAACCTCCCTATTTTACCAGAGGAGAATATCGAAGACATAGATGACGACTTACAGGAAATACCACTCTACCGTCGTGGTGACGGAACCATGCTCTTCTATTCCTTCGGTACAGTAAACTGGACTCGTAACGGTTCGAAGTTTACACACAAAAACAACCCATACTCACAGTATGTCTATTATTTCCTGACAGAAGGAACTCCAGCTGCATTCCGCACAGAGAGTCCCTCAACAACTCCTACACATACAACTACCACGTTCCCGGAACGAGTAGTGATAGACAATGATGCATATTCAATCATCAACTCCGGACGAACCATGTTCGAGAGTTTTGTGTATAAATACAACGGCAGCAATTCATACGACCTGAATACCTCAGGCATCACAGACGGAAACGTACAAATTGACATACAATTTGCAACAACAGGCGCTGCCACTCTTTATGTAAACGCCAATGGTAGTCGTATAGCTTCTCGAACATACATAGCACCTGCAAATTACTACGACGCAAGAGTAAACACTATTATTACCAGTGTAGCAAATAGCTATTCAGGAACAACCAACATCACACTCAACCTCAATGCTACTTCGAGTCTTACAAAAGGACATCTCGATTATATCAGAGCCCAGTACACTCGCAATTTAAGTATGAATGGTGTTACCTATCTGCCTTTCCGAACTCCAGACGAATATAACTACAGAGCAACTATCAGCGGAGCCGATGGAGGTACGAAGGTATGGAAAGTGACTTCGCCTGCCGAGACTTGCGAACAGAGTGGTTCACTCTCTGGTTCAAATTATGTTTGCGACCTTACAAATAACGGTTCTGACGAATATGTGGCTGTAAACATAAATGCAACCTTCCCTACTCCTGAAAAAGTAGCAGATGTGGCAAACCAAGACCTCCACAGCATACAGGATATAGAGTTTGTAATTATCGTTCCTGAAAACAACCGTTATACAGCACAGGCACAACGTCTTGCCGATGCCCACAACGCAAGGGAAGGAATGAAATGTTTAGTGGTAAGAGCAGACCAGATTTATAACGAATTTTCTTCTGGTACCCCTGACGCAACTGCTTATCGCCGTTTTATGAAGATGTTGTACGACAAAGCACAGAGCAACACATCACTCTCTGCTCCACGCAACCTTCTTCTCTTCGGAGCCTGCTACTGGGACAACCGATTACTCTCTTCGGAAGTGAAAAACAAATCACAATCAGACCTTCTGCTTTCTTATGAATCAGACAACAGTTGGTCGATGATTGACAGTTATATCTGTGAAGAATACTTCGGACTGCTTGAGGACGGCAGTGGTGCAAACCCACTGAAGGAACGTGCCCAGATTGGTATTGGACGCATACCTGTTGAGAACCTGACTACAGCTACTAATGTTGTAAACAAACTCATTAGATATATAAATAATGAGGAACAGGGTTCTTGGAAGAATACCATCTGTTTCATGGGAGATGACGGAGACCAGAACATACACATGGAGGATGCCCGTCAGGTGATTAAGTCTCTCGAAACAAAATACCCTAACTTCAATTATCAGAAAATATTCTGGGACAGATACCAGCGAGTTCAGACAGCCACAGGCAACACCTATCCGGAAGTTATCAAACTCATAGACCAGACGATGCAGGATGGAGCTCTGATTATGAACTTCACAGGACACGGTTCGGCAGTACAGCTCTCTCACGAAGCACTTATCAAAACTGAGAACTTCCAGAAGTGGTCGTCTAAAAAACTACCGCTTTGGTTCACAGCAGCCTGCGACGTAACACCATTCGACATGAACAAAGTAAATCAGGGAACAGAAGCCCTGTATAACAAGAAAGGTGCAGCAATGGGATTTGTAGGTACAGCTCGTACAGTATATTCCAGCCAGAACCGCGTTATCAACCGCTACTTCATGAATTATGTGTTGGGAAAGAACGATGCTGGTCGTCGTTATACCATTGGCGAAGCCCTCACCCTTGCCAAAGGAGATATTGCAACGGCAAAAAGCCCAACATCACGCGACTTGCTCAACAAAACCCACTACGTGCTTATTGGTGACCCTGCAATCACACTGGCTGCCCCTACATACAATATCAAGGTGGATAAGATAAACGGCACAGATGTGAGCAGCAGCAATCCTCCTACGATTAGCGCTGGAAACGTAGTAACTGTAAGCGGACATATTGAAGACATAAACGGAAAGACCATCAATGACTATAACGGCACTCTTTCTCCATTAGTCTTCGACAACATAGAGAAAATCACCTGTCTGAACAACTCACAAGCCGACACAGCCTTCGTTTACCAGGATCGTACACGAAAACTATTCATCGGTTCTGAAAACGTTCAGAACGGACAGTTCAACTTCTCATTCCCTGTTCCGCTTGACATCAACTACAGCAATCTCAACGGACTTATAAGCCTTTATGCCACTAACGGCACAAACGAAGCTCACGGCATCAATACCGACTTCCTCGTCGGTGGAACAGGTTCATATGATGAGGGTGGCGAAGGTCCTACAATTACAGCTTGGCTCAACAGCGAAAACTTTGAGGATGGTGACGAAGTGAACGAAACTCCGTATCTCTTCTTCACGCTCCACGATCCGAAGGGCATCAACACTACAGGCAACGGACTTGGTCACGACATTTGCATCATTATTGATAATAACGAACAGACCACCTACAACCTGAACAGTTACTTCAAACCGGCTACAGGCGGATATGCCGACGGAACTGTTGCCTTTAGCATACCGGAACTGGAAGAAGGAGAACACACAATGATAATCCGTGCTTTCAACGTACTCAACCAGATGGGAACTAAGACCATCCACTTCACAGTAGTGCACGGTCTGAAACCGGACATAGCCAACATTCGCATCTTCGGTCCTGTTTACGATACAGCCAAGATACATGTCTATTCCAACCGCCGCGGTTCGCTTATCAACGTGAACCTATGGATATATGATGTGTACGGAAAACTAATGTACCAGCAATCGCACACAGGTGAAGAGAACAACGAAGCATACTACGAATTTGAGTGGAACCTCACCAGTACAGTTGGTGTTGTGCCTCCAGGCATCTATATAGCACGCGTCGGACTCTCAACTTCAAACGGTGAAGAAGACACTATTGGCAAGAAATTCCTTGTTGTAGGCAATAAAAAATAGAAAATAGAGTTTTATAATAAGGAAACCATAAAATCAGAAGATGAAACTAAGAATTATATATCTGCTGTTGTTCGTATTTTCCTTTGCAAATACATTTGCTCAGGATGTAAAGAACCAGCTCAACCCCGTTTATTACGGAGTAACATCGCTTGCCATAGCTCCTGATGCTCGTGCAGGCGGTCTTGGTGATGTCGGTGCAGCAACCGATCCTGATGTAAACTCGCAGTTCTGGAACCCAGCTAAGTATCCGTTCTGCATCAGTCGTGCTGGTATATCACTCAACTATACTCCTTGGTTGCGCAAACTCGTCAACGACATCGACCTTGCCAACATCACAGGATACTTCCGACTTGGCGAATACAATGCCCTCTCAGCTTCTCTGCGTTACTTCTCACTTGGAGAGGTTATCGCTACAGAAGACCTGACTATCAAACCATACGAATTAGCTGTTGACGTAGCCTATTCTCGTATGTTGAGCGAAACATTCTCAGCAGCCGTAGCATTGCGTTACATCCGTAGCGACTTAGGTTGGAACGACAACGGAACTACTCCGGGTAATGCCTTCGCAGCCGACATCGCTATGTACCATAATGGTTACTTGAATCTGGGTCGTCGCGAATGTCAGATGGGTTGGGGTATCAACATCAGCAACATCGGTAGTAAGGTTTCCTACGATAGCGGAAACACCAGCGAATTCATTCCTACAAACCTTCGTGTAGGTCTTTCTTTCATGGTTCCGTTCGACGACTACAACACTCTGACTCTTGCAGCCGACGCCAATAAACTCCTCGTGCCTACTCGTCCTACAATGGAACAGTACATCAAGGCTACAGGAGCAGACAAAGAAGACTATGCCGGTTATCGTGCTTGGCTCGAAGGCGAGGGTTACTACAACGTAGGTTCAATCTCTGGTATCTTCAAGTCGTTCAGCGATGCTCCAGGTGGCTTCAAAGAGGAGTTGCAGGAAATCCAATGGTCTGTCGGAGCTGAATACTCCTACAACAACCAGTTCTTCGTTCGTGCTGGTTACCACTACGAACACCCAAACAAAGGGAACCGTAAATACTTCACAGTCGGTGCCGGATTCAAAATGTCTGTATTCGCTATCGACGCTGGTTATGTGATTTCTACAGCACAATCTAACCCGCTCGACCAGACCCTCCGTCTTTCGCTCTCGTTCGATATGGACGGCATTCGCGATCTTCTCGGAAAACGTAGATAATTTTTTTCAATTATGCGCATCGGATTTGGCTACGACGTACACCAGCTCGTCACAGGACGTCCACTCTTTCTTGGTGGCATCGAAATTCCCCACACCCACGGACTGTTGGGACATAGCGATGCCGACGTACTCATCCATGCTATCTGCGACGCCATACTTGGTGCTGCCAACATGCGCGACATAGGTTACCACTTCCCTCCTGTAAAAGGAAATGAATTTGAGAATATCGACTCAAAGATACTATTACAGAAAACCATCAGTCTGATAGCTGAGAAAGGATATATTGTTGGCAATATAGACGCAACAGTTTGTGCTGAGCAACCGAAACTGAATCCTCATATTCCAGCTATGCAACAGACTCTCGCCCGTTGCATGAACATCGACCCTGATTGTGTTTCAATCAAGGCAACAACGACTGAAACCCTCGGATTTACAGGCAGAAAAGAAGGAATCAGTGCCTATGCCGTTGTGTTGATAGAGAAAAAAGCCTAAGCAATCGGAATAATCTAAACATTCAGATTATTCTGACTACCTTCCACACAAATTCTTAAAATCACAGTATTCACAGTTTTTCGCCACCTGAGTAGCTGAAAACTCCGTGTCTGGATTAAAGATTCTTTCCACAGTATCCATCAGCTGTTGGTGGTATTCTTCCTTGTATTGTGACTTAAAATCGGAAATCTCATCCTTGCCGATTTTCACAGCAGATTCCCTTGCTGCAGCCGACTGTTTTACATACATCAGTTGTGGATAGACAGATCTCTTTTCACCCTGTTCAGCAAGCACATCACAATAATACAAAGCCTGCAGGATATGGCATGCACGCAAAGCCTTGCTGCCGTCAAAGAGCGAATCAATATCCTTCGCCGTCTGAGGATGCACACTCGTCTTGTAGTCTATGACACAAAGTCTGTCGTCACTTGTCAACTGACTGCGGTCTATGACACCCCCTATGCGCACCTTGTGTTCCCCTATCTGCACAACAGTATATACTGAATGTTCCAGTCCATTGAGTCGGAACGGACAAGTCTGTGCGTCGTATTGCAGTTGTCGCTTCACATACTGAATGAGCACATGTCGGTTGAGCAACTGATGACCGTTATAACTAGGTTTTGCTCCTCCTATATTTGTCTTGAACACATGTCTTGCGAAAGCAGCATCCACCACCCTTTCAATCATCATGTTATCCTTAGCCAATGCTTCCAGATTACTGCTCTGCACCTGTCTTCCTACCATCGGACGATATATCTTCTCCATACACTCGTGGAAGAGAGTTCCGAAAGTAGCATCATCGATATCCATATCGTCCATATCGTCGGTAGTCTGCAGTTCTGCTACATAGTGCAGGAAGAATCGTCGCGGACAACTGATAAACTCGTTTATAGCCGACGGACTGAGCGTCATCTTCTTTCCGTTGTGAGCCTCACTATATTCTTCATCATACTTAGTGTCAAATCTCCTGCAAATCTTCTCCAGTACCTCAGGACCTCCCTTTATGTCGAGTTCCTTCATTGGTTTCAATTCGTTTCCTGCCGACAGAGTTGTATGTGAAAACTCCACATCTGGTGCAAACAGTTGCCCCTTCTCCAACTGCAGTTGGAGGAGGAATCGTGACATCTCACCTTTATTTATTCCTTCCGTAGAGGTGTTATATACAAACGTTACGTTTCGTACTCTTTGAATCAGTCTGTAGAAATAATACGCATACAGAGCATTCTGTCGTTCTATGGTAGTCATTCCGTATGCAGCTCTCAGAGTGTAAGGGATAAACGAATTGTTCATATGTATCTTCGGAATCTGTCCTTCGTTCACCGAAAGCATGATTACATTGTCGAAGTCCAAGTTTCGTGTTTCCAACAGTCCCATCACCTGCAGTCCTACAGCTGGTTCTCCGTGGAACGGAATCGTTCTGCTTCGCAACACATTGAGTAGGAGTCTGCCGAACATATCGTGAGTAAAACCGTCAATTTCTCCTATCAGAGACTTTAGTCGGTTTAGAGTTGTAAAGGTTTCAAACACACCCTCTATTGCTAATGTGTCAGTCAGACACTTCAGTCCTTCCACAATCTCAATCATGAAGTCCGCAAGTTCCTCTACTGTCTCTGTCTTTGGAAACAGATTTCCCACACCCAACTCCTGCAAATACTCATCAGTCGGGAAACGCATTCCCTGGTGGTTCATCTGTACCAGAGCCTCAGTAGCAGTACCCTCCGTCAGCAGAGCTGCATACGGATGTCTGAGCAGAGTAGCAACAGCAGAATAGCGCCAGTTGCCCGACTTCGTCCTACCATGAACCTGCACATCGTTCAGAGCAGCCATAAGGCTATATATAGGAGTATTCATAAGCGGGTAACCCATCGTCACATTCATCTCGCCCAACCCTTTGACAGAAGAAAGAGAATGAAGTACCGAACCCAGCACCTTCTCATTACACAGTACGATAGCAGTTTGTAAGCCGTACTCAGGAGCAGAATCGCTTGCCAGATAACGGCAACCGGCATCTTCCGTAGCCGACGCCACGAATTTCACCTTCTTGCCCTCAGTCCGCATATTGTCATAGTAATCCCTGTCAGTAAAACGGTTTGGGAACAACCTCATATTTTCCCTAACGAACATTCCTGCTTCTGTCTCCAGATATGCATTGTCATAATCCCAATAGAAAAGAGTTGCAAATTCACCTTTTATAGCCTTAAACAACTGTCTTTCTGTTTCGTTCAACACACCAAAGCCCACAAAGCAATAAGTGTAATCCTTGTCGTTTGCTCCGTTCGAAAAACTCTTGCAGTGCTCCACAGCCTCACGCTTCATCATTCCCTTGTAAGCCCAGCCTTTCGACTTCAGGCGATTGCGAAACTCATCATACATTCTATATAGATGTTGCCATACCGACTGAAAATTCCGCTGCAGTTCCGTGTCGCGGCTCTCCTTTCGTCGCACTACATTGAAAAACTGACGGATTGCCTCTTGCTGTTCCTCGCTCAGATAATCGTAGTTAGTCAGGTCGTCCAAGTCCTCAATATTCTGAAACACAGACTTGGCATCCACCATATTATTATCTATATCCTCAAAATCGCTCAACAGCAATTCGCCCCATGCATAAAAACGATCCAACCCCTCGTCAATATTAGTCACCTCCTTATACACCTCGTATAGTTCTGCGACCAGATAGATCGGGTCAGCAACGACAAGGTCAGACACCTGCTTGAACAGATCATCTATAGTCAGATAGTGAGGCGTCATAACTGCTCGGTCAGTAGCATGAGTCATCAGCCATCTGTTCATAAACAGACCGGCACGTTTATTCGGAAACACTACCCTAACCTTAGCGTAATTGCCTCCAAACAGTTCATACAAGTCATCAGCTACAAGTTGCAGGAAAGTCTTCATAGGATAAAGGTTAACGGTTAAAGGTTAAAGGTTAACGGTTAAAGAGTTTTTCGTCATTCGTCTTTCGTTTTTGGTTTTCGTACGAAGTTCTCGTTACAAAAGTAGATATTTTTCTTCAAGCGACAAACTCTCATCGAGTTAAAAAATGTATTTACTGAGTATTTAAGGTGAATAATGCGTACCTTTGCAGCCGATTTAAAAAAAGAAGCGGATGATAACAATAAGTGACCTCGCCATTCAGTTTGGCAAAAGAGTATTATACAAGGACGTAAATATTAAGTTCACCAACGGAAATATCTATGGTGTAATCGGTGCCAATGGTGCCGGTAAGAGTACCCTGCTGAAGGCTATCAGTGGCGAACTGGAGCCGACTAAGGGAACTATCACCTTAGGACCAGGCGAACGACTGAGCGTTCTGTCGCAGGATCACTTTAAGTTCGACGACTGCACAGTCATCAACACAGTAATGATGGGACACAGCGTGCTGTGGGACATCATTCAGGAGAAGGATGCACTCTATGCAAAGGAAGACTTCAGCGACGAAGACGGCATTCGTGCTGCAGAACTGGAAGAGAAATTTGCAGAACTCGACGGTTGGAATGCAGAAAGCGATGCAGCTCAGCTCCTTTCAGGTCTTGGCATCAAGGAAGACCTCCACTATAAGATGATGTCAGAACTGACAGGTAAGGAGAAGGTGCGTGTCATGTTGGCTCAAGCCCTCTATGGCAACCCCGACAACCTGTTGCTCGACGAGCCTACCAACGACCTCGACCTCGACACAGTTGAGTGGCTTGAAGACTTCCTGGCAAACTTCGAACACACAGTACTTGTAGTGAGTCACGACCGTCACTTCCTCGACGCAGTTTCTACCCATACCGTAGATATCGACTTCGGCAAAGTCAACATGTTTGCCGGCAACTACTCATTCTGGTACCAGTCCTCTCAGCTCGCCCTGAAACAGGCACAGAACCAGAAGGCAAAGGCAGAGGAGAAGAAACGCGAACTCGAAGAGTTCATCCGTCGATTCAGCGCCAATGCAGCCAAGAGCAAGCAGACCACATCGCGTAAGAAGATGTTGGAAAAACTCAACATTGCCGACATCCAGCCATCAACACGTAAATACCCTGGCATCATATTCCAGATGGAACGTGAGGCAGGCAATCAGATACTCGAAGTAGAAGGACTCACAGCTGTCGAACCCGATGGCACAGTACTCTTCAAAGACCTCAGTTTCGTCATCGAAAAGGGACAGAAGACCGTATTCCTCAGTCACAACCCACGTGCTATGACTGCCCTCTTCGAGATTATCAATGGCAACCGCGAACCACAGGCGGGCACCTACAAGTGGGGAGTAACCATCACCACAGCCTACCTGCCAGTTGACAATACAGAATTCTTCAAGTCCGACAAGAACCTCGTAGAGTGGCTCAGCCAATATGGCGAAGGCAACGACGTGTTCTTCAAGGGTTACCTGGGAAGAATGCTCTTCTCAGGCGAAGAAGTACTCAAGAAAGTAAACGTGCTCTCCGGAGGTGAGAAGATGCGTTGTATGATAGCCCGTATGCAGTTGAAAAATGCCAATTGTCTCATACTCGACACACCAACCAACCACCTCGACCTCGAAAGCATCCAGGCATTCAACAACAACCTGAAACAGTTCAAGGGCAACATCCTCTTCGCCAGCCACGACCACGAATTCATTCAGACAGTGGCAGACCGCATCATCGAACTCGGTCCGAAGGGAAGCATCGACAAACTCATGGAGTACGACGACTACATCCACGACGATGCCATCAAAGAACTCAGAGCAAAACTGTATTAATAATGCTTTATCAATGCATAATTCATAATGCATAATGCATAATTGAGCTGCGCAATCCTAACTCCTAACTCCTAACTATGCTACAGACTTTCCTACTTTGTGCAATAATCATCGCCCTCTGCATACTCATGCTGAGCGTACGAATCTTGCTGAAGAAAAACGGGCAATTCGTCAAGACCCACGTTTCGCAAAGCAAGGCAATGCGCGAACGCGGTATCGGTTGCGTACAAGGTCAGGACTTCGCCGAGCGACACAAGAAAAAGAGAATAAAAGAGTATTAACGAAAACGGAAACCATAAACTAAAATAACAATGAAAAAATTACTTTTTGCATTTGCAGCAGCTGCCATGATGGTAGCATGTGGCAACAACAACTCCGACAACGCAGTTGAGGAGTCAGCATCAGAACAGCAGGCAGTCAAGGGTGGCGACCTCAAAATCGCATTCGTTCTCATCGACACCCTCACCAGCCAGTACGAACTCTACAAAGAAGCAAGCGACGCTTTCCAGCAGAAGCAGGCAAATGCCGAGGCAACTATCAACGCCAAGGGCAAGAGCTTCGCATCTCAGGTACAGGAATTCCAGCGCAAGGTGCAGAACAACCAGCTCACTCAGCAGCAGTTTGAAAGCGAGCAGGCTCGTCTGCAGAAAGTGCAGCAGGACATCGAAGCCCTTCAGGCTCGTCTCTCTCAGTCCCTTCAGGAAGAATATGCAAAGGAACTGCAGTCGCTCACCGACACCATTCAGAACTTCATGAAGTCATACGCAAAAGAGAAAGGCTACGACTTCATCCTCTGCAAATCATCTGGTATCGACAACGTCCTCTACGGCAATCCTAAGTACGACATCACCAATGCAGTAGTAAACGCCCTCAACAAGCGCTACGCAAAGGAAAAGAAGACAACAGAAAAGGAAGAAAAGAAATAACGAAAACAAAAACGAAAACGAAAACAGAAAGAGCTGATCAGGCAAACGCCCAGTCAGCTCTTTTTTTTTAGGAGTTAAGAAGTTAGAGGAGTTAGAGGAGTTAAGACGATACAAATCTTTCGTTTTCAACTATTATCTGTCAACTTACATCATCCCTCATCCTTCAGCCATCATACATCAGCCCTCTTACATCATACATCTTCCCCCCTGTCCCTGTGGCATCCCCAAAAACGTGTTGCAACTTTGCAACTTTGCAACTTTGCAACAAAAAAGCTGACAAGGCATTTACCCAGAGTACAGACCCGACTCGTTGATGAAGATTACTTTTCGGTTCTGACCTGACGTCGCGATTCGCGACTCCAGCTTGTCCTGTGGCATCTTTTGTCTCGTAGGCAGTGCCCTGAATCGGGGCAGTGCTTTTATCTGTCAGTTACCTGTCCCTGTGGCAATCTCCACAACCCCTGAATCATGCCCCCCTAACCATGAACCAGAAGTAACTTCTTACATCAGCCCTCTTACATCTTACATCAGTTCTCACCTGTCCCTGTGGCATCTAATTCTGAAGAACATACCTTGGAAGAGTGGAAGCGGAGTCAGCAGATTTTTTGCACTTTAGATGATAAGTCCAGCTTTTTGTGTATCTTTGCAACGTGAAACCCCCAAAGATGGGTCATGCCATGAGTAATAAGAATATGAAACGGTTTTTCTTGATGCTAATGGGCTGCACAATGTGCGTGACGGCCCTGGCAGTGGATTTGAAAGAATGTGTGATTGTGTTTGACAAGACGGATGCACCGCTTGTCGGAAAGATGGCCACGACACTCAGTGAGGACATTGAGCGAGTGACGGGTGTGCTGCCCAAGGTGGGTGGAACCCTGAAGAAGGGGCCTGTGGTGGTGCTTGCCACGGTGGAAAAGATAGGGAGAATCTGCCCCGATGTGAAGGCGGAGGCGATGCGTGGCGAGTGGGAGCGTTACCAAATCATGACACAGGGGGAATGGCTCATCATCGTGGGAAGCGATGCACGAGGCTTGGCGTATGGAGTGCTGCACGTGAGTGAGCGCATAGGAGTGAGTCCGTGGTACTGGTGGGCTGACGTGCCGGTGGAAAGAAAGGCGAAGCTCGACTATCAGGAGAACTTCACCTCGGCATCGCCCACAGTGAAATATCGTGGCATCTTCATCAATGATGAGGATTGGGGGATGAAGACTTGGGCGGCAGAGAACTTCGAGAAGGAACTGGGCGACATCGGACCCAAGACCTACGACCGGGTGTGCGAACTGATTCTGAGGTTGAGGGGCAACATGCTGGCTCCAGCCATGCACACCTGTACGGGGGCTTTCTACAGCCACCCTGAGAGTCAGCGGAAGGCCGACGAATGGGGCATCATGATTACGACCAGCCACTGTGAGCCGCTACTCTTCAACAATGCCGCCCCTTCGGAGTGGAACAAGGAACGCGACGGCGAATGGAACTATGTGACGAACAAGCAGACCATCTGGCAGAAACTCTACGACCGTGTGGGTGAGACGAAGCAATATGACAACATCTACACGATGGGCATGCGCGGTCTGCACGACGAGGCAATGAAGGGTTCGACCGACCCTCGCGAACGGGCTAAGACGCTGGAGCAGGTGTTTGCCGACCAGCGCGAAATCCTGCAACATCACAAGCAGTTGCGGCCAGAGAACATTCCGCAAATCTTTGTGCCTTACAAGGAAACACTGGACATTTACGATGCCGGACTGCGGGTGCCAGAGGACATCACGCTGGTGTGGCCCGATGACAACTATGGGTACATGAAACGGGTGAGCAATGCTGCTGAACGCCAACGGAGCGGCGGTGCTGGCGTGTATTACCACCTAAGTTATTTGGGCACTCCCCACGACAATATCTGGCTCTCCACCACGGCGCCTGCTCTGATGTATGAGGAACTGAAAAAGGCTTACGACACGGGGGCTGTCCGCTACTGGCTGCTCAATGTGGGCGACATCAAGCCGATGGAGGTGGAAATGCAGATGTTCTTTGACATGGCATGGGACTTCTCGGCATTTAACTACGAGAATGCAAACCGCTATCAGGCTGAGTGGCTTGGCGGTGTGTTCGGAAAGCAATGGGTGGGCGACTTCCAACGGGTGCTGGACGTGTATTATCGCTTGGCATGGGAGCGCAAGCCTGAATATATGGGCTATGAGATAGAATGGGATTCGAGGGAGAATAAACGGCTGCACGACAGCGACTTCTCCTTTGCCGACGGCACGGCACAACGGCGACTGGAGGACTATGCTGCCATTGCTAACGAAATGGAGCGTATCAGCGCCTCACTGCCCGAAGCGTATCGCCCTGCCCTGTTCGAGATGCTGGGCTATTCGGTGAAGTCGGCTCACCAGATGAATCGCAAGTTCCTGATGGCGCAGCGCAACCACGAGACAGGCAGCGGGGAGGCGGCAGAGGCGGCTCGTGCGGCCAACGACAGCCTGATGTCCCTGCTCCATGAATACAACCACCTGCTGGACGGCAAGTGGAACCGCATGATGTCGGAGATTCCGCCTGGGCTTGTGGCGCAATACCCACAGATGCCTGAGTTGGTGACTGAGCCGACCGACCGTTTCCGACTGCCCAAGGAGCAGCACTACATCACTTACCCGCAGAGAATCTCCCTGCAAGAGGTGCGCACCCCAGCTCCTTTCCGCCTCATCGAGGGCATGGGACCTGAGTGGACAGTGCTGCAACTGGGCGAACCGCTGGATGCCGTGCAGAACCCTGCCAGCCTTGCTTCGGAGCATATCGACCTGCCCTTCCAGACAGACGGGACGGGTGACTCCCTCCACCTCTGCATCTCTGCCGTACCGCTCTGGCCTGTCACGCTCGACCGCAGTAACCGCTTTGGCGTGAGTGTGGATGGCGGCACTCCTGTGGTGTGCGAGAACCAATTCACCGAGTGGTCGGGTCCATGGAAACTGCAAGTGCTGGAGAACCGAAAGGATTTCCTGCTCACACTTCCCATCGACCGTAACCGTAAAGAACACACGCTGTCGTTCATCGTGGGAGATCCCGGACAGCTGATACAGCGAATCAGTTATCGTTTTTAACTACGAATGGGTAATAAAAA